>Ga0308165_1001941_pt1 | contig 26897 bp, 42 predicted proteins | sample PhyWR2_FD_201032 | JGI IMG/M metagenome (GOLD analysis project Ga0308165, IMG submission 201032) | Phyllosphere microbial communities from UC Gill Tract Community Farm, Albany, California, United States - DLSLW.R2 | ecosystem: Host-associated > Plants > Phyllosphere > Unclassified | place: USA... | reverse complement strand
TTAAGTAAGAAATAAAAATGGGTTCTTACCTTATTATTTCTTTGCATACTGATGAAAAAGGATAGTAACAATGAATACCGCAAATATTGATGATAAAAATCCTACTCCAGATTTGGCTGAAGATAACGCCTTTTTCCCATCACCTTATTCACTGAGTCAATATACTGCACCTAAAACCGATTACGATGGCACTACGTACTCAACGCCATATACGGGCAATAAAAAGGTCTTAATGATTGCGACTGATGAGCGTTACATCCAGATGCAAAACGGTAAGTTCTTTTCAACAGGCAATCATCCTGTAGAAATGCTTTTACCGATGTTTCATTTAGATAATGCAGGCTTTGAAATTGATGTTGCGACACTTTCAGGAAATCCAGCCAAGCTTGAAATGTGGGCGATGCCAAAGCAAGAACAAGTGGTGTTAGACACCTTTCATAAATACGCAGATAAATTAAAAAATCCACTAAAGTTGGCTGATATTTTAGAAAAAGTAGTGGGAGAAAACTCACCATATGCGGCTGTATTTATTCCGGGTGGGCATGGCGTATTAGCTAAAATTCCGCATAGTCTTGAAGTAAAGAAAATCCTTAAATGGGCGGTTGAGCATGATAAATTTATTATTACCTTATGTCATGGACCTGCTGCGTTATTGGCTGCGGCTGTAGACGAAGCGCCTGAAAACTATATTTTCAAAGGTTATCGAATTTGTGTATTCCCTGATGCTTTAGATGCAGGGGCGAATATCGATATTGGCTATATGCCAGGTGCTTTACCTTGGCTAGTTGGTGAGAACCTTGAAAAACTCGGTGTGGAAATTTTAAATAAAGGCATTACAGGTCAATGTCATAGAGACCGTAGATTGTTAACTGGTGATAGCCCACTTGCTTCTAATAATTTAGGCAAACTTGCAGCTGAAACGTTGTTGGCTGAAGTGAAGGATTAAGTATCTTACTCTATTAAAAATATGTGCGCCCTGCGGGACTCGAACCCACTCAGATAGCAAACAATCACACTCTATAAACTTGCCATTGTTATAAATCAATAACTTAACAATTTTCAATCTAATAGAATGTGATTGTTTTACACCACGTCCTGTCATAAAACCTGTCAGGATGTGTTGAGCTTAGCCATCTCAATTTTGTTCTTGTCGCCGTGCATCCATTTTGCATAACGCTTCATAAGCATTTGTAAACTGTGGCCCATTTGGTCGGCTACAAACACGGGGTTTACGCCATCCATGAGCAACATTGTTGCATATGTATGTCGAGCGTTATAAGCAGGTCTATGACGAATTTTACAAGCCTTCATAGCTTCATTTAATCTGAATCTTGGCGGTCTTTCGTCATAGAAAGGCAAGCCAGTTTCAGGGCAAATCATCACGTAATCTCTACTTAACCCAAGTTTCTGTATTTCCGTAAGTGCGTGTTTAGATCTATCATTCAAATAAACATCCCTAACGGTATGTGTCTTAGTTACAGATTTTTCATAACCTCTTACCCTGCTCTTACTAATACGCATTGTTCCATTGAACCAATCTATATCATTCCAACGTAAGGCGAATAATTCAGAAGGGCGGCAACCGCACCAGAAGGCCAGCTCATAAAACCAGTAGTAAAGTCGGTTTTTCCCTTCAAGATTTTTATCAAGCCATTTCAGTAGGGCATTCATTTCGTCCCTACTGAATGGATCGGGTATAGCTTGCTGGATCCTTTTGTTTTCGATCCCATGCATTGGATTATCTAAAATCAACTTACTATTCATTGCAACTTCAAATACACCACGCAAAGGTATTAAGCTGTTATTTAGGGTTTTTGCTGTCTTGAAGTTTTTATCAATAATCAAATCCCTTATTTCATCATTCGTGATTTGATTTATTGGCCGTAGGGCAAAGTGCGGCATCCAGTGGCAATTCAAGATTCTTGTATAGCCCTTTCTTGAATCTAGGTTTGCCTCGCACTGGCGCAAATACTTTTGCGCGATTTCCTGAAATAGCACCTCATTGCTATTAAGAATAAGGTGCATTTTATCTATCTTTTCTCCTTTAGCCTCTGCAATATCTTTATCGGTTAAAATTCCCCACTCAGCCTTAGTAATTAGTTGACTTCTAATTTTAGCGGCTGCGCTAATACCTTCCGCAGTCGGGGGGTGTGGTAACGTGATGTTGTAGGCTTGCTTGTTTCGTTCAAAATAGATTTGGATTGCGCCCGCTCTAATCCGCACGCCTTTTGGTAGCGACTTTGCGCTTGCTCCGTCAGCCATTCGTTATAGCCTCTAATCGAATAATAAATATTGCCGTCTTGCTTGGCCCAAACTTTATCTTCGGGCCACTTTTTTCGGCGATGAAATAGTTTTTGCTCTTCAATGCCTGTTAGCTTTGCAAACTGGCTTGCATCAACCCAATCTATCGGGGTCAAGCCAAGTTCAAGTAAAGCTTCTAAAATTTCGTTTGGCATTTTCCCCTCCAGATTGTTAAAAGGTTGAATTAAAATTTCTTACCGTTAGCAAGTAATCGATTTTCAATTTTGTGATCTGCGCGCTGCTTGTTGTATTCAAGTTTTTCTTGAATAGCGCCGTCCAGATCCAAACCTAATCCACCTGCCATATCACAGATACGAATCACAGCGTCAGCAAGCTCAACCTCAAGCATTGAGCGATGGGGTAATTTGTCATCCATAAGGTTTTTGCGATGCCCCTCCATTGCTTCTGAAATTTCAGAGTGGATGAGGCAAAGCATTTCTGGCACATTGCGTTTAGCTGGTTCGCCATTTTTTGAAGTAAGGCTTTCACCAGTAGCTAAATCAGTCCACCAACCAGCTTTTACGTTTTGCTCGTGGATTTTTTTAATTAAGTCTTTCATTTGATTTCCTTTAAATTGATTTAGGTTCTATTGGGTGGTTTGATGTGGATTAGCCCACCAAAGCACAGGGCCATCTTCTGAATCAAAAGAAGCAATTAAAAACAAGCCATCTTCTGGGGGTTCTGGTTTCCAGTTAGACCAGACTATTGCATCGTCTGGAATATTTGGAATGTCATCGTAATCCAAGATTTGTGGCTCTATTTCCACCCCAAGATTTACCTTAAGTTGTTCCCACCGTTCTTTTGTATAGGCTTCGGCACCTTCTTCAATAGTGTCAAACAGTTCAATATCTGGATGAAACCAATTAAAAAGGTTTTCTGGTAGCTCTACTGGTTGGATTTGATATTTAATGCAACTGCTACCAGATTCAGTCACCTCATACATTTTTTTGCACCAGTCCGCAGCTCTCTTCGCTACCGCCTCATCTTCAAAAAACTGCCATGCAATATGGTCGTCATTGTGATTCCAGACCTTGGCTGCATATAATGTACGACTTTGCGTAATTAAATATTCTTTATGTTGAACGGGCTTAACCTCACCCACACTAAGATCACAAAGACTTCCATCGATTCCGTCATGTTCCAACCACAAACCTTCATCTTCATCCAGATACCAGTCTTCGGTATTTTTCTTTTCAACCAATAAAAAACCTTCTGGAATCTCACAAATGTTGTTTTTTTCAAGTTCATTAAACATGCGCTCTACAATTTCAGTAAATGTGCTTCCTTCCATACTTCGATCAGCAGCAAAGTTGCAGAGTTTATGAATCGTCTTTAAGCCGTGTATTTCAATTGTTTCAGGGTTGCTCATCACTCAGTCTCCACAACTTGCGTGTTTACGGTTTGAGTTAATTCAAATCGGCGTTTTTTAATAAAACCCATTAATTTCGCTTGAATTTCTACTGGTTTTGCACCGACATCCACTTCAAGAATATCGAGGGCGGTTAAGTCTGGTGCCGTTTGAATCTGAACCATTAGGGAAGGTGGTTCTTTCGGCTCAGGTGGCTTAAATTGCATGAGGCGATAGTTAATAGCGTCCAGTAATGGTTTGCGCTGTTCTTCGGTCCAATGTCTTGTAGAGCTAACCAAATCATTTGCACTTTCTGGGGTTATAGTTTGCTCCAAGTCATCTAGCAGTCTTTTTAATTCAGATTCATAATTTGATTCTGCTGTAAGTTCCAAAATCGCTTCTGCTGGCTCGTTTGTTTCTTTAAACAAGTTATCAATGGCTTGTTCGGCTTCTTGATGTGTTGGCTCAGATGTACTCACTTCAATTACTGAATCCTCTGATTGAGTATTAAGATTGATTACGCAGCTTCCACCGCTTATGCGAACCAGTGCAACCGCATGTTTGATTACATTGAACTCATCTAAATGGACCATTCCACGCTCTAAAAGTAATTTATCTTGCTTAGTGTCTCGCCATTTAAATTGAAAGTAAGGCTTAACTGCTGCAAGAGCTGGAGCAAAACAAACAGTGCCTTTCTTTGGTGCTTCCCGGATAGGTTCTGGGACTAACATTTCACCTATTTGTATTTCTCGTGGCTTTAGGGCAAATGCATAGTTTTCAAATACCGTAAAGCTCCATTCATTCGGGAAAAATTCAGTCCAACCATTGTTATCAATGAGAAGTGGTTCGCCGTTTGCCCATGCAAGTTTTGCTTCATTTTTATTTAACATCTTCATGAGAAACACCCTCTTGTTTATCTAATTCTTTAAGACGCTCTAAGCCTTGGTTATGCCCGCGATTAAAAACTTCAACCACTTCGCTGGCTTGACCGCCAACCGCACCCATCCATGCCAAGTGCTCAACTAAATCTAAAAAGACTTTTTTTGCATCTGGGTTACCAGGATTCTGTCTGTAGTTTGCCGAATATTCACAACCACCATCGGAGGTGTAATTGAGTTTTGCTGAAAATTTAGCTAATCCCATAACAATCTCCTTAATATTGGTTAGGGTAATAAAGATCTTCGGGATCAAAATTGTCCCAAACCAGAAATGAGTTCCCATAAAAGAGAGCGCACATTAATTTTTCAAATTTGGTATGAGGGTCGATTATTTTTTTACCAAGCACGATCCCACGAACTTGTCCCGCATAAAGTTCATAGCACTTATATTCACCATGCATCTTGAATGTTTTATTTCGGCGATCCGTATAAACAGCACAGATATTTAAACAATTCTCAAACTCAAAACCATGTGTTTTAGCTGATCGATAACTGTATGTTTCTTTTTCTTGAGCTTCAAAACCTATCTGCCAATACTCACTTAAATAAGAGTTTTCCGACTCCTTCATTAAAATATTTGGTCTTTCCCAGTTTTCTTGTGCAGCATCTTCGGCATTTGCTTCAATGAAGGCTTCAAATAATTCTGACATTAAGACAAATTCAGGTATTTTCATTTCCTCAATTGCTTTCATTGAAGTGGCCTGAATTTGTTGTACTGCGTTATCTTGAATTCCTGAACTTTCCCATGTTGATTTAAGGGTACTCATTACCAAGGTGTTATATTTAGCCAAGTCTACAAAATCACCAACATTTGCTGGCATAGCTTCTTTGATTGCTTCTTTAACTCGGTTTGGAAATTCACCCCAACGAAACACATCATCAATTGCATCCTTGTAAAGCTTCTCAACACGAGTTTTGAGCATGTCTTGGTATTCCTGAGACTCTTCAAAACTTTTGCATTGTTCAGCAAGGTTTGTTGCTAAAGCGGATAAATTTAGGTTTTCCATTAGGCAACCTCCTTTTCTGATTTATTTTTTGCTTGTTGTGCTGCCAGATATTCAGAGCCTAAGATTTCGGTTAAATGGTCCAGTTTTAAGCTTGTATCTATGTACATCCACCCATCGTGAACAAACCAGCCAAAGCCGCTCATAATCAGGCTTCCAGAAGAAATTCCCAATGAATTAAAAAATGGTTCAAGAGATATCTTTTCGCCATTTGGGAAGTGTTTTTTTAACAAATCCGCATAACGTTCTTTCTCTCTTTCCCACTCAGCTTTGTGCTCTTTCTTGGTTGCTCTTACACGAAGGTGGCTAATGCTGTAATAGTGAGAAGATGGCTTTCTCCAAACATGCAAATTCATTTTGTTTGCATTTTTAAATTGAAGACCTGCAAAAAAGATCTGGCTTCTATTGTTTAAGACAACATCGGTTGCATCGTATTCTGCTGCAAAATTTTTAGCCGACTCATGCAATGCCGATTTATCCTTAAAGAACTGCACATGTGCTTGAATAGCTTCTGGTTTATTGGTTTTATAAAACATGTTTAGCCACCTCGTAGAATTGAATACAAAGCAATTAAACCGATAAACACCAAATACCCGATGAATAAAAAACCAAGCATAAGCAAAGTGTCTTTGAAGTTCGGCCAGAAGTGATCGCGCCAGCTATGTTGAAAATCTGCTGGCTGCGGCTGAGTGCAGCATGGGCGAGTCGTTTGACTCTGTATTGTTTTTACTTTCATATTGACCTCGTATTAAATGCCGCGCAGTGTTCGCCGTGCGGGGCTTTTGTTGTCTACGAGGTAAATATCGCATTTCCGATATTTATAGTCAATAGGTAATCCGATATTTTTATAGAAATTCCGATTTTTATCTGCTTAAATGAATATAAGAAAACCCACATAGGGTTGGCGGGGTCTATATGAAAAAATACACTTTTATTGGTATTGTATTTAACACAATATCTTTTGTTTTACTTTTGAATCTCATTACTTTTGATTTTTGGATCGGTATTGTTCTTCTCTATATTTGCGGCTTGTTGCTTGGAATCAATATTGGAGAGATTCTTGCCGAGAAGAATAAGAAAAGTGGCGACTGCAATAACAGCTAACAGCCTAGCACGCTTTTCAGGATCACCGATTAAACTGACAACCCAATGCGCAAATCTAGAAGTCCAGTGTTTCTCCATACTGAACCCAACAAAGAATGCATCACTATTAGGGTCGTTTTCAAAAGGGGTATACTTCCCACGCCACCACTCTTTTATCCATTTGATCACGAATATACTCCTAACTCTTTCTTACACGCTTAGGGCGAGAACCCCCTAACGGTCTAAAAGCATCAATAACCAATCCAACCAACTCCATGCCATCTTCAAATTCAATAATATTAGGATGGAAGTTTGGGTTTAGCGCTTGTAAATACTTGCGATGATCACTCTCAATTACCAATTTCTTAAAAGTTGCGTCCGAATTATTTCGGACAACAATTAAATCTTCAGGAAGCAGATCGCATACTTGGTAGTTGGGATTTACCAAAATGTAATCGCCTTCCATATATGTTGGGAAATTACTCACCCCTACGACTCGCAAATAAAAACACCCATCTGGGTCATCTGCACTTAATGGTGGTAGCCATTCATTAATTTTATGAGGATCGATAGCTTCTACTGATGTCATTGTTCCTGCCTGCACCCAAGAAAGGACAGGGATGAGCCTTTGATTTACCGGAACAACATTATTGTCAAAATACCCAGTAACACCCTTTCTTAATTCTTCTGCGGTTACACCCAAAGCATTAGCCAGCTCAATTATTGATCCAGTTGACTTTGCATTGCCGGTCTCCAAGTCGGAAATAACTGATTGTTTTACACCGGACTTCTGAGCAAGTTCTTTTTGAGTCATCTTCTTGATTTTGCGAATAGATTTTAAGTTCTCACCCAAAGTGGCCATACAAAAGTATCCATCGTTATTTCTATCGGAATTCTGATACATATTTCAATCGGTTTGGCTATTGTATAAATATCGGAAAACCTATATATTTGGTAAAAATTATCGGAGATTTTCATGAATCAATGGCAAAAGATGATCTGTGAGCTTAGAGAAAAAGGGCTTACACAGACACAGATCGCCACTGAGGTTGGTTGCTCTCAAAATTACGTTAGCGATTTAGAGCGAGGTCTGTGTGGTAAACGGCTTTCATATGATCTAGGGAAAAAACTAGAAGATTTGTGGAAGAAAAATTGTTTAACACAGTCAATTACTCAAGAAAAACTAACAAGAGCTTAAAAGCAACAATGTGAGCTAATTCTCACAAATTAACAAATGTGCGTATACGTGAAATTTATAGAGGGATTCACATATGAGTGAAATCAACTTAAGCCCAGAGGCTAAAACAGCAATTTACAAGATGATTCACCAATCACAGGGAATCACACCACAAGAAATCGCTAATGTTTTGGGTGACTCGTACAAGAGCGTCCTTAATTATGCAAATCCAAATATGGAATCACATTTACCGAGCATCAAAAAGCTCGAAGCAATGATTCAGTTCACTCGTAACCCGGCATTGGTTAAGGCATGGGCGCATATGCTTGGTTATGTATTAGTACCAGCTAATCAAGCGGATGAAAAAGCGCATGAGGTGAGCATTGTTGAAACTTTGCTGCATATAAATATCAACAACGGACAAGCTAATCAGCAGGTTCATACGGTTTTAGAAGATGGGGTGGTAACGCCGTCAGAATTGGCAGACACGGAAACAATTTTAGAAGAAATGGAAAGCCACATTCACCAACTTCGTGAAGCACTTAAGTCAGAAGCGGCTAAATACATTTCCAAAATACAAAAAGAAAAAGCTTGATCGGCGAAATCAAGCTTTTGGTAATTCATTAATTTTCGAGGTCAATGAATATGAAATCTAATTTATCACAACACCCTTGCGAAAACAAATGCTCTCAATTCAACGGGGAACAATGCCGCACTTGCTTGATTGGTGAAGATCTTGGCGATGATCGTTATATCGAAAATCACGTTTCGGCAAATTGCAAAGTTTTTCACCCTGACGAATTGAAGCACCTCAATCGCGCGCATCAAGCAATAGGGGAAGTTTCATGAATAGTCAATTTCAATCCCAAGCTGATTACAAGCAAACAAGTCAGGTCCAATCGTTTTATGAACCAGCAATGGCGATTGTTGGCGAATTAATGGCGGTTAAAAAGCGCAATTTAAAAAGCAAAGGTTATGACGAGAATAACGCCGCAATCACCAAAGAAGAGTTGCGTCAGTCTCTAATGTACCGTTTGCGCGTAAATCATTATATGGCATCTCAAATAGTCACCAGTTTGGCTAAATCTAATCATATCCGTGAGTTTGGGGGCTACGTTGCACCCAAGGCTGGTGATAAATGAGATACAGAGCTAACGAGGCTCAAATTAAAGCAGAGGATCCTAAATATCCACTTGCTTTCGATATTGAGCTAATTGCACCAGTGCGCATTTATACAGCGGTTGAATTGGCTGCAATGCCACTTTCTCAAATGATCCGTTGTCGTGATGCTCAAGAGGAGTCTTATATCAATAACAAGAAACTATCGGGCAGAGCTAAGGATATTAAAGAGCGCCTTGATGCTGGCGAAAAATTAACGCTAGTGCTTGAAAAAAAACGTTCAAGAGTAACCCAGACGTACTTTATTGGCGAAGAGATTGTGGGCAAGAAAATTGTCAAACAACTCGAAACACGCCGTTTTATACGCCTTCCAAAAGCGGAGGTGGTAGCGTGAGCCAGTCAGAACCTAAAAACCACTCTCACACCTGTGTAAATCCTTACAAGTGCGAAATCTGCCGTGCTTATGTTCAGAAGTCACACATTAGCAGCGTTCTTTTTGGCGCAATAGCGAAACTGGAGAAGAAGCATGGCTAATTTTATTTCTAACGCTTTCATGATCCCTAATGACTTAATTGACAAGGGTTACATGAAGAAAATGAAAGGCTCAGCCTTGCCATGTTATGTGCTTATTGTGCGCAATACACGCGGCTGGAATAAAACAACTGATTCAATGAGTATTTCTCAATTTGTTGAGCAAACTGGCTACAACAAAGATACGGTTTTAAAGGGCTTAAATACGCTTGAAGAATTGGGTGTAATTTCTAAGAAATCTTCTAAAAACCGTGTATCTGAATACACGCTAACTGACAGTATTATTGCTGTCGATTTTTTAGATAGCGAAAATTTAGATAGCGAAATTTTAGATAGTGAAAACACATCTGGTAGCGAAAATTTAGATAGCAAAACGGGTTCTGCTGTCGAAAATTTAGATAAGTTGCTATCTAAAAATTCGACACACAATAACAATATAAAAACAAATACTAAAACAAAGGGAAATTACTCAGAAGATTTTGAGGTTTTCTGGAATGCATATCCAACTTGCAAACGTAAATCGGATAAATCAGGAACTTTCAAAACTTTTGAAAAACACATTCGAGTTATCTCACTTGAAAAACTCATTGCTGTTTTGAATGCACACAAGTTGGATTCATCTTGGATCAAAAACGATGGTGAATTTATTCCAGCTCCTTCGGCTTGGTTGAACAAAAAACATTGGGAAAATGATTTCTGGTTGAAAGCGGCTGGTTTGGTTGAGCAACCAGCACCATCTGAAATTCCAGAATACACAAATCAACAACGCCGTGTCCCAACTGTACCGAAACGCTTTAAGGGGATGAACGCATGATCGATTTGTTTTCTATCCCGGTTGAGCAATCAGTGCTTGTGACGCTCATGACAATTGAGCAGGGCGCTGGTGAGTTTATCGATTTGCTCGATGTGACAGATTTTTACTCGGACCGTCACCAGATCATTTTTAAGCACATCAAGCAGCAGCACGAAAAAGGCGAAGGTCACAACGAGATTTTGATTTGGGAATTAATCCGCGCTCATTCGCTTGAGGTCAAAACGGTTCCTGAAAAATATCTTGTTGAGATTATGGGTTGTTCTGCAATTCCAACTTTGCTCAATAGCCATATCAAAAAACTTAAGGATTTCTCTACACGCCGTAAGATTCAGGATTTATCAAAAAATATCGGTGTGGTTGCGGTTGATACGGTTAGTTATAGCGCAGAGACAGCATTAGACCGAGTTCAAACGCTTGTGGCGAACATGGAGAGCAATTCGCACGAAGACAGAACCATGTCTGCTGCTGATCTTTCAAAAGAGGTTTTAGCAAACCTTCTCGATATGCATGAAAAATTGCATGCTGGTATCGAAATCAAGCGCGGGATCAAAACAGGGTTTCTTGAGCTAGATAACAAACTTGATTGTATCGATACAACTGACCTTGTGATTATCGGTGCTCGTCCAAGTATGGGTAAAACCACACTAGCGCAAAACATCATGAGCGATGTTGCAGTAAACCAAGGTGAGCCAGTCTTGTTTATGTCTGGAGAAATGAACCGCGAGCAGATCATGCAGCGTCTTATTTCAGGTATTGGGCAAGTCGATTTAAAGAAAATCCGTTCTGGTCGTTTTACTTCTGAGGATGCAGGTTTAATTCATCGCGCAATGATGATTATTGCCGAGACAAAAATCGAGATTAACGACAAAGCCGCACCAAGCCTAAGCGACATACGCAGAGAAGCTCGCAGAATGCTGCGTAAGCACGGGAAAGTAGGCGCGATTATGGTTGACTACCTCCAGATAATGACACCGCCTCAGCGCACGGGGAACGCCGTACAGGAGATGGGTGATATTTCACGTGGTCTTAAGAAAATCGCAAAAGATTTTAATTGTCCAGTTATTGCATTGTCGCAGTTGAACCGATCTTTAGAAAACCGACCAAACAAACGACCAGTTATGTCTGATCTTCGTGACTCAGGCCAGATTGAACAAGATGCTGATGTGATTTTGTTTATCTATCGCGATGAGGTTTACAACAAAGAGAGTAAAGACGCTGGTATTGCAGAAATTATCGTTGGTAAAGCCCGTAACGGAACAGTTGGGGCTATTCGTTTAGCTACTGATTTGGCTAGATCAACCTTTCTTGATTTGGATCCGCAGTATTACCAAGAAATAGCAATGGGAGAGTAATGCATGAAAAAGGAAATGGATTACAAAGAAATGATGGCATTGCGTTGTGCCTATAACCACGGTCTAAGAACGCCAGAAACACGGGCCGCAGCTAGTTTATATGTAAACCTTGGACGGGCCAAGATGCTTGAGAAATTTAAGAAAGAGAGTGAGGCAAAAGGTACTGAGGTGAAAAATGGATCTTGAATGGTTAGAGAAACAACGTCAAGAGCTAGAAAAGCGTTTTGATCCAGAAAATCATAGATCAATTAAGCTTGCTAGATTAAAGGAGATTGATGAGCTATTTCGTCAAGATTCAACACCTTGGTTTAGTACGACTGATATTAGTCCAATCCAAAAGCGGGCTATTCCACAAGAGCTTTGGAAAGACCAAAAAATCAAAGAGCTTGATGAGGAAAATAAAGAGCTTAAACGCAAGTTGGCAATGCATGTAATGACATACAACAAGAGGAAAACAGCATGAATATTTTTGAAGCACTTGCATTAACGGTTTTAATTTCAATTGTATTGGGCCTAGCTTTCTCAGTTTGGTTTCTTGTACAGCACATCAAAGGGCGTACAAAGGCAGAGCAAGAATTTTTAAAACGTCATGGCTTTGGATCTCATTTTAAGCAGCAGCGCAAATGGGAGTCTGATTTCTTATTTAGCGATAAGAAAAATGGAAACAAAGTACCAGAAGCAATTCTTGAAGCTACTGAAAATCGCCGAGGTGAAAATGATCAAGCCTAAATGGGGTAGCTATCGTTTGCCAGTTGATAAAAACAAGACTGGCAAAAAACGGACTAATAGAGACCCTTCGCCTCAGATCCCAGCATTTTTGATCAAGGGTTATAACTATGAGTGCCATGTTGATACTTTGCTTTGTTGTAGTGTGAATATCACCCCGCCGTCTATAAACAATTACTGGCTTGATTCTGGGAAAGCTAGTAAGCGCTTAAGTAAACGCGCCAATCATTTTGTCGAGGTGATGAAGCGTTTTGTGCAACCACTTCAATACATGGGTGATGTACAGGTAATTATTGATTACCACATGCCAGACAGGAAAGTTAGAGATATCGATAACATTTTAAAACCTTGCCTTGATGCTTTAACCAAGTGCGGTCTTATCGGTGACGACTCTCAAGTAAAAAGCCTTTCAGTAAATGCCCGTCCAATTGTGGCGGGTGGTCAAATAGATATTCAAGTAAGAAAACATAACACAGGGGCTTAATAAGTATGAATGCAGCTACAGCAAGTCAAGGTCGTAAACATTTTACAGTTGCAATTGATTGGGAGGCACATCCAATTGAGTGGCATTTAGAGCAATACGGCTCATGGCTATTGTTAGACGGTAATTATGAAACCTATTTAGGCTCAAGAGGGATTCTTGGTCATGTGATTGATGCAGAGAATGGCGTGCAGGTAGATCGCCGTTTTAGAGCGCCACCGCGATGTAAGATTGACGTATTTCATGCAATGGCCGTTGAAGATCTATTGTCGCATTTGTTCCAAACAGAAAATGATAAGGTTAAGCAGTGGATTCGATGTGTTGTTATTTTTTATGTTGATTTCAAGAATGAGGAGGAAATTGCAAGAAAGCTTGGTGTGTCTGAATATTCTGTACAGCGCGACAAAATGCTTGGGTTAGTTCGTATCGCATCTCGTTTTAAAATTCCATCTAAATTGATGGGATGATGTTGACAAGCCAGACTGCATTCTGATACTTTTCTGATAAGCTGGACGAAGTTATGGTCGATCAGCATTGTTAAATAATCAAAGCTCACTTTTAGTTAGTGGGCTTTTTTGTTGCCTGAGATTTGAATATTTTGGGTAAACTAAGCGAGTGGCTAGGCTGATCTCCAAAAGCTGTTTAACCTGAACAGTTGCCACTTTCCTTTCAGGTTTTGCAGAGGTGCATATGAGCAATCTAAAAGAATATTTAAAAAATAATTACGAGATAATGAAACTAGATGAGCCGGGGAGAAGTGGTAGTTATTCTACATTTAAGAAAAAAGACGGGCTTTATACTCTTTCTATTTTATTTGATTGTGATTTAGAAGGAAAACTAAAAAATATACAGGTAAGCATCACTGATGAAGAAAACCGCCTTACTAGACTTTATAAGCCTGAACTTGTAGAGCACATGATTCAACGTGAGGTTTCAGGAGGTCAAATTTTTGCTGAGTTAAGCGAAAGGGTTAAATTTGAATTTCAGCAAAAATATAAAACTGATCTAGTAAAAAGATTTGGTGGTGTTGAAGCGGTAGAGATAGCTTCTTGGAAAATGGCAATGGACGATGTTTATTGCTGGGAGCTTGATAAGTGGGTAACACAAGGTTATTGGAAAGCTAATCTGAGAGATACTCATACAGGTGTAACTCTAAGAGATTTAGTGATAGCCGCAAGAATTTAATCAAACTGTTTAGAGCCTCCTTCGGGAGGTTTTTGTTAGCCGGACGGATTACGGCATATATGGCCCCGCTGAATACTAGTTATTAGCGGGGCTTTTCTTTTTCTGGAGTGTGTCTATGGCTGACAAATCAGAAGTTAAAAAGGATCTGGATTTTTGTTCGTGTGAGCTTGAGAAATATCAAAACCTTTCACGCACTGGACTCTCTCGTGATGAGCTAATCACTATTGATTTAATAATCGTTCGTTTAAAAGGGCGTATTAATAACTTAAGGACCCTTAACGAGGTGGAACTAAAACGTGGATGATCAGCAAACATTAGCTGAATTTGCTCTTGAGCTTGTAAAACAAAATATAGAGCTGATTAAGCAGACAAATAAACTGATTGAGCAGAACTCAATTATCGTTCAAATAAATGCAGAGCAATCGGCGCAGCTTAGTGAAGTGTTAGCAATGTTCGAAGATGGTGAGCCAGAACAAAAGGCTAAATCATTGGATGGGTGATGTATGTCAAGACCGTGCCGAGAATTCAGATGTCCAAACTTAGTCAAGTCTTCAAGTCAGAAAGGCTATTGTGATGATCATGCACATAATCGAAGTGGCTGGGGAAAGCGACAAGACCGAACAGGATCCACCACCGAGCGAGGTTATGGTCATGCATGGCGTAAGTTGCGTGAAAGTATTTTAGAGCGTGACGGTTATCTATGTGTGCAATGCCGCGCCGTTGGTCGTATATCGCCAGCAACAGACGTTGACCATATCAAGGCTAAAGCGTTTGGCGGTAATGATGAGCCAGATAACCTGCAAAGCCTTTGTGGTGCTTGCCATAAAGAGAAGACAGCAAAGGAGAATGGCTAATGATTATTGCAGGATCCATTCACATCTCATTCAAAGATGAATGTAATTGCGTTGGTTGTTTTTATACACGTAAGCACGGTGGTTATATGCCTTGTCAAAAGAATTGTTCTATCAACAAGCAGAACAAGGCAATCAATGGACAGCCAATACAACCGCCTAAAAAACCATAACGAATGCTATTATAGAATTCTAAATTATCTATTGAGTACTGATTGCAATAAGGGAAAGAGCCACGCTTCGAGTGAGCCTTGATCGCCGTGATAATTTGGATTGCAAGTCTAGACAATAGATCAGCGGTAGCGACCCACAAGCCTGTTAATCGATACGAGTCGCTGTTTAGGCAACCTAATCCCTGTCAGAAATGATGGGGATTTTTTATTGCCACCAGCAAAGGTAAACAAAATGAGACAAGCATCTATTCCGGCTCAAATAGCTAGCCGATCATCCAACCGACTTTATGAACAAAAGCTAAAACCATTTTTTGATGAGATTAAGCAGAAAGATGCCAAAGAGGTTTTTGCCTCTACGTTAATGCTGAGAGCATCTGCTGAATTATTTCATTTGCTTGGCCCTAACTATGAAGATCATGTTGATAACTTGGTTTTGATAATGAAAGAGCAGGCGAAAGCAGCAAGAAAAACCAAGGTGTAAAAATGCACAAAAAGTGTGCAGAAATCGCCGTGATGGGGAGGGGTGGGGTAAAAGTTCAGGGCTTTTGCCTAAATGACCGCCCCCCTAGTCACATTTTTACGCACGCGAAATTAAAAATTTAAAGGGTTGACAAAATGGGTGGAATTGCGTCCGTGCCGGGGCGGGGTAGAAAACCCAAACCAGTCGAAACAAAACGAGCATCTGGCAATGTCGGAAAACGTCCGTTAAATAATAATGCGCCTGAGTTTTCTGAGGTCACAAATATCGATGTTCCCGTCTACATGGAAAAATTGGAGTTTGCCCCGCTAATCTGGAAGTCAATTGTTCCAGAGCTTCTAAAAAACAAAGTTCTTCGTATAACGGATATGCATAACGTTGAAGGCTTCTGTATGGCTTATGAAAACTGGAGAAATTCACAACGTGAAGTTCAATATAACGGCATTGTTGTGGCGGGCGCACAGGGCGGTCCAGTTAAAAACCCAGCTCTTACAGCCATGAATGAAGCAGCCAGACAAATGACTATGTTTGGCGCTTTGCTTGGGCTAGATCCTGCATCACGAAATAGAATTACTGGAGCTAGTCAGAAGAAAAAAGGTAATGCATTTGCTAAGGTCTTAGAAATGTGAGGATTTGAATGGCTGCTATATATCCCAATGTTGACGCTGCCAACAAATGGGCGAAAGCAGTTATTGCTGGCAAAATTCCTGCATGTAAGTGGGTAAGGTTAGCCTGTCAACGTCACATAGATGATTTAAAAAAATCAAAAAAACGCGAATTTCCATATAAATTTGAACCAAGACTTGCCGAAAAAAAGATTCTTTTTGTTGAATTATTGCCTCATACGAAGGGTGAGTGGGCCTTAAAAAGACTCACTATATCTTTGGAAGATTGGCAGAAATTTGGAATAGCAGTAACTTTTGGTTGGGTTAGAAAAAAAGACGGTTATCGGAGATTCAGGGAAAGTTATTGGGAAGTACCGCGAAAAAATGGTAAATCAGCAATCGCGGCGGGCGTTGCGCTGAATATGTTTTGTAATGATGGTGAGTTTGGCTCGGAGGTTTATTCTGGAGCAACCACCGAAAAGCAAGCATGGGAGGTTTTTAAACCAGCTCGATTAATGGCAAATAGATCTCCTGATTTACTAGAAGAGACAGGAATTGTTGTTAATGCGGCAAGTTTGGAAATCCCAACAGATGGCTCTATTTTTGAGCCGTTGATTGGAGATCCGCCAGACGGTCAGTCACCACACTGCGCAATCGTTGATGAATATCATGAGCATATTGACTCACGTCTTTATGACACCATGCAAACTGGTATGGGTGCTCGCCGTCAACCTCTTATTTTTACGATTACAACTGCTGGATTTAATATTGAGGGGCCTTGTTATGACTTGCGTGATCGAGTTATGCAAATGCTCATGGGTGTCATTGAAGACGATGAACTCTTCGGTTGGATCTGGACCATTGATGAGGATGATGACTGGACTGATCCAAAAGTATTGCAGAAAGCCAATCCTAATTATGATGTTTCTGTTTATGCCGATTACCTTGAATCACAGCAAAAAAAAGCGGTTCAACATCCATCGCGCCAAAATACGTTTAAAACAAAACATCTAAATGTTTGGGTATCTGCAAGAACAGCATTTTTCAATATCGAAAAATGGAAAGCATGCGGAAACAAAGATTTAGTTATTGAAGATTTCAAAGCAGTTCCTTGCTTAATTTGTGCTGACTTAGCATCAAAAATTGACTTGGCCGCGGCAGTAAATTTGTTTTATCGCCGTGAAAGTGACGGAAAAATTCACTACTACTGTATAGCTCCAAAATTCTATATTCCAGAAGACACAATCTTTAACGGTGAAGAAAAGCAGGTTATTAAGCTTTATCAAAAATGGCACAACATGGGGCTAATTGATGCACATGACACGGCTGAAAATGATCTTAATAAGATTGCTGAAGACATTACTGATATGGCCCAACACGTGGCTTTATCAGAAGTTCCGCTTGATGAATGGGGCGGTTTCCAGATTGTGAGTAAGGTGGAAGAAAAGGGATATACAGCAGTAAAGATCCCAAAAACAACTAAGTCTTTTTCTCCAGCTATGCGCGAATTAGAAGCAGCAATTGCGGCAAAACGTTTTCACCATGATGGCAACCCGATTTTGACTTGGATGATAAGTAATATCGTTGCCAAGCCTGATGCTAATGACAACGTTTTTCCACGTAAGCCAAATAATTCCAAAAAAATCGATGGAGGTATTGCTCTATTGATGGGGATTAATCGCGCCATGATTTTGGCAGGTGAGGCTGATCCAAATGACTTTTATGATGATCCAATTATGGTGGGTGTATGACAAAGAAACCAAACCGCTTAGCCAAAGCGGCTAAAGCGGCTTTGCGGTTTCTGGGGCTAAATGGACAATTCAGCCTAACCCCTGATGTGCTTCAAAACTTACAGAGCACAGCTAGTGGTAAGTTTGTAACAGTAGATTCGGCGCTTCAATTGAGCGCCGTTTTTGCATGTGTGCGGCTTGTATCAGAAACCGTCTCAACATTGCCACTAAAACTTTATAAAGCAAATCCAGATGGAAGCAGTTCATTAGCAAGAAATCACCCGCTTTATAACGTGTTGTGTAGCTCTCCTAACTACGAAATGACCCAGAGTCGTTTTTTGTTATTTATAGTCGTAAGCATTGTTTTGTGGGGTAATTCATTTACAGAAATTATTCGCAGTGCAAATGGGAAAAGGATTATTTCCTTGGATCCTTTATTACCTCAAAACATGCAAGTGATAAGAAATAAAGTAAGCGGAGCTTTAGAGTATTTTTACACAGTTGACGGTGTGCGCCGCCAGATTAATGAAAAAGACATAATGCACATTAGAAGTTTTGGTATTGATGGGGTGATGGGTATTTTCACCATTTCAAAAGGCCGTGAAACTTTTGGGACCGCAATGTCTGCTGAGCAAACAGCGGCAAAGTTTTTTGAAAACGGTTTACAAACTTCTGGGATATTGAGTACTGACAAAACAAATACTCCAGAACAAAGGCAGCAACTCAAAAAGAATATTGAAACCTTTATGGGTTCAAAAAATGCTGGAAAGGTAATGGTTCTTGAAAATGGTTATACCTATAACGGTATCACCATGAATCCAGAAGCGGCACAAATGCTTGAAACAAGAAGTTTTGAGATTGAGGAAATTTGCCGCTGGTTCCGTGTACCTCCTTTTATGATCGGTCATCTTGATAAACAAAGCTCTTGGGCAGCATCCGCAGAGGCTCAAGATTTGCAATTTTTAAAGTACTCATTGCGCCCCTTGCTAGTAAACATTGAGCAAGAAATATCACGTTGTTTAATAGGCCGTACTGAAAGCGATATTTATTTTGTGAGCTTCAATATTGAAGGTTTATTGAGAGCTGATAGTAAAACTCGTTCTGAATACTACGCATCTGCTTCTACAAATGGCTGGATGAATCGAAATGAGATTCGGGCAAAAGAAAATTTGCCGCCTATACCAGGTGGGGAAGTTTACACAATTCAATCTGCATTAATTCCGCTGGACCAAGTTGGAACAAATTACAAAAAGGGGATTACCGATGGGTAAGCGAGATCAATTACCTAAAGCTGAATTTAAGGCTGAAAAACACGGGTTTTCTATGCCGCTTGCGCTTGATCGTTGGAATCCAGCAATTAAGGCGGCAGAGCAAAGTGATAACACTATTAGCATTATGGACCCCATTGGCTATGACTGGTGGACTGATACGGGTGTTACAGCTAAGCGAATAAGTGCAGCTCTAAGTTCAATGAATGGATCTGATGTTGTGGTGAATATCAATTCACCGGGTGGCGATGTTTTTGAAGGGCTAACAATTTACAACCTGCTTCGAGAATATGAGGGTCATGTTACTGTCCGGGTGCTTGGCCTTGCTGCTTCGGCTGCTTCTTTTATTGCAATGGCCGCAGATGAAATCCAGATCGCGCGAGCGGGCTTTTTCATGATTCATAATGCTTGGACAGGGGTTTGGGGTAATCGCAACGATATGCGAGAAACAGCGGACTTTCTGGAGCAAATTGACGAAACAATTGCAGATATCTACAGCATCCGTACAGGTTTAACCATTGATGAGTTAAAAGCTCAGATGGATAAAGAGGCATGGATTAACGGCAAAAACTCAGTTGAGCAAGGTTTTGCTGATAGTTACCTTGATTCAGATGCCGTTGAAGAGTCCACAAGTAATTCAACACGAGATCGAATTGCAGCGCACAAAATAGATTTAATCATGGCAAAAGCTGGAGTAAGTCGAAATGATCGCCGCACCCTTATGAAAGATTTTAAGGGCACGCCAAGCGCTGCCAAAGAAGAAACTACGCCAAGCGCTAGTATTGATTTATCCGGCTTAATAAAAGACATGCAAGACGCTGCTCGAAAATTCTAAGCCAATATTCCTTTAATTCATAACCACCCTTTGAGGTGGTTTTTTTGTGAGTAAAATTTATGTCTAACCTTACTAACGACCAAGCAGCGGAACAACTTAAGCAAGTAAATGCGTCACTTAAAGAACTAAATGAGACAGTCAAACCAATTGCTGAAAATGCTTTAAAAGAAGCTAAAAATGCTGGTGAGCTTTCTAAAAAAACCAAACAAGAAGTTGATGAAAAGTTAACAGATCTCAATCTTCTTCGCCAAACTCAAAATGAGTTACAAACTCAATTGGGTGAAGCTGAGCAAATGTTTGCCCGAATTGGTAAAAATGGCAACAATAATAACGGTACATATGATCGTGCTGGTGATTTAGTTGTAAAAGATGAGTCTTTAGTTGACTTCACAAAAGATGTTCGTGCAGGTCAGCGCTTAAATGTGAATGTACCACGTAATGCTCTGATCTCTTTCGCTGTAAATCCAGTTGATGGCACTACCCCGATTATTGCAAAGCCGAATCAGCGCTTAACAATTCGTGACTTACTTGCACCGGGTCGCACTGGTTCAAATGCTATCGCTTATTTGCGTGAAACTGGATTTACCAATAATGCTGCACTGGTTCCTGAAAACACAACTAAGCCTTACTCAGAAATCGATTTTGAAGAAGTGCTAGAAAGTGTCAAAACTATTGCTCACATGTTGAAAGCATCAAAGCAAATTCTTGATGACTTGCCTCAATTACAAAGCTTCATCAATAACCGTATGTTAAACGGCTTGAAGCGTGCAGAAGACACTCAGCTTTTATTTGGCTCAGGGGTTGGGAATAACCTAAACGGTATTTATACCCAAGCAACGGCATATAGCGCGCCAATCACCATTGCGAACCCAACCAAGGTGGACATTATCCGCTTAGCTATGCTCCAAGCTGCATTAGCTGAGTATTACGCCACGGGTACAGTTTTACACTCTAAAGATTGGACCGCTATCCAACTTCTTAAAGACACTACTGGTGCTTACTTGTTTACTAGTCCATTTGGAACCATGACTCCGTCATTGTGGGGCTTGCCAGTAGCAGAAACAAATCAGGCAGGCTTAGATGGAAAATTCTTAACTGGTGCTTTTGCAGAAGGTGCTCAAATCTTTGATCGTGAAGATGCAAATGTGGTGATTTCTACAGAAAACCAAGATGACTTTGAAAAGAACATGATTTCTGTTCGTTGTGAAGAGCGTCTTGCACTTGCTGTGTATCGCCCAGAAGCATTCGTGAAAGGTACTTTCCCAGTACCAGCAGCATAATTTGAATATGAGAGGGTTAATACCCTCTCTTCTTTTGGAGTAACAAAAGCATGAAAGTTAAATTTCTTGATGTAATCCAGATGGGTACTCATCTTTTTAAATCTGGTGAGGTTGGCGAGTTCTCACATCAAACGGCCGAAGAGCTTATCAAAAAAGGTTTGGCTGTTTTGGAAGATGGTAATGAATCAATTGAAACTGATCCAGATCAAAAGCCAAAAACTGGTAAGGGTGGCAAAGGTGGTAAAGGTAAAAATGCAGAGCCACCAAAAGAGGAAAACGGTGCTAATGGTGATGAAACCAAAGGTTCAGATGCTGGGTCCAATAGCTCAGAAGATGTAAAAAAATCTGATGAAAACACGCAGACACCAAATGAAGAAACAAAACCAGAATAATTAGGGCAATGTCATGTCGGTGATTTCAATAAATAGGGCTATGGCTCACTTGCGTGTCGATGAAGACATTGACAATGACATTGCAAGTAAACTGGACTCAGCAGAGCGAATAGCTAAAGAATATTTAAATAGGAACTTTTATTTAGACAAAGCTGCACTGGATTTGGCTAAAGAAGAAATACCTTTAATTCTTTCTGAGGCAAAAACTCAGTATGACCAAGATGTAAGTTTTGCAAATGCACTTGATAGAGAATTGGTCGATAAGTTTATTCTGACAGCCTCACTTAATTACGATACAGCAATTCGTCAAGCAAAGATGATCAGCCTTGGGATTCTTGTTAATCCATCAATCGAAATCGGGGTATTACTTATCTTGGGAAATCTTTATGAAAATAGAGAGGACTTAACAACGTCTAACATATACGAGCTTCCGAAAGGGGCTGAGTGGCATTTACACCCGTTCCGTACTGAATTGGGGGTGAGCTAATGCAAGCAGGAAAACTCAAACATCGTATTACAGTACAAAGATCTATCAATACACAGGATCCAGTAACAGGAAAACTGATACAAAACTGGCAAAATTTTAAAACTATTTTTGCAGAAGTTACCGATCTTTCAACCCGCGACCATATAGCAGCTAAGGCTGCCAATAGTACAATTCAGGCTCGTGCAAAAGTTCGCTATAGCGGAACCACTAAGCTAATAGATAGCACTATGCGAGTCCTTTTTGATGGGTACTTTTACAAGATTGATGGTAATCCTATGCGAGATCCAGACTCGCGCCGTGAATACCTAACTATAAATTTATCCACTGGGGATAAAGCATGGAATGGGTGATTTATGGAAAACGAAATTCACGGCTTAGAGCCAGCGTTAAGAAAAATGCGGGCAATTGGTAATGATAAGACAGTAAAACGAATTGCAAGAAAAGCAATGCGTAAAGGCATGAATCTTGTTCGAGATAAAGCAAGGGCCAAGGTTAAACAGCTAGATGATCCATCAACTCCACAAAAAATCTGGAAAGAGATTGTTGTTCAAAATGGCCGAAGCAGAAATAAAAATTATTTAGTTATGAGGGTGGGGGTGCGTGGCGGTGCTCGTGTTCCTTATACAAATAATGCTCAAAATAGACGGGCTGGTCGAGTCGGTAAAACCTATCAGATTGATTTAAGCGTTTTTTATTGGCGATTTCTTGAATTTGGAACCAGTAGACAACCTGCTACCCCATTTTTACGTCCAGCGCTTTACGAAAATATTGAGCAAGTTACAGATATATTTGTTCAAGTTTTTAAGTTTGAGCTAGATGTTGTTTTAGGTGCTGCTTAATGATTGATATCCCAATATTTAAAATAGCTAAAGCCGATCTAGCCGTGAGATCTCTTCTTGAGAGTAATGGTATTTTGCGGGTGTGGCGTTTTGGAAAGGCTCCAGAGCAGCCAGAAGCCCCCTATGTCACATGGCAAACGATAACAGGCGGCTCTAATAATAATCTAGATTCAAGACCTGATTCTGACAGTGTAATTATTCAAATTGATATATATGCAACTGACGATGATGTTGTTGATCAAGTTGCAAAAGCATTACGCTTTGCGATTGAGCTTGATTGTTATGTGGTTCGATATGGCGAATCAGATGAAGACTCGGTGACTGGTATGCCACATTTATCATTTGATGTAAGTTGGATTGTGAATAGGAATTAAAAATGAAATTACCTATTGTTGAGTTGACTATATCACTATTGATATTCCTATGTTTTGCACTTCTAGGTTTTGAAATCTGGAAAGAATTTACGAGTCAAAAAATTGAATTAAATAAAAATGAATGGATTTGCTCAAAATATGAGGTGCTTGTTCAAAACATTGTGATTGGCGGGAGATTAATGCCTCAAGCAATTAACAAATGTGTCGAATATAAACTTAGATAGAAAACAAACCTTTTTAGTAAGCACCCAAACGGGTGCTTTTTTTATGCCAAAAATTAAGGAGCGCGCTTAATGGCTAATGTTAAAACGCAAGGTACACAGGTATTTACTGTAATTGATGGGCAAGTAGTTCGTTTTGTTTGTATGAAGAAAATTGCCTTCGGTCAAGATTCGTTCAGTAAATTAGACGTTACCTGTCTTGAGGCCGATACCAAAGAGTATGAACGCGGTATGCGAGATCCGGGAGAAGGGTCATTCGGCATTGATTATAATGACACGAACACAAGTCATGACAAATTAGCCGAAATTGCTGAGTCTGGTGAAAAGCTAGATTGGTATGTAGGTTCGGGTAACTCAAAAACAGCTCCAACTTATGACGAAACAACAGGTATTGACCTTCCTGATGATCGTACTTGGTTATCATTCAAGGGATATTTGAATGATGCAGCCCCTAATGATATCGAAGTGGATGCAGTTTGGGGTTATGAATATAACCTTGTACGCACTTCAAAAGTAACCCGAACTAAACGCACGGTGGCCCCATAATGACAAAGTCGAACATCAAAGCATTTAAAAAAGTCACCAAAATTGGCGCACCCGTTGAAAGAACTGTTAAATGGGTTGTAGAGGTAACAGAAGAAAATATTGATTTTCTTACCAAACAGCTAGAACGTGAATTAACTCTAGGTGAAAAAGCAGAAGTAGAGGGGCAAGTTTTTATTAAAAAGCTGGCCTTTAATGACCTTCATGAAATTTCAAAAGCTTATGATTGGGAAATTAATGAAGAAAATATTGCTGAATCAAAGCTTAAATCAGTAAGTGTTAAGCGTATGCAAGCGGGGCATTTACTTGGTTCGGTGTGTGAAGATGCCAAAGGCACGCCGTTCTTTCAATCTGTTCAAGATGTACTTGATTCTGAAATCCCTTTCATTGAGTCACTTTATGCAGTGGCCGATGAAGTGAATAACTTCATGGGAAAGTCACGGAAGAAGAACTTGACGAATACGAATTCTGGTGCGAACTTGCCCTTGGAATCGGAATTACCATTGAAGAAGCGCAGCAAAAGATAAGCTTAAAAGAGCTTAGGATCTGGAGAGCCTACCGCATGAGACGAGGCTCTCTTTTTCTTGGCCGCAGGATTGAGCAGGCTATAGGTAATTTGGCTGCAATTTATATCAGAAGCCATTCTAAAAATCCTGAGCAAGTTGATGCTTTGTCTTTCATGCCGCATGAGCAGAAAGAAGAGCTAAGCTTGGCAGAATATTTAGAAAGATTGGTAGAGGAATAATCTATTTTTTATGACAACGAATACGCCATTTGTTAGATTAAACAAAATTTCATAACAAATGGTGTGCTCATGAAAAAAGTTATTTTTCTATTTATTGCTTTGTTTAGTGTTACGGTCTCAGCGCAACAAGTTCCTATAAGTGAATATGTGGAAGTTGTAGAGCTTCCAAATATGGCAAAAAAACAAATTTTTGATTCTTCTAAAATTTGGATAGCTAAGTCGTTTAAGTCTGCAAACTCAGTCATTCAGTACGAGGATGCAGCAACAGGAACCATTATAGGTAAAGGAAATATGCAATTTCCTTGTCAGGGTGCTTGGAGTTGTATGGCGCGCAAGGACGACTTGTTAGTTTTTACTATCAAAGTAGATACCAAAGACAATAAGGCACGCATCTCTTTTAATGATATGAGTTTAAAAATTAATACCAAAGGTACAACAAAGTTTGTAGCTGCGGGGCAAGAATTCCAGACTGTACCTGAAAAAGACAATGAAGTTATTCAAGCTGGATTAAAAAGCGTTGTTAAAGATTTCAAAAATGGAATTCAAACTGAGTCATCCAATAAAGATTGGTAGTTTATATCTAGTCAAAAACCCCACTTTAAGTGGGGTTTTTTATTGCCGGGAGTAAAGTAAATGGCTGCTAGTTCTTTAGGTCGTTTAACACTTGATCTGGTTGCAAAAGTTGGTTCATTTGTTAACGGTATGAGCCAAGCAGAACGAAAAGCAAAAGAAACTTCAGACAATATAAAGAAGTCTTTTAAAAGTTTTGGTGACCAAATACAAGATGCAATTGGCGGCACTCAAATTGGATCTGCAATTGAAGGGGTTACTGGCAAGCTGGGGGCTTTGCGTGGTGGTGTTGTAATGGCTGGCGCTGCACTTGTTGGGATGGCTGTAGGTGGCACAGTTCTAGCCGCTGGCGGACTTGGGCAAATGGCAATTGAATTAGCAAAGGCAGATGCACAGCTAAATCAACTATCAAGAAGAGCTGTAACTTCTGCTGAAAATTTCCAAATTGTAGCAGGGGCTGCAAGTGCCTTTGGTGTTGAGCAAGAAAAGCTAAGTGATATTTTGGCTGATACCTCTGAGAAGCTGGGCGAATACACCTCAACAAAAGGGGGCGGGGCAAAAGACTTCTTTGAAATGCTCGCCAACAACACAAAAATGTCAGCAAAAGAGATTGATGATTTTGCAAAAAAGCTCTCAACAATGGATACGGTTGATGCATTAGGCCAAATTACTACCAAGCTGGATGACATGGGGGCAACCGCAGCCGAAAAGCGCTTTGTATTGGAGTCACTAGCAAGTGATTTGGGTGATTTAGCTCCATTATTTGCAAATAATTCGGCGCTGGTGAAAGAGTATGGCGATCAGTTGCGAGAAGCTGGAGTTGTAAGAACTCAAGAAAGTATTGAGAAGTCATTACTATTGAACGCACAAACACAAGCTTTAGGCACCCAGTTTCAAGGTTTTAAGAATCAGTTAGCTAGTCAAGTAACTCCAATTTTAAGCAATTTAATCCAATACTTTGTTGAAGGGGCTATAAAAAGCGGCAGCTTTGGTACAGTCCTAAATACGGTGGGGGTAATCGCAAAGGTGGTTGGGGTTGCTATCGTTGGTGTGGCGAGTTCTATATCTGTAGTTATACAAGCAATTGTAGGCTTTTTTAAAATTGGAAACCAAGTATTGACCTCTGTAAGAGGGATGATTACAGGTGGATCATTTACAGAAAAGTTCGAAGCTCTTAAATCTGGATTTGAAAATAGTAAAAATATTTGGGTTGATACAGCAGCAGGTATAGGTCAGACAATTGAGGGTGCAACTAAATTCACTAGCAATATTATTAATGACACCATGCCAGCTTTAAATGGACTTTCAGCAGCGCAACTTAAAGTTAATCAGGCAAATTTAGCAAACTCAAAAAGCACAATAACTGATACTGAAACGGCAAAGGAAAATGCTAAAGCCAAAGCCGAACAAGCAAAAGCAGCAGCCAAAGCAGCTAAGGCGCAAGAAG
>Ga0308165_1001940_pt1 | contig 26897 bp, 24 predicted proteins | sample PhyWR2_FD_201032 | JGI IMG/M metagenome (GOLD analysis project Ga0308165, IMG submission 201032) | Phyllosphere microbial communities from UC Gill Tract Community Farm, Albany, California, United States - DLSLW.R2 | ecosystem: Host-associated > Plants > Phyllosphere > Unclassified | place: USA... | reverse complement strand
GCTGCAATAGGCGCTATCAAAAAAAGGCTCCGGCAACCCATTGCCGGAGCCTTTTTATCGCCCATCCTCAGGGCAAAACCATCACCCCAGTGCCACCCGCATCTGGTCGATCACCGCCTTGTAGTCGGGCTTGCCAAAAATCGCGCTGCCGGCCACAAAGGTGTCGGCCCCTGCATCCGCCACGCGGCGGATATTGGTTTCCTTGATGCCGCCGTCGACTTCCAGGCGGATGTCCTTGCCGCTGGCGTCGATACGCTTGCGGGTGGCTTCGATCTTGCGCAGGGTCGAATCGATGAAGCTCTGGCCGCCAAAGCCGGGGTTGACGCTCATCAGCAGAATCAGGTCGATGTCCTCGATCACCCAGTCCAGCACGTCCAGCGGCATCGCGGGATTGAATACCAGACCGGCCTTGCAGCCCTGTGACTTGATCGCCTGGATGCTGCGGTGCACGTGGGCCGAAGCATCGGGGTGGAAGCTGATATAGTCGGCGCCTGCCTGCGCAAAGGCGGCGGCCAGCTCGTCCACCGGCTGCACCATCAGGTGCACGTCGATCGGCGCCGGCGTGCCGTCAGCCCGGATCGCGTGGGGCTTCAAGGCGGCGCAGACCATGGGGCCGAAGGTCAGATTGGGGACGTAGTGGTTGTCCATGACGTCAAAATGTATCCAGTCCGCGCCAGCGGCCAGTACGTTGCGCACTTCATCGCCCAGGCGGGCAAAGTCTGCAGACAGGATCGAGGGGGCAATTCGGTAGGTGGAGCTCATCCCTCTATTGTCGCAGTTAGTATTTCTACCTGACTTCAATCCAGTTTCACATGCCAAAGTTCCAGTTTGAGGTGTCGGTGACACCGCAGTACCTGCCTGAGCAGTCCATGCCCGAGGCCGGCGTGTTTCACTTTATCTATAGCATCATCATCCGAAACAGTGGTGATGTGCCTGCGCAGCTGATTGCACGGCACTGGATCATCAAGGATGCGACTGGACTGGTCCAGGAGGTCAAAGGCCTGGGCGTGGTGGGCCACCAGCCGCTGCTCGCACCCGGCGAATCCTTTGAGTACCAAAGCCAGTGCCGCCTGGCCACACCCCAGGGCAGCATGGAAGGCAGCTATCTGTGTATCAGCGACGAGGCACACACTTTTGACTGCCCGATCCCGCGCTTCACGCTCGATGCCACCCAGTACCCCGCCCAAGATGACGACCTGGCGCAAGGACGAGTGCTGCACTGATGTTTCGCAAGAAAAAGCAAGACCCGCTGCCACAGCTGCTGGCGGGTCTCAACCCCGATGCACCGCTGGCCGAGCGCAACCTCTGGATCATCGAGATCTTCGCCTGGATCCGCGGCCAGCAGAACTCGGTCGATGCAGCCATAGCCCGCGTCAGCCAGCTGCTGGACGCCATCGATGCCGATGCCGCACTGCGAGAGAAAGTACAGCGCTGGTGGGCCGTGCAGCTGCAGACCATCGACCTCACCGCGCTGCTGGCCGACTTTGGGTTTGCTCCCCGCACCGCGTTCTTCAATGAGATGGCCGAGCGCCTGCGCTGGAAGCTGCTGCCCTCCACGCCGGAGACGATTGATGCGACCGTGCTGTTTTCGATGGCACTGCACACGCCTTTCGATGCGCAGTGGCTCAAGGCCATGGACAAGCCCTTGCTGGAGCGCATCGCCCAGTTGCTCTCGCCGGGCTTTGTGTCGCTGGAGGTGATGGTCGTCCCCACCCAGATCGCCCAAAGCGATGTGGATGCCGGCAGCATTGCCGGCCTGGAGCATTACGGCAACCGGCTCTCGCCGTGGCAGCACCTGGTGCTCAATGCGATCACCTATTGCGCCGGCCAGATTCTGGCGGCCGGCTTTGCGCCGGAGCTGCGCCTGCGCATGAGCGGCAGTGCCAAGAACACGCAGCCCTTCTACAGCCTCATCAGCGGTGTGGAAGAGCTGCGCCGCGCGATGCTGCACCCCAGCCCCAAGGCGGCGGAGGTGCTCGAAGCCGAAGAAACCGTGCGCCGCAGCCTGGATGAGTGCCGCGCAGCCGTCGCCTCGATCTACGAGCATTTTGAGGACAATGGCGTGTCCGTGGGCGTCGTGTTCCGGCTGCGCCAGCTGCGCATGCGCATCCTGCGCGTGCGCGAGCTGCTCGACTGCCTGCTGTCGGCCAACCCCAAGGTCATCACCGCCAAGCTGCTGGCCCACCTGGTGGCCGTCGGCCTGGAGCGCCAGAGCATCCGCGCGCTGATCTCGTCCAACTCGTCCTTGCTGGCCTCCAAGGTGGCCGAGCGCAGCGCCGAGACCGGTGAGCATTACATCACCCGCGACAAGCGCGAATACGCGCAGATGGCGCGCAAGGCAGCCGGAGGCGGCCTGGTGATGGCTTTCACCACCTTGATCAAGTTCTCGCTGCACGCGATTGCTATTTCCGCGTTCTGGGCGGGATTCCTGGCAGGCATCAACTACGCGATCAGCTTTGTGCTGATCCAGCTGCTGCACTTCACCGTCGCCACCAAGCAGCCAGCGATGACCGCGCCGGCGATGGCCGCCAAGCTCAAGGAATCGGGCGATACCGAGGCAGGCATTGCGTCGTTTGTCGACGAGGTCAGCTACCTGGTGCGCTCCCAGGTGGCCGCCGTGCTGGGCAATGTGTTCACCGTCTTCCCCATGGTGCTGCTGCTGACCTGGGGCTGGGCCCGCGCCACCGGCGCGCCCTTTATCGACCAGCATGAGGCCGAGCAGACCTTGAAGTCGCTCAGCCTCTGGGGGCCTTCGGTGTTCTATGCGGCCTTCACCGGGGTGCTGCTGTTCTCCTCCAGCATCATCGCCGGCTGGACCGAGAACTGGTTCGTGCTGCACCACATGGACTCGGCCATCCGCTACAACCCGCGCATCACGCGCTTTCTAGGCAAGGCGCGGGCCGCGCGCTGGGCGGCTTTCATGCGCCGCAATATCTCCGGCTTTGCCTCGAACATTTCGTTGGGGTTCATGCTGGGCCTGATCCCCGTGGTGGCCCAGTTCTTTGGCCTGCCGCTCGATATCCGCCATGTGACCCTGGCTGCCGGCCAGATCGCCGCAGCCGCCACCAGTATGGGCCTGGGCGTGCTGCATTTCCACGGCTTCTGGCTTTGCGTGGCGGCGCTGCCGCTGCTGGGCGGCTTCAACATCCTGGTCAGCTTCTACCTCGCATTCCGCCTGGCCTTGCGCGCGCAAAACGTCAGCAATGTCGAGCGCTCGCACATCTACAAGGCGCTGATCAAGCGGGTGCTGACGCGGCCGCTGAGCTTTTTGCTGCCGCTGCGCCTGAGCCGCCACACCCCACCAGGAGAGCACTGACATGGCTCAGGGCGAGTTCGCGTTGATTGCGCAGTACTTCCAACGCCCGGTGCAGCGGGCCGTGCTTGGCGTCGGCGACGACTGCGCGCTGCTCGCGCCGCAGCCGGGCATGCAGCTGGCCATCTCCAGCGACATGCTGGTGCAGGGCCGCCACTTCTTTGCCGATGTGGACCCGCGCACGCTGGGCCACAAGGCGCTGGCCGTCAACCTCAGCGACCTGGCCGCCAGTGGCGCGCAGCCGCTGGCTTTCACGTTGGCGTTGGCCCTGCCCGCTGTCGATGCGCGCTGGCTGCAAGGCTTCTCGGAAGGCATGTTCGCCCTGGCCGATGCCCATGGCTGCGAGCTGGTCGGCGGCGACACCACCCAGGGCCCGCTGAACATCTGCATCACCGTGTTTGGCGAGGTGCCGGCCGGCCAGGCGCTGCTGCGCAGCGGCGCCCAGCCCGGCGATGACATCTACGTCAGCGGCCACCTGGGCGATGCCCGCCTGGCGCTCGAAGCCTTGCTGGGCCACGTGCAACTGCCGCCCGCCGCCTTGGCCGCTGCCCGCCAGCGGCTGGAGAGCCCCAGCCCGCGCGTCGGCCTGGGCATCGCGCTGCGCGGTATCGCCAGCAGCGCGCTGGACCTGAGCGATGGCCTGGTCGGCGACCTGGGCCATATCCTGCAAGCCAGTGGTGTGGGGGCGGAGCTGCAGGCAGACCGGGTTCTGGCGCGCATGGCGGCGATTGCTGGCGTGCAGGGCAGCGCCCTCAAGCTCCCCGCCGATCTGCAACTGCAGTGCTGCCTGGCGGGTGGCGATGACTACGAGCTGTGCTTTACCGCCGCCGCAGACCGGCGCGACGCCGTAGAACAAGCCAGCCTGGCCGCGCAAACCCCCGTGCAGCGCATTGGCCGCATCACCGCCGAACCAGGCCTGCGCGTGTGCGATGCGCAGGGTCAGGCCATGGCGCAGCGCTGGGCCTCGTTTGACCACTTCGCACCCTGAGCCAGCCAGGTCGGCCGCCCCTGCACAGCAGCGGCCTGCAGGCTTATGATGGCGGGCATGAGCGATACGCCCTTTACCCCTTCCGCGCCCGGCGCCGCCGACCGCAATGCGGCACCGCGACGCGCCCACTGGGCTTTCATGCTGCGCAACCCGCTGCACTGGATGGCGCTGGGCTTTGGCTCCGGCCTGAGCCCCATTGCACCGGGCACGGTGGGCACCCTCTGGGCCTGGATCGCCTACCTGGTGCTGCAGCTGTGGCTGACACCAGCGGCCATTGGCTGGGTGATTGCGGCCTCCCTGGTGCTGGGCTGGTGGGCCTGCACGGCCACCGCACGCAACCTGGGCGTGGCCGATCCGGGCGCCATCGTCTGGGACGAGATCATCGCCTTCTGGCTCATTCTGTGGCTGGTCATGCCCACAGGCTTTTGGGGCCAGCTGACGGCCTTTGTGCTGTTCCGTTTCTTCGATGCCGTCAAACCCCAGCCGGTGCGCTGGGCGGACCGCTGCTTCAAAGGCTTTGGCTGGGGCGGCGGATGGGGCATCATCTGGGACGATCTGGTCGCCGCCTTCTGCACCTTGCTTGTCATCGCGATAGGGAGACATCTGCTATGAACGCCACCGCCGCCTTGCTGACCAGGGATGGGCTGCCCATCCCCGAAGCCGTCACCCAGCTGGCCCAGCACCTGGTCCAACGGAGCTGGATGATGGCCACTGCCGAAAGCTGCACGGGCGGCCTGATTGCCGGTGCCTGCACCGAGCGGCCCGGCTCCAGCCAATGGCTGGACTGCGGCTTTGTCACCTACTCCAACCGTGCCAAATCGGCGATGCTGGATGTGCCCGCTGCGCTGATTGCCGCCCACGGCGCGGTCAGCGAGCCGGTAGCCCGCGCCATGGCCCAGGGCGCGATTGCCCAGTCACAGGCGCAAGTCAGTGTGGCCGTTACGGGCGTGGCAGGCCCCGATGGCGGCAGCGCCAGCAAACCCGTGGGCACCGTCTGGTTTGGCTGGCAGGTCGCTGGCCAGATGCACAGCGAAGTGCAGCGTTTTGATGGCGACCGCCACGCGATCCGCCAGGCCACCGTGCAGCATGCGCTGCGCCGCCTGCTGGATCTGGTGCAGGCCGCGCCGGCGCAGTAAGCGCCGTCCGACACCCAAACTTTGACTTCGCCGATGGGGTGGACGGCCGCTCTGCGCGACACTGCAAGCACAGCAATCCGGTTTGCAGCACTCTTCTGACTGACAGCCGATGCGAACAAGAGGAGAACTCAGATGAAACGACTTGCCATCACCACTGCTTCCATCGTTCTGGCGCTGAGCGGCCTGACCGCCTGCTCCAGCAACCCCACCAATGCCCAGATCGGTACCGGCGTCGGCGCCGTAGCCGGTGGTGTGTTGGGTGATGCCGTGTTCGGCTCTACGTTGGGCACCATTGGCGGTGCAGCAGCCGGTGCCTATTTTGGTAACCAGGTGGGCGACAACATGGACGGCAACCGCCGCCGCCGTTAAGCGCTGAAGACCAGGGGTTGCAACCCCTGCATCCGGCCGTCTTAACGGCTGGCTGCCATCAGCAGCACCAGTACCAACAGCACCGCCAGCGCGGTGAACAGAATTTTTACCCAGCTATAGGGTTGCTCACCGGCCAACTGGCCGGTGTAGCCGTTGGCCAGAATCTGGTAGCTCTTGCTGCCATAGGTATAGCCCACCAGCCACACGGGCACCAGCACATGCTTGAAGCTGCGCCCCTGGTACTGGCGCTGCAACTGCAGATTGCGGTAGGTGTCGCCCGGTACCTGGCGCGCGCACAGCGCCTGCACCTGCTGGTCCATATCCCCCTCGTTGATCGCCGCAGCCCGGTTCAGATCGACCTGGTAGCGCTCCACCGTCCAGCCGCGCACAAACTCGGGCGAATAGGGTTTCAGGTCGGTCCGGGTCGGAAAAGGCTCGACCTTCTGCAGCAGCCCCTGGTGCACACCGACCGTGCCTGCCACCAGTTCATCGTCAAAGAAATGCTGCAGGCTGCCCGATGCCGGCTCCCAGCGCACATGGCGTACCTGGCGCGTGCTGATGTTGCCATTGGCATCGCGGTACTGCTCGGTGGTGTAGTAGTAAAAACCGGCATCGGCCCGCCACTGGGCCTGCACATGGGCATCAAAGGTCCAGTACGGCAGGTAGATGCCTTTGAGCGTATCGGTCAGCGCCGCGTTCTTGAACTTGTTGGGGGCAAACCAGCGGCTGCCATACCATTTGCGGATCAGGTCGCGCACCTGCCCGTCGCTGATCTTGAACGGCAGCAGGCTCTGCGGCGTGATCGCATCATTGCGCTCTTCATGCGCCTGGATCGCAGGGGAGCCGCAAAAGTCGCAGCGTGATGCCACCCGCCCATCGACAAATACTGAAATCGCCCGGCAGTTTTGGCACTGGTACTCGCGCCGCGCCTCGCCCCAGCCGCGCCCGCTGGCGGGATGGGCCAGTGCTGCAGCCAGGTCTTGCTCGACGATTTCGCCGTCCAGCTGCTTTTGCTGGTCGTCCGTCCAGGGCACCACCGTGCCGCAGTACGGGCATTTGAGCGACTGGGCCTTGGCATTCCATTCCAGATTACCGCCGCATTCGGGGCAGACATGCTTGGCCACCATCGAGGTTGGCGGTGGCGCAAAGGGATCAGGGGCGGGCGTCGGTGAATTCACGGTCCAACTCAGCGTTGGCGCACAGCAGGTCTGCGCCACGGGTTCTCAAAATGGGGACACACATACGCGCATGCACCAGCCAAGGCGGCGGTGCATGCACGAGCAGCGCAGATTTATCCGCGCAGGAATTCGTTCAGCGATTCCTGCGAGATGCGCCAGGCGCTGCCGATCTTGCGGCCCTTGAGCGCGCCCGATTCCAGCTCGGCCACGACGTCCGGCACCGTCACGCCCAGCGCCTGCGCGGCCTGCTCGGGGGTCAGTACCTGCACGCCGCCTGCAGCCGGGGCCGCCGGGGCGGCTTGCGCCGCCTGTGCTGCCGCTGGCGAGAACGGGTCGGCTGCAGCCGCACCCGACGGCTGCTGCATGCCCTTCATCATCTCCTGCGCCATGCCAAAGCCCATCGCCATCGTCGCCGGGATCGTGGCCGCTGCCGCACCTTCGCCGCCATTGGCCATCGCCTGGCCCATCTGGTACTTCACATAGTCGTTGAGGTTGCCGATCGCGCTCATCGACGAGCGCTTGTCGATCGCCTGCTCCACCTCCGGCGGCACCGAGACGTTTTCCAGCAGGAAGCTGGTGATCTCCAGGCCGTACTTTTCAGTCACGGCCGGGTTGATCAGCTGCAGCAGCGCATCGCCCATCTCGGTGTAGCGCTGGGCCACATCGAGCACGGGCACCTGGGCCTTGGCCAGCGCTTCGCTGAAGATGCTGACAATGCGCGAGCGCATCGTGTCGGCAAACTCGTCGAGGCGGAAGTTCTGGTCCGTGCCCGCCACTTCCTTGAGGAACTTGGCCGGCTGCACGATGCGGAAGTCATAGGTGCCGAAGGCGCGCAGGCGCACGACGCCAAAGTCTTTGTCACGCATCATCACCGGGTTGGAGGTGCCCCACTTGTTGCCGGTAAACAGGCGCGTGTTGATGTAGTACACATCGCACTTGAACGGCGAGTTGAAGCCGTATTTCCAGCCGCGCAGGGTCGACAGAATCGGGATGTTCTGCGTCGTCAGCTGGTGGCGGCCGGGGCCGAACAGGTCGGCGAACTGGCCTTCGGAGACAAACTGCACCTGCTGCGATTCGCGCACGATCAGCTGGGCGCCGTTCTTGATTTCCTTGTCCTCATCGGGCCAGCGGTACGACAAGGTATCGCGCGAGTCATCGGTCCACTCGATGATCTCGATCAGTTGCTTGGTGATGATGTTCATGAGGTTCATCGGTGATCCTTGGCCAAAAGAGATGAAAACCAGGCCATTCTAGAGCCACTGCCCGCGTGGAGCGATGACGATCTGCGGCCTGATGGCAAAACAGCCGCAAAAGCGGCTGTTGTCAGAGACTTGTTTTACATCTGGCGGTCAGGCACCGCAGCACTTCTTGTACTTCTTGCCGCTGCCGCAGGAGCAGGGGTCGTTGCGGCCGGGCACTTCGCCCTTGACGATGGTGGCCTGGCGCGGGCCCATGCTCTTCCAGATCTGGCGCAGGTCATACACCGCCCAGATCGCCTCGCCAAAGGTCTCCACGCGCTCCTGGCTGGTGCTGGCGGGGCCGTTTTCGTCATACATGCAGACGGTGGGCGTGCCGGTGTCGTCCTCGGTCAGCGCCACCACCGATTCCAGCGCATCGTTCAGCCAGCGGGCGGCTTCCTTGTCGCGTGGTGCGGCCCACTCGTCGGCCCAGTTTTCGACGACGAACATGAAGCCCAGCGCCCAGACCTGGCCAAAGGATGGAATCTCCTGGCCGTCCAGTTCCTGGCGCTCTTCCTCGGGCAGGCTGGCAATCGCGCCGCGCATGTCCATCGCATCGGGCTGGAAGGTGTCGTCATCTTCCAGGCTCTTCACATCGGCGTCGAGCTGGGCGCTCACCTCGTTCCAGCGGATCTGCCACAGCTCCAGAAAGCGGTCCTGCTGGGCCCGGTCCTTGAAGGCCGGCAGCTGCGGCAGTTGGCCGTCGGCATCGCGCTCGATCAGCTCACCATCACCCACCAGCATCGGCAGGTACTCTTCGACCGGCACCGCGCGGCGCGTGCAGACCAGCGCGGTGAGTGCGCCATCCGCAAACTCCCACTGCGGAATCTCTTCGGCGCGTGTGCGCATGTCTTCCAGGATCTGGTCGATCTCGGTCAACTGGTCGTCATTCAATCCATCGGGGATCTGGGGCTGGGTCATCGGAGCTCTCTCAATAGGGGGCCGCGCAGCTCAAAGCCCTGCGTGCTTGCAATGCCACCGGTGCGCCCTATGATGGGGCTGGTTTTGTAACAACATTGCAATGGCAGACGGCCGCTGCGCCAGGCAGGGCCTGCAGTGTAGCGCCACCACGGCGCCTGTGCTGCAGCCCGGGATTTGCGCGCCAGCCCGGCCGGCCTGACCTGCACCGACTCCCGATGAACCAGCTCCACAAGATTTTTCCCGTCCGCTACACCGTCATGGTGCTGTGCATGCTATTGCTGCTGGCCGGCATCATTGCGCTGGCACTGCAGGGCAGCCCCTGGTGGTGGCTGGCCGTGCTGGCCGGCGCCGCGCTCACGCTGCTGGGTCTGCGCGACCGCCGCCAGACGCGCCACGCCATCCTGCGCAACTACCCGGTCATCGGCCATATGCGCTTTTTCCTGGAATTCATCCGCCCGGAAATGCGTCAGTAGTTCATCGAAAGCGACACCGAAGCGCTGCCCTTCTCGCGCGCCCAGCGCTCGCTGGTCTACCAGCGTGCCAAGGGAGATCCGGACAACCGCCCTTTCGGCACCTTGATGGATGTGGGCGCACGCGGCTATGAATGGGTCAACCACTCGATGGCCCCCACACGGCTGGACGGCCATGATTTCCGCGTCTGGATTGGTGGCTCGCCCGATGCGCCATCGCAGTCGGTGGCGCCCTGCACCCAGCCCTACCATGCCAGCGTGTTCAACATCTCTGCGATGAGCTTTGGCGCGCTGTCGGCCAATGCCATCCTGGCGCTGAACAAGGGCGCGCAGATTGGCGGCTTTGCCCATGACACCGGCGAAGGCTCGATCAGCCAGCACCACCGCGTGCATGGTGGCGATCTGATCTGGGAAGTCGCCTCGGGCTATTTCGGCTGCCGCAACGATGACGGCAGCTTCAGCGAAGAGCGCTACATCGCCAACGCCACCCAGCCCCAGGTCAAGATGATCGAGCTCAAGCTCAGCCAGGGCGCCAAGCCCGGCCATGGCGGTGTGCTGCCCGGCGCCAAGGTCACCCCCGAGATCGCGGCGGCACGCGGCATACCGGTCGGTATCGACTGCATCTCGCCGGCCCGGCACAGCGCCTTCTCCACGCCCGAGGAGATGATGCATTTCATCGCCCGGCTGCGCACCCTCTCGGGCGGCAAGCCCACCGGGTTCAAGTTCTGCCTGGGCCACCCCTGGGAATGGTTTGCGATTGTCAAGGCCATGCTCAAGACCGGCATCACGCCGGACTTCATCGTCGTCGACGGTGCCGAAGGCGGCACCGGCGCAGCGCCGGTCGAGTTCACCGACCACGTCGGCGTGCCGCTGCAAGAAGGCCTGCTCCTGGTGCACAACACCTTGATCGGTGTGAACCTGCGCGACCGCATCAAGCTGGGCGCTGCCGGCAAGGTCATCACCGCCTTTGACATCACCCGCATGATGGCGCTGGGCGCCGACTGGTGCAATGCCGGCCGGGGCTTCATGATGGCGCTGGGCTGCATCCAGGCCCAGACCTGCCACACCGGCAACTGCCCCACCGGCGTGACCACGCAGGATGCCGTGCGCCAGCAGGCGCTCGTCGTGCCCGACAAGGCCACGCGTGTCGCACAGTTCCACAAAAGCACTTTGCATGCGCTGCAGGAGCTGGTGCAGGCCGCCGGCCTGCGCCACCCCTGCGAGCTCAATGCCCACCACATCGTGCGCCGCATCAGCGACACCGAGGTGCGCCTGCTGTCCAACCTGCTCTTGCAGGTGCGACCCGGCGCGCTGCTCGACGACCTGGCGCACCAGCATGACGTCTTCCGCACCTACTGGCCGCTGGCCAGCGCCGAGAGCTTCCAGCCGCTGGCGCAGCCCCATGTCAAACCGTCGGCGCCGGCCGACCACCACGACATGGTGCCCCAGGCGGCAGGCGGTCGCTGAACGGGCAGCGATAATGCAAGGTTTTCACTGTTGCTGGAGTGGCCGCTGCGGCGTGCGCCCCGCTTGCGCATGACCGATACCGCTCCCCCCTTACAGCCCCCTGCCGCCGCTGGCGCCCCGTCCGGCGCCCTGCATGCCGGGCGCGCGGACTATGCCGGCTTTTTGCAGCAGCACCTGGCTAGCCAGACCTTCAATGTGGTGCGCTACGAGCTGCCCGGCGAATCCGTCTGGCTCAAAAAGGCCGGGCCGGCGATTGCGGCCTGGCGCTACCGGACCTTGGGCCTGCTCTCGCGGCTTCTCGATGTGCCGGTGCTGCAGCCAGTCGTCAACCCCGGCGGGCGCACGGCCATTGCCACCGAAGTGCGGCGCCTGCGCGACCTGCATGCGCGCGGCCTGCGCGTGCCGATGGTGCTGGCCGATGCACCCGATGGCTTTCTGATGCGCCACCTGGGCCTGCCTGGCGGCAATACGCCATCGCTCAGCGACGAGATCGAAGCAGCAGCCCGGCAAGCGCCCGCCAGCACCCTGGTGCTATGGCAGCAGGGCTTTGCGGCCTTGCAGCGCGTGCATGCCAGCGGCACCTGCCTGAGCCAGGCCTTTGCCCGCAACATGGTGCGCTGCCCCGATGGCGTCATTGGCTATATCGATTTCGAGGACGACCCGCTGGCGACCCTGCCTCCTGCGCTGTGCATCGTCAAGGATGCGCTGTGCTACGCGCATTCCACCGCGCTGTTCCTGGACAACGCCGGCACCCTGGAGGCCGCCCGTGTTGACTGGCAGGCCTGGCTCGCGCAGACCGAGCCAGCCGTGCGCACAGCGCTCGAGCGCACCGTGCAGCAGATGCGCTGGGTCGGCAAGCTGCCCAACCAGCGCAAGCTGGGGCGCGATACCTTGCGGCTGCGGGCGATGGTCGGCCTGCTGCGCCCGCTGCCTTAAGAGCCTGCTCCAGGCATGTCACAGACGAAAAATGGCCTGCATCTGCAGGCCATTGTTTTTGGAGCGGGTGGCGATCAGCCCTTGGCGGTCTCCACCACGGGCACCTGTACCGGCACATTCTCCAGCACCGGCTCATTGTTCAGCACGGCGTTGAGCTTGGTGTAGTCCAGCGCGTTCTCCCAGCGCGAGACCACGACGGTGGCGACGGCATTGCCGATGAAGTTGGTCAGCGAACGGCATTCGGACATGAAGCGGTCCACACCGAGGATCAGTGCCATGCCGGCCACGGGCACTTCCGGCACCACGGCCAGCGTAGCAGCCAGGGTGATGAAGCCCGCGCCGGTCACACCGGCAGCGCCCTTGGAGCTCAGCATCGCCACCAGCAGCAGTGCGATCTGGTGTCCCAGGGTCAGGTGGGTGTCGGTCGCCTGGGCGATGAACAGCGCCGCCAGGGTCATGTAGATGTTGGTGCCGTCGAGGTTGAACGAGTAGCCGGTAGGAACCACCAGGCCCACCACCGACTTGCTGCAACCGGCCTTTTCCATCTTGTGCATCAGCGAAGGCAGCGCCGATTCGGACGACGAGGTGCCCAGCACCAGAAGCAGCTCATCCTTGAGGTAACGGATCAGCTTGAGCACCGAGAAGCCGCAGGCACGGGCCACGGCACCCAGAATCACCAGCACGAACAGCAGCGAGGTGATGTAGAAGGTCAGCACCAGCTCGGCCAGGTTCAGCAGCGAGCCCAGACCGAACTTGCCGATCGTGAAGGCCATCGCACCAAAGGCACCGATGGGGGCGAGCTTCATCACGATGTTGACCAGCTTGAAGACGGGCTTGGTCAGGGATTCGAGCAGGTTGAGCACCGGCTTGCCACTGTCGCCGACCATCGCCAGCGACACGCCAAACAGCACCGCCACCAGCAGCACCTGCAGAATGTTGTCGCCGACAAAGGGGCTGATCAGGGTCTTGGGGATGATGTCCATCACAAAACCGGTCAGGGTCATGTCATGCGACTTGGCCACATAGGTGCTGACTTCCTTCTGGTCCAGATCGGCCACATTGATGTGCATGCCGGCGCCCGGCTGCATCACATTGGCCACGATCAGGCCCACGATCAAGGCCAGGGTCGAGAAGGTCAGAAAGTACACCATCGCCTTGCCGAACACGCGGCCAACCGCGCTCAGGTGCGTCATGTTCGCAATGCCCGTCACGATGGTCAGAAAAATCACCGGTGCGATGATCATCTTGATCAGCTTGATGAAGGCATCGCCAAAGGGCTTCATCGCTGCACCATACTGGGGCTCGAAATGCCCCAACAAGACGCCGATGATGATGGCCACGATCACCTGGAAGTACAAAGTCCGGTAAAAAGGCGGTGCCTGTACGGGCGCCAGGCTGGCGTTGGAATCGATCTGCATGGTGGGGCTCCAAAGATACGCAGCACCAAGTCGGTGCACTGAGGCGCGTTTGTATCCCAGCCCTTACAGATTGCCCATTAGACATTAGTATTAGGCGCCGCCTTCCCAGAGCTAAGGAAAACCCAAACCAAGGGAAACTACCTAGCCAGTTGTTACAACCTCCTCTATGATTGCCCGCCGCTCCCTGCGATCCCTGTGGACCTTCTGCGCCGTGCTGCTGAGCACGGCCGCTGCTGCTGCGGGCGCCTGGCACTGGATGCTGCAGCACAGCCTGGCCGAAGAGAATATGCAGGCCCACCGGCAGCTGGGCCTGTACGCCCAGGCCATGGGCCAGCGGCTGGACCGCTACCGGGTGCTGCCCGATGTGCTGGCGCTCGATGCCGAGCTGCGCGAGGCGCTGACCCATCCGCAAAGCCCCGAGCAGGTGCTGCGTCTGAACCAGAAGCTGGAGCAGGCCAATGGCGCCAGCCTGGCCTCCACCCTCACCTTGATCGATGCCCATGGCGTGGCGCTGGCCGCCAGCAACTGGCGCGGCCCCTCCAGCAACGTCGGGGAGGACTACAGCTTTCGCCCCTACGTGCAGCTGGCGCTGGCCCAGGACAAAGGCAGCTTCTACGGCATCGGCATGACCACCGGCGAGGCCGGCTATTTCCTCTCGCGCGCCATCACCAGCGATGCCGGCGGCCATCACCGGGTGCTGGGGCTGATCGCGATCAAGATCGTGCTGCTGGAGCTGGAGCGCGAGTGGATCCAGAACCCCGACATCGTGCTGGCCAGCGATGCCAATGGGGTCGTGTTTCTGGCCAGCAATGACGACTGGCGCTACCGCACGCTCAAGACCATCGGTGCCAGCGCGCAGCAGGAGATGGACCGCACCCAGCAGTACCGCAGCCAGCCGCTGCGGCCGCTGCGGCACGCGCAGATCACGCCGCTGGCCGAAGGTGGTGCGCTGGTGCAGTGGCAGGATCCCCCGGTGGGCCGCAAGCTCTGGCAAAGCATGACCTTGCCCGAAACCGGCTGGCAGCTGCACATCCTGCACGATGTGGACATCAGCGAGGCAGCGGCCTGGTGGGCCGCTGCGGCTGCCGGCGGTGGCTGGCTGGCGCTGTCGCTGCTGCTGCTGTATGCGCGCCAGCGCCAGCGCCTGTCTGCGCTGCGCCAGCGCAGCCGCGAAGAGCTCGAGGCACTCCTCAAGCAGCATGCGCAAGAGTTGCGCACCGCGCAGGATGGCATCGTGGCCGCCGCCCACCAGGCCGATGCCGGCCACAGCCAGAGCCTCGAGCACCTGCCCCAGGGCGTGGTGGTCATTGATGCCGCGCTGAACCTGGTGGCCTGGAACTCCCGCTACATGGAGCTGTTCCGGCTGCCGGCCGGCCTGCTGAAAGTGGGCATGCCGGTCGAGGAGCTGTACCGCTACAACGCGCGCCGGGGCCTGCTGGGCTCGGGCGATATTGACGAGGCCATCGAGCGGCGCATGCAGTTTCTGCGCAGCGGCAAGCCCCATGCGCGCGAGAGCGAAAAGGCCGACGGCACCGTGCTGGAGATCCGTGGCAACCCCTTGCCCGATGGCGGCTTTGTGACCAGCTATGCCGACATCACCAGCTACAAGAATGCCGCGCGCGAGCTGCGCTCCCTGGCCGATGCGCTGGAAAAGCGCATTGCCGACCGCACCGAAGACCTGGCCCAGGCCAAGCGCGAAGCCGAACAAGCCAACCGCTACAAATCCAAGTTCGTGGCCGCCGCGGTGCATGACCTGCTGCAGCCGCTGAACGCCGCGCGGGTGTTTGTGTCGCTGCTGCGCCAGCATGTGCAGGGCGACAAGGCCTTGGAGCTGGCCAGCGATGTCGAAGGGGCGCTGGCCTCTCAGGACGATATCCTCAACAGCCTGCTCGACATCGCACGCATGGAATCAGGCCAGCTGGAGGTCCAGCGCCGTGACTTTGACATCCAGCCGATGCTGGCCCAGCTGGGCAGCAGCCTGGGCGTGCTGGCCCAGGGCCATGGCCTGGAGCTGCAGGTCATCCGCTGCCGCGCCAGGGTGCACAGCGACGAGGCGCTGCTGCGCCGCATTGTGCAGAACTTTCTGTCCAACGCCATCCGCTACACGCGGCGTGGCCGCATCGTGCTGGGCTGCCGGCGCGTCGGCCGGCATCTGCGCATCGAGGTGCATGACCAGGGCCCCGGCATCCCCGAGAGCCTGCACCGTGAGATCTTTGAAGAATTCCGCCGGCTGGAGACCGGCCGCCAGCATGAGCGCGGTGCCGGCCTGGGTCTGGCCATCGTCGACCGCCTGGGGCGCCTGCTGCAGCACCGGATTGGCCTGCGCTCGAGCTTGGGCCGGGGCTCGGTCTTCTGGGTCGAAGTGCCGCTGAGCCAGGCTGCACTGCCGCAGGCGCTGTCTCACCAGGCCGCCGAAACCACCGCTGCGAGCGGCCAGGCCGCACCGCTGCAAGGCGCCAGCGCCTGGTGCATTGGCCAGGCCGCCATTCAAGGCACCGCGCCGCTGCTGCAACGCTGGGGCTGCCAGGTGGCGCAGCATGCCGATGCCGAGGCGGCGTTAGAGCAGGCCCGGAACGGCCCAACGCCGTGGCCTGCCTTTGTCGTGGTCGATGCGGCGCATGCCAGCCCGGCCACCATACGCGCCTTGCTGGCCTGCGGGCCCAAAACGCCGGGCGTCGTCTGGCTCAGCACCGATGCCGGCCACCAGGACGCCGCCAGCCAACAGGCCAGTGCGTGGGGCTGGGGGGTGCTGACGCAGCCTGCGCGGCCTGCCGCTCTGCGCGCACTGGTCGGCCAGCTGCTGCTACGCCAGCGCTGAGTCGTCCGTGGCCAGGCCGCCGTCCGCCTCCAGGTTGCGCACCAGCACAGCGACTTGGGTGCGGCTGTGGCAGCCGAGCTTTTTCAGAATCGCGGTCACATGCACCTTCACGGTGTGCTCGGTCACGCCCATCTCCTGCGCAATCTGCTTGTTGAGCAGGCCATCGGCCAGGTACAGCAGGGTCTTGAACTGGTGGGGCGTGAGCTGCGCCAGGCGGGCGGCCAGCTCGGCGTCTTCCTGCGACAGCTCGGCAGCCATCGAGGGGAAGACGGTGTCCCCCTCCATCACCGCCTCGATGGCTGCAGTGATGGCATCGGCCGATGCCGCCTTGGAGATAAAACCCGAGGCGCCGAACTGCTGGGCGCGGCGGATGATGCGCGGGTGGTCGTTGGACGAGATGACCACCACCGGCAGCTGCGGGTAGGCGCCGCGCACATGCAGCAGCGCCGAGAAACCATGGGTGCCGGGCATCGTCAGGTCAAGCAGCACCAGCTCGATGCCGGGGTGCGCCGCCAAGGCTGCGCTGAGCGAGCTGGCACTGGAGGCTTCCAGCACCTCGAAGGCAGCAAAACGCCCCCGGATCACCTGCACCACGGCAGCGCGAAACAGGGGGTGGTCATCGGCAACAAGCAGAGCGGGAGGGGACATAGGCGATAGTCTGCCATTTGCGTGGACCTGTGCGGCGCCGCCCACCTGAAGTCCCGCGGACCTGCTGTGTTTTCGCGTCAATCCATCGAGATCTTCGCCGCATCGACAATCGATTTCCAGTGCGCCGCATCGCGGGCCAGCAGCGGCTTGAACTCCGCCGGCGTCGAGCCCACCGGGATCAGGCCCATGTCCAGCAGGCGCTTGCTGATCTCGGGCATCTTGACAATGGCGGCCAGCTCGTTGCCCAGCTTGTCCACAATCGGCTGGGGTGTGCTGGCCGGCACAAAGTAGCCAAACCAGCCATTGGCCTCAAAGCCGCTGTATCCGGCTTCGGCCATCGTCGGCACATCGGGCAGCGCGGGGTGGCGCTGCGAGCCGGTCACCGCCAGGATGCTGACCTTGTCCGATTTGATATGCGGGTAGGCCGCAGCTGCATCGATGAAGGCCGACTCCAGCTGGCCGCCCAGCATGGCCGCCATCTCCGGGCCCGAGCCCTGGTACGGCACGTGGACCATGTCGATGCCGGCCTTGAGCTTGAGCTGCTCGCCATGCAGATGCGAGGAGGTGGCATTGCCGTACGAGCCGTAGTTGAGCTTGCCCGGCTGGGCCTTGGCCTTGGCGACGAACTGCTGCAGGCTGGTGATGCCCGCGCTGCGCGGCACGAACACCAGGTCGGCCGACTTGGCCGCCTGCGACACCGGCGCCAGGTCGCTCAACTGGTAAGGCACCTTCTTGTACAGCGCTGGGATCTGCACCAGCGCGGTAATGCCCAGCAGCACCGTGTAGCCGTCGGCGGGCGCCTTGGCCACCAGGTCGTTGCCCATCATGCCGCTGGCACCGGGCTTGTTGTCCACAATCACCGGCTGGCCCCAGCGCTGCGACAGCTGGGTGCCCATCAAGCGGGCAATGATGTCGGTGCCGCCCCCGGCCGGGTAGGGCACCACCAGCCGGATGGGCTTGCTGGGGTAGTGGTCGGCGGCCAGGGCGCTGCCGGTGGCAAGCACCAGCGCAGCGCAGGCAGCAGTGGTGAGTACACGGCCCAGGGCCGAGCGGCGGTTTTGCATGGTTTGTCTCCTGTTGCGGGTTATGCCGCTGGCGCGCTCTGTGGCGTGCGCGGGGCGCTGGTCATCATCAAAGCGTTCGGGCAATGATTTCCTTCATGATCTCGTCGCTGCCGCCGTAGATGCGCCCAATGCGGGCATCGGTCCAGGCCCGGCCAACCTGGTACTCGGTCATGTAGCCGTAGCCGCCGTGCAGCTGCAAAAATTCGTCAAGCAGCTTGTTCTGCAGCGCCGTCGCATTGAGCTTGACCATGGCTGCACGGTCCGGTGTCAGCTCGCGCGTCAGGTGCAGGCGCATGCAGTCGTCGACAAACACGCGCAGCATCGTCGCCTGGGCCTTGGCCTCGGCCAGCTTGAAGCGGGTGTTCTGGAACTCGAACACCGTCTGGCCAAAGGCCTTGCGCTCGCGGGTGTAGTCCACGGTCTTCTGCAAAAAGGCCTCGATCGACATAGCAGCCCGCACCGCCACCACCAGGCGCTCCTGCGCGAGCTCGTGCATCAGGTACTTGAAGCCCAGGTTCTCTTCGCCCAGCAGGTTGTCCACCGGCACGCGCACGTTGTCAAAAAACAGCTCCGAGGTGTCCTGCGCCATCAGGCCGATCTTCTCGAGCTTGCGGCCCTTGGCAAAGCCGGGCGTGCCGTCTTCCACCACGATCAGCGACACGCCCTTGGCCCCCAGCTCGGGCGCCGTCTTGCAGACCACCACGACGATCTCGGCATTGATGCCATTGGTGATGAAGGTCTTGGCGCCATTGATCACATAGTGGTCGCCGTCGCGCCTGGCCGTGGTGCGCACCGATTTGAGGTCGCTGCCCGCGCCGGGCTCGGTCATCGCGATCGCGCCGATCATCTCGCCGGCCGCCATCTTGGGCAGCCAGCGGTCCTTTTGCGCGGTGCTGCCATAGGCATGGATATAGGGCGCGACGATGTCCGAATGCAGCGGAAAGCCCAGGCCACTCGCGCCCGTGCGGGCAATCTCTTCGATCAGCACGGCGGCATGGCCAAAATCGCCCCCGCTGCCATAGGGCTCGGGCAGCATGGTGTTGAGCAGGCCCTCGCGGCCGGCCTTGCGCCAGACCTCCTTGGGGACGATGCCATCGCGCTCCCACTGCGCATGGAAGGGCACGATCTCCTTGTCAAAGAAATGGCGGACGGCATCACGAAACTGCAGATGGTCTTCGCGGAATACGCTGCGTTGGGTCAGGTCTTGCATGGTGGTCAAAGGCTGGGATAGGGAAGAATGAATGGGGGGCATCAGCCCTGGGCGCCGCTGGTACTGCGTAGGCCAAAGCCCGCCTGCGGCGACGCTTTGAACCGGTCCTTGAGCACGCGGCGCAGCAGCTTGCCGGTCTCCAGCCGGGGCAGGCTGGGCTCGAACACCAGGCGCTGGGGCCGCTTGACCTTGGACAGGCTGGCGGCCGCGTGGTCGACGATCGCGCGCGCCATGGCCTCGTCGGGCGCAAAGCCGGGCTTGAGCACCACGACGGCCAGGGTCTGCTCGCCAAAGTCCTCATCGGGCACGCCGACGACGGCCACCTCTTCCACGGCCGCATGCTGGGCCAGCGCGTTCTCGATCTCCTGCGGATAGAGATTGACCCCGCCCGACAGGATCAGGTCGGCACGCCGGTCGCTCAGGAACAGAAAGCCGTCGGCATCGACATGGCCGATGTCGCCATAGGTGGCCCAGCCGCGCGCATCGATGGCCTCGCGCGTCTTGCGCTCGTCATTGAGGTACTGGAAGGCACCGCCGCCTGAGAAATAGACCCGGCCGACCTCGCCCACGCCCAGCTCCTGCCCATCGTCGCCGACGATATGCAGCTTGCCGCTGATGGCCCGGCCCACCGAGCCTGGCCGTGCACGCCATTCGGCCGAATCGATCAACGTCGTGCCGCAGCCTTCGGAGCCGGCGTAGTACTCCAGCAGGATGTCGCCCCACCAGTCCAGCATGCCCTGCTTGACGGCCACCGGGCAGGGCGCTGCCGCATGGATGGCCACGCGGTGGCTGTCCAGCCGGTAGCGGCGCTTGACCTCGTCGGGCAGCTTGAGCAGGCGCCCCAGCATCGTCGGCACCCACTGGCTGTGGGTGACCTGGTAGCGTTCGATCAGCGCCAGCGCCTGCTCGGGATCGAAGCGGCTCATGATGATGGCCGAGCCGCCGACATCCAGGGTGCGCAGGCTGTAGCGCAGCGGTGCCGCATGGTAGAGCGGCGCGGGCGAGAGGTAGACGGCGTCTTCATCAAACCGCATGCTGCGCATCCATGCAGCTACCTCGGGGTCGCGCTGCGTGCGGTAGGCTGCGGCCAGCAGCGGCTTCTTGATGCCCTTGGGCCGGCCGGTGGTGCCGCTGGAATAGAGCAAATCGCGGCCCAGCGGGCGCGTGGCCAGATCGATCGGCGCGCACTGGGGTACGGCGGCCAGCGCATCGGCCAGGGGCGCCACACCCGGCGTATCGCCATCGACCGAATAGCAGGCCAGCGCCAGGCCCTGCACGGCCTCCTGCGCGGTGGGCCAGGTCTTGCTGGAGACCAGCAGCACCTTGGCACCGCTGTCCTGGGCGATATAGGCCACCTCGGCCGCGGTCAGGTGGGTGCTGATGACGGCGGCGTACAGGCCGGCCAGCCGCGCGGCCAGTACCAGCTGCATGATTTCATAGCGGTTCTCCAGCAGCACCGCAATCGTCTCCTCGGCCCGCAGCCCCTGCTGCGCCAGCCACTGCGCCATCTGCTCGGCGCCCTGCGCGATCTCGCCTGCGGTGTAGCACCGGCCGGTATCGGCCTGCGTCAAAACCACCCGCTCGGGCTGGGCCTGGGCCCAGCTGAAGAAGTTGTGCATCTCCTCGGTCTCCGTGGTGCACAGGGGATCGCTGCACGCAATCACCTGTGTTACATCTTTACTTTAATTTTGAATCACTCGTCTCGAATTTCGAGATTTCACAGACAGTATCTGGCGTTTGCTGCGAAATTTACTGCGGGTAAATACCAGTAGGTATTCGGTTTTTTGAAACCTATCATTAATTTAATGATCCACAAGTCTCATTAAATGATGAAGCCACCTGTCATTGTCGATGCCATCCGCAGCCCCATGGCCCGGGCCAAACCCGATGGCGCGCTGGCCGAAGTCCACCCGGTCGACCTGCTCTCCCAGGTGCTGGAGCAGCTGGTAGCCCGCAACCAGCTCGACCCCGCGACCGTCGATGACGTGATCTGCGGCTGCGTCAGCCAGGCGGGCGAGCAGGCCGGCACGCCCGGGCGCCTGGCCTGGCTGGCCGCCGGCCTGCCCACCCATGTGCCCTCGACCACGATTGACCGCAAATGCGGCTCCAGCCAGCAGGCGGTGCACTTTGCCGCCCAGGCCATCATGTCCGGCACGCAGGACATCGTCATCGCCTGCGGTGTCGAATCGATGAGCCGGGTGCCGATGGGCAGCTCACGCATGGGCAAGAACACGACCGGCGCCCGCTTTGACGAGCGCTATGCACCGGGCCTCGTGGGCCAGGGGGTGTCGGCCGACCTGGTGGCCGCCAAATGGGGCCTGTCGCGCAGCGATCTGGATGCCTATGCCGCCCGCTCGCACCAGCGCGCCCATGCCGCCCAAAGCAGCGGCGGCTTTGCGCGCGAGATCGTGCCCATCCGCAGCCCGCTGGGCCTTGTCACTGCTGACGAGACCATCCGCGCCAGCACCACGGCCGAGAAGCTCGCCGGCCTCAAGGCCGTGTTCGAGAGCGAAGAACTCTCGGCCCGCTTTCCGCAGATCCAGTGGAGCACCACGGCCGGCAATGCCTCGCAGATGACCGATGGCGCCAGCGCCATGCTGATCATGAGCGAAGAGCGCGCGCTGCAATTGGGACTGCGCCCACGCGCCCGCTTTGTGGCCTTTGATGTCGTGGGCGACGACCCGCTGTACATGCTGACCGCCCCCATCCCCGCCACCCAGCGCGTGCTGGCCAAGGCGCGCATGCAGCTGGGCGACATTGCGCACTACGAGATCAACGAGGCCTTTGCCTCGGTGCCACTGGCCTGGCAGAAGGAGCTGGGTGCCGATGGCGAGCGCCTGAACCCGCGCGGCGGCGCGATTGCGCTGGGCCACCCGCTGGGCGCGTCGGGCCTGCGGCTGATGACCACGATGCTGCATGCACTGGAAGACAGCGGTGAGCGCTATGGCCTGCAGTCGATGTGCGAGGCCGGTGGCATGGCCAACGCCACGATTATTGAAGTGCTGCGCTAAGCGCCTCAGAGAGCCGTCACAACGGCTCCATCGGATTGAACCTTTGAACTGACAAGGATTTTTGAGATGCAATTGACCCAAGGAATGACCGCCCTCGTGACCGGCGGCGTATCGGGGCTGGGCGAAGCCAGCGCTGTGGCCCTGCTGGAGCGCGGCCTGAACGTGGTGGCGGTGGACCTGAACGAAGAGCGCGGCGCCGCGATGGAAAAGCAGTACGCCGGCCAGCTCCGGTTCATCAAGGCCGATGTGGCCGATGCCGAGCAGATGCAAAAGGCCGTGTCTGCCGCGCAGGCCTGGGGCCAGTTCCGTGCGCTGGTGCATTGCGCCGGCATCGGCGGCCCGGTGCGCCTGATCGAGAAGGACGGCAGTCCCGGCTCACTGGACAAGTACACCAACATCATCCGTATCAACCAGATCGGTACCTTCAACACCTTGCGCCTGTCGGCCGTGGCGATGGCGCAGAACGAGCCGCTGGAAGGCGAGCGCGGCGCCTGCGTGCTGACCGCCTCGGTCGCGGGCTATGAAGGCCAGATCGGCCAGATCCCCTATGCCTCGTCGAAGGCCGCCGTCATCGGCATGACCATCGTCGCCGCGCGCGATCTGGCCTCCAAGATGATCCGCGTCTGCACCATTGCACCGGGCCTGTTCGACACCCCCATCCTCGCCAAGCTGCCCGAGAACGTGCGCCAGTCGCTCGCCGCGTCTGTCCCCAACCCGGCACGCCTGGGCCGCCCGCCCGAGTACGCGATGACGGCGCTGCACATTCTGGAGAACCCGATGCTCAACGGCGAAACCATCCGCCTGGACGGCGCCATCCGCATGCAACCACGCTGAGGCGCACTGCCCTGCAGCACCCTTTGAAAGGTCCCCATGTCTGGCTCTGACACCACCGAACTCCTGGTCGAAACCCGTGGCCCGGTGCTCATCATGCAGCTCAACCGCCCCCAGGCGCGCAATGCCGCCACCTTGGAGATGGCCGAGGCGATGGCCAGTGCGCTCGACGCGCTGGACAGCCGGCCGGACCTCAGGGTAGGCATCATCACCGGCGCGGGCGGCAGCTTTTGCGCCGGCATGGACCTCAAGGGCTTTTTGCAGGGCAAGCGCCCCAGCCTGCCGGGGCGCGGCTTTTGCGGGTTGACGATGCGGCCACCTGCCAAGCCGCTGATCGCGGCGGTGGAAGGCTATGCGCTGGCCGGCGGCTTTGAGGTGGCGCTGGCCTGCGACCTGATCGTGGCCGCACGCAATGCCCAATTTGGCCTGCCCGAAGTCAAGCGGGGCCTGGCTGCATCGGCCGGTGGCCTGCTGCGCCTGCCCAAACGCCTGCCCTACCACGTGGCGCTGGAATGCATCCTCACCGGCGACATGTTCGGCGCCGAGCGATTTGCCCAGCTGGGCCTGGTCAACCGCCTGACCGAGCCTGGCGGCGCACTCGATGCCGCACTGGCGCTGGCGCAGACCATTGCCGCCAATGGCCCGCTGGCCGTGGCCGCGAGCAAGCAGGTGGCCAGCCAGTCCGGCGAATGGCCGCTGGCGGAGATGTTCGAGCGCCAGTCCGCCATCACCGCGCCGGTGTTCAGCTCGCAGGATGCGCGCGAAGGCGCAGCCGCCTTTGCGGAAAAACGCGCACCGGTCTGGAAGGGTGCCTGAACCCCGTCCAGCAACTCTGCGTTGTACAGCCCTTGGACGCGCCACAGAAGCGCGCAGCAGGAGACAAACCCATGCCACGTACCCAGCCTCTTCGCCAGCCCCTGCGGGCCTTGGCGGCTCTGGCGCTGCTCGCCAGCGCGCTCCACGCCCATGCCGAGGCCAGCTGGCCCACGCGCACCATCACCTTGGTGGTGCCCGGCGCCGCCGGCGGGTCGACCGATATTCCCGCACGCCTGCTGGCCCAAAAGCTGGGCCAGCGGCTGGGCCAGCCGGTGATCGTCGACAACAAACCCGGCGCCGGCGGCAGCCTGGGGGCCAGCCTGGTGGCGCGCGCCCAGCCCGACGGCTACACGGTGCTGGTGGGCAACAGCGGCTCCAATGCGATCAACTACACGGCCTATAAAAAGCTCAGCTACCAACCCGGCGACTTTGCCGCGCTGACCGACATGATCTCGTTTGCCAACGTGCTGGTCGTGCCCGCCAAGTCGCCCATCCAGAGCCTGGATGCGCTGGTGGCCGCTGCCAAGGCGCAGCCGGGCAAGCTGTCGTTCTCGTCCGCCGGTGTGGGCCAGACCACGCACCTGATGGGCGAGCTGTTCAAGGAGCGCACCGGCACCGATGTGGTCCACATCCCCTACAAGGGCTCGGCCCCCGGCACGATGGCGATCGTGACCGGCGAGACCCAGTTCATGTTCGACAACATGACCGCCTCGCTGGTCCATATCAAGGACGGCAAGCTGCGCCCGCTGGCTGTCACTGGCGACCAGCGCGAGCCCGATCTGCCCGAGGTGCCGACGATGACCGAGCTGGGCATGCGCAACTTCAACCAGGTCGGTTGGATGGGCTTCTTCGTGCCCGCCAAGACCCCGCCCGAGGTGCAGAAAAAGCTGGCCGAGAACCTGCAGGCCGTCTTGCATGACCCCGACATCATGCGCCGCTACCGCGAGCTGGGCGGGCGCCCGGGCGGCATGCCGCAAGCCGGTTTTGCCAAGTTGGTGGCCGATGACCAGCAGACCTGGGGCGCGCTGATCCAAAGCCAGCAGTTGCAGCTGGATTGAGGCGAGCTGACGATGCCTGACACCTCCACCTCCACCTCCACTTCCACCGCTTCCCCACGCCCTGCGCTGCCGTTCTACTGGCCCAAAGGCGTCTCGCGCGATCTGCGCGTGCCCCGCATCACGCTGGACGACAACCTGACGGCTTCGGCCCAGCGCTACCCCGACAAGGCCGCCATCATCTACGCGGGCGCCAGCACCAGCTATGCCCAGCTGCTGGGCCAGGTGGAGGCGCTGGCCGGGTTCTTGCAGCAACGCCTGCAACTGGCACCGGGCCAGCGCGTGCTGCTGCAAAGCCAGAACTGCCCGCAGTTCGTCGTTGCCTGCTATGCCATCTTCCGCGCCGGCGGCGTGGTGGTGCCGGTGAGCGCGATGACCACCGCCACCGAGCTGCGCTACTACGCCGACAACAGCGGCGCGCGCCTGGCCATCGTCGCCCAGGAGCTGTTGGCCAGCGCCCAGCCCTGTGTGGACGAGGGCCTGCTCGATGCGGTGATCGTCCACGCTTACAGCGACGCGCTGCCCACCACGCCGCCACCTGATGCCCTGCCCGACGTGGTGACAGCGCCGCGCCAGCCGCTGCCTGCCGGCCCCTACCATGGCTTTGCCGCAGCGCTGGCGCTGCAGCTGGCGCCTGGCCCGCGTGTGGCGCAGGCGGGCATGCTCGCCACCATCCCCTATACCTCGGGCACCACCGGCCACCCCAAGGGCTGCATGCACAGCCACCATTCGGTGCTGGCGTCGCTCACCGGCTCGCGCCTGTGGCGCGGCTTCAATGACGACCTGGTGTTTCTGTCGGTCGCGCCGATGTTCCACATGCTGGGCACGCAGTACGGCATGAACATGCCCATTGCCGTGGGTGGCACCGTGGTGATGATGCCGCGCTGGGATGCGCTGCTGGCTGCCCGGCTGATCGAGCGCCACCAGGTCACCGCCTGGACCGCGCCGCCCAGCATGGTGATCGACCTGTTCAGCCAAGCCGCTGCCCATGGGCTGGACCTGTCGAGCCTGGCCATGCTGGCCGGCGGCGGCGCGGCCATGCCCGAGGCCGTCTCGCAGATGCTGGCCGAGCGCTATGGCCTGCACTACAGCGAGGGCTATGGCCTGACCGAGACCGCCGCTTTCTTGCATGCCAACCCGCCGGGCCACACCAAGCGCCAGTGCCTGGGCGTGCCCACCCAGGGCGTGCATTCGATGGTCGTTGACCCCGAAACGCTGGAAGAGCTGCCCGCTGGCGAAGTGGGCGAGCTGGTCTCTAGCGGCGCGCAGGTGATGCAGGGCTACTGGCGCAATGACGAGGCCAACCGCGAGGCCTTTTTCGAGCGCCATGGCCGGCGCTACTTTCGCACTGGCGACCTGGCCTCGGTGGACGCGGACGGTTATTACTTCATGCGCGACCGCTTGAAACGCATGATCAATGCCAATGGCTACAAGGTCTGGCCCGCCGAGGTCGAGAACATGCTCTACAGCCACCCGGCCGTGCTCGAAGCCTGCGTGATCGCCGTGCCCGATGCCAAACGCGGCGAATCGGTCAAGGCCCTGGTGGTGCTACGCCCCGGCGCGCAGGCCTCGGCGGACGAGATCATCGGCTGGAGCCGCGCACAGATGGCCGCCTACAAGGTGCCGCGCGCGGTGGACTTTCTCGCCGCGCTGCCCAAATCCGCCACCGGCAAGATCCAGTGGCGCGCACTGCAGGAGGCGGCGCAGCAAGCCGCCGCCCCCTCCCATTCTTTGCATACGGAACACCCATGAGCTCTTTCTCCTTTCGCCACCAGCATGTGTTTGTCTCAGGCGGCAGCAGTGGCATCAACCTGGGCATTGCCAAGGCCTTCGCCCGCGCGGGCGCGCATGTCGTGGTCATGAGCCGCTCGGCCGACAAGGTAGCCCAGGCCGCCGCCGAGCTGGAGGCGCTGGGCGCCCAGGCCCTGGGCCTGAGCGCCGATGTGCGCGACCCAGCCGCCGTGCAGGCCGCGCTGGAACAGGCCCATGCCCGCTTTGGCCCCATCGATG
>Ga0308165_1001939_pt1 | contig 26906 bp, 31 predicted proteins | sample PhyWR2_FD_201032 | JGI IMG/M metagenome (GOLD analysis project Ga0308165, IMG submission 201032) | Phyllosphere microbial communities from UC Gill Tract Community Farm, Albany, California, United States - DLSLW.R2 | ecosystem: Host-associated > Plants > Phyllosphere > Unclassified | place: USA... | reverse complement strand
TTTTTCTAGGATTGCTCGATCAAACATTTCCTGACGCAGTCATGTCCGTGTTGACTCCTGCTGTGAATATAGCTGGAAGTTTAGGCGGGCTGTTATTGATCGTGACCTTAGGAAATGTCCTTTGGTTATTTGGCATCAATGGATCATCGATTATTTTTCCCATTGTATTTACATTAGGAGTCGCTCAAACAGGATTAAATGCGGAGCAAGCTGCAAATGGAGAAGTGATGAGTCATTTGATGAACTTGCAGATGTTCCGAATTTCTGTTTTGGGTGGTGCTGGTAATACGTTAGGTTTAGTGATTTTAATGATGTTCAGCAAAGTACCGCAATATCGTACGATTGGGAAATTGTCCTTTGTACCAGGAATTTGTTCTATCAATGAGCCTGTTATTTTCGGCTTACCGATTGTGTTTAATCCGATTTTAGGGATTCCATTCTTACTGATGCCTGTCATTTCGTTGTTTCTAACATATTTTGCGCAGAAAATAGGCATGATCTCTCTAGGTTTTATCGTGGATCCTTCATTTACACCATTTTTCGCTCAAGCGTATCTAGCTACGATGGATTGGCGTAATATTGTATTCTATGTTTTCTTGGTCGTTTTGAGTATCTTTGTTTATTACCCATTCTTTAAAGTCTTTGAAAAAAATCAAACGAAGTTAGTGGATGAACCAGTGTAGATGAATGCACAAAAAATTAGTGCAACAGACGGAATTGATGTTTGTTGAGGAATAGTTAAGTAATTGTCTCGGTGTTGAGAATTCGGTGATCGACTGAATTCTTTTCATCGAGTTTTTTTTAGTCAGTGATTCATTTCACTTTTTCTGTTAACGTGGTAGACTACCTACATAACAAACTGTATCAAAGGAGAATAATTAATGGCTAAATTAAAAGAACTGGCCCGCAATGCTTTACAAGTTGCGCCGTTTACTTTATCGAATACAATTACTTTTATCCCTTACTTTTTATTTCTAAGTTTAAGCGATGGCAAGACAATGGAGCGGATTTTACCGTTTGTCTTGTTTTATACTTTTCGTATGACAGGTATTTTCCTGTTGAAGAGTTTCAAACTGGCATTGACAAGCTTTAATGTGTTGATCATTTCTATATTGATCGGAGGTGCTGGGTGCTTGCTTGGTGTGATGGGGCAATTTTACTTTCCGGCGTATCTTTTTTCAGCAGTTTTACTAGGGTTAAGTGCCTCGTGGCTGCCAGCTGCCAATACAACTGTCAATTATCATGAAAAAAGACAAGGATATTCTGTATTGACTGCTAGAAAATATCTGTTCATTATACTGATTTTAGCTGGAGTGATTGCCTCACTAACACTGACAAAAGAATTGAGAATTCCTTTAGTTTTAGGAGAGTACACGTTATTGTATATTGCGGCGTATCATACAGTGACCCATTATCCAGATTATGAAATTGATTTTAATGAAGTCGATCAACAGGTAATAGCGATCAAAGAGTTCTTTTTATTTCTAGTTTTCTTCGCACTCTTGCTATTTATTCGTTCAGCACGTTTATTGTTTGATCCTCAATTGTTGGATGCGGGAATTATTGGATTTTCGGTTTTGTTTTTAATCTCTGCTTGGTATTTGAATCGTCGAAGAAAGACTTGGAAGTTACCATTGTGGCTTAATTTACTAACATTTGGCAATGGGATGTGTATGAATTTTCTCCTGCTTTTTGGCACGTTTTATGTTTCACTACGTTTAGGTGCAAGTCGACTTACAGTCAATTTGTATGTTCCGTATATTTTAGGAATCGTTGCTTCGGCCTTCGTTATTAAATTGTTGTATCGTTTGTTCGCTACACTCGATCCGAAGACTGTCCATGTTGGAGGCTTTATCTTTTCTTTATTTTTACTGTTGTTTCGTCCGCTTTTTCCTATTGGCGTCTTTCTTTTAAGTTGCCTTATCAGCGCTACTGGTAATTTCTTGAACCGAAGCTACTATCAAGAAGAGATTTTGCCGCAGGATCAGCGAATCATCACAAAATATAGTACTCAAACGAAAGGCAGTGTTAGTCATCAATTGTTGTTGATGAGCATTTTGTGGCTGTTGGCTAAGCAAGCGCACTTACCTGTCAAAACTGTTTTGCAGATTACAGCACATCGAACCCAAAATCCTGGTGCGCTTCAGTTAGTGGAGCATATTCACATCATAAGTATCGTTGGATTGATTCTCTTTTTTTCTTTCATCTTATATACGATGATAAAATCGAATATTAAACAGGATTATCAACAAAATCAGCCTAAATGATCTGAAAACACTAAAAAAGCACAGGAGAATATTAAAGAAAGTATAAAAGTAAACTGGGGACCATGGGAATATGTTAAAATAGAAATAGTTTACAAGTAGAGGAGCTTTTTAATGAAACAACGAGGATTTGAAATTATAACAGATTATACAGACAAAGGAATCTCGATTCCGCAGCGTGCGACCAAAGGTGCTGCAGGATATGACTTTGAAGCAGCAGAAACAGTAGTAGTACCAAGCGTTTGGCAATTACAAGCCCAAGGCGTCGCACCTAAACCTGTTTTAGTAAAGACAGGGATCAAAGCATATATGGCTGAAAATGAATACTTAGAACTCGTGAGCCGTTCATCGAACCCCTTGAAACGCTTTTTAATGTTAGCGAATGGCGTAGGTGTGATCGATCGCGATTATTATAATAACGAAGGCAATGAAGGACATATCATGTTTCAATTTCTAAATTTCGGGTATGAAGAGATGACCATCGAAAAAGGGGAACGAATCGGACAAGGGATTTTCAAACCGTTTCTTTTAGCGGATGTAGATGACGTAGAAAATGAACGTACAGGTGGTTTTGGTTCATCTGGCAAAAACTAAAATGGAATCGCTTGGAAATTGCGTATCTTAATAGAGGGAAGTCTTAGTCTAAGCTGCTTATATTATGGTAAAATAAAGAATACATCAAAATGAGGAGATAGCATATGGCAAAGAAAGCAAAAGTTCAATTTGAGTGTCAAACGTGCGGATACATCTCCCCTAAATATTTAGGCCGTTGTCCGAACTGTGGTCAGTGGAACACGATGACAGAAGAAATTATTCAAGATACGACCGATCGTCGTGCGAGAGTGAGCCTAACGGGTAAAAAAACACAGCCCCAACGTTTAGCTGAAGTGGTTCCCAAAAAAGAACCTAGAGTTAAGACGAAGTTGGTAGAGTTGAATCGAGTCTTAGGCGGCGGCGTGGTTCCTGGGTCGCTAGTGTTGATTGGTGGGGATCCTGGGATCGGTAAATCAACATTACTTCTACAAGTATCTCAGCAACTAGCTGAAATCGGTGGTAAAGTTCTTTATGTTTCTGGTGAAGAAAGTGCAGAACAAATCAAAATGCGTGCGGAGCGTTTAAGCTCGATCGATACAGAATTTTACTTATATGCAGAAACAGATATGAATGAAATAGCCCGAGCAATCGAAAAACTGGAGCCTGATTATGTCATCATTGATTCGATTCAAACGATGACACAACCCGATGTAACCAGTGTTGCCGGTAGCGTCAGTCAGGTGCGAGAGACGACAGCTGAGTTATTGAAAATCGCAAAAACGAATGGGATCGCCATTTTTATCGTGGGTCATGTGACCAAAGAAGGGTCAATTGCAGGACCTAGAATGTTAGAGCATATGGTGGATACGGTTTTGTATTTTGAAGGAGATAAGCATCATACATTCAGAATATTAAGAGCAGTAAAAAATCGTTTTGGTTCCACGAATGAGATCGGTATTTTTGAAATGCGGGAGCATGGACTAGAGGAAGTAGCAAATCCTTCTCAAGTATTTTTAGAGGAACGCTTGGCTGATGCCACTGGTTCAGCAATCGTCGTAGCCATGGAAGGCACCCGTCCGATTTTAGTCGAGGTCCAGGCGCTGATCACACCAACGATGTTTGGCAATGCGAAACGGACCACAACGGGTTTAGATTTTAATCGAGTTTCCCTAATTATGGCTGTTTTAGAAAAACGTGCAGGGTTATTGCTGCAAAACCAAGATGCCTACTTAAAAGCGGCAGGCGGTGTCAAAATCAATGAACCGGCAATCGACTTAGCGGTGGCAGTCAGCATTGCTTCCAGTTATAAAGAAAATGGAACAAAACCCACGGAATGTTTTATTGGTGAGATTGGATTGACTGGCGAAATTCGTCGTGTGAATAGTATTGAACAGCGAGTGCGTGAAGCGCAAAAGTTAGGCTTTACCAAGATTTATTTACCGAAAAATAATTTAGGTGGTTGGACACCTCCAGAGGGAATCGAGATTGTTGGCGTGGCGACGATCGGAGAAACACTAAGAAAAGTATTCAAATAGACTGAATGTGAGAATCGTTACAATGACTAACCAACGATTTCTCCTTTCATTCTGTAAAATTAAGTATATTATATTGGAGGATGAATCTATGCAAAAACGTGTCATCACTTTGCTGATGATCGTCGTTGGTGCAAGCTTAGGTATTTCACTATTACCGATGGCTTGGGATATGGCGAAACAAGCAGATAATACATGGCTGAACAATAACTTCACTAACAGTTTGATTGGTGCACTTATTTTCTTTATTTTATCGTTAGGGTTAGCAAAGTATATTGTTTCAGGTGTAAAAAGAGTAGAAGCAGCATTAAATGAAATGAGTTTGACCTATCTATTATTTGGAAGTGTAGGAGTAATCATAGGGTTGATCATAGGTGCGATTATTTCGATTCCAATGTACAACTTGAATATTCAGTTTGTAAACAGTGTTTTACCGATTTTAGTTATGATTATCTTTGGGTACCTTGGCTTTCGTATGGGGACGACTCGAATTGATGAATGGCGTAGAATTTTTACGCCTAAGCAAAAGAAAATTCCAGCTGAAAGCGGTGGAGAAGTTTTAGATCGTAAAGTGGAAGATCATTTTCATAAGTACAAAATTTTAGACACTAGTGTGATCATTGACGGTAGAATTTATGATATTGCCAAAACTGGATTTTTAGAAGGCGTTATTTTGATTCCTAATTTTGTCTTGTATGAGTTGCAATATATCGCGGATTCTGGTGACAGCTTAAAACGTGTTCGTGGTCGCCGTGGCTTAGATATTTTAAATGCCCTACAAAAAGAGGACGGAATTTCTGTAGAAATGTATGAAGGTGATTTCGAAGACATTGCAGAAGTAGACAGCAAATTGATTAAATTAGCCAAACTGTTGGATGGTGTGGTTGTAACGAATGATTATAATTTAAATAAAGTATCTGAATTTCAAAATGTACCTGTGTTGAATATCAATGCCCTGGCTAATGCAGTAAAACCTGTTGTGATTCCAGGTGAGACGATGAATGTCATGGTTGTAAAAGCTGGAACAGAGCGTCAGCAAGGTGTGGCTTACTTGGATGATGGTACGATGGTTGTGGTCGAGGACGGACAGCATTATATGAGTCAGCATATTCAAGTAATTGTTACTAGTGCGTTACAGACGGCTGCTGGACGGATGATTTTTGCGAAACCTGCTCATTCAGGACGCGGCATCGACGATAGTAAAGAAGAACATAAAGCTAATGAGAAGAGCTGACAATCGAAACACAGCACTAGATTATGAAGTTATTTTATTGGCAGCGGGGCAAGGAAAAAGAATGGGTGCTAGCCGTAACAAAATTTTACTACACTTAATCGGTAAACCAGTCATTTCTTATTCGTTGAAGACGTTTTTAAATGACCCTGCCTGTCAGCATATTATCTTAGTCACCCAAGCAGATGAACAAGATTTGTTAGCTGCGATGATCAAGAAAGAAATAAAAAAAAAAAGGTGTCCTATAACGCTGGTATCTGGTGGCAGCGAACGTCAATATAGCGTTTTCAATGGATTGAGTGCCTTATTTGATCTTGAAAATATTGTAATGGTTCACGATGGAGCAAGACCATTTGTTAACCTGGCTCAATTGAAAGCATTACATCGAAAGGTGCAAGAAACGAGAGCTGCAATTTTAGGAGTTCCAGTGAAAGATACGATCAAACGTGTTGTTGAAGGAATCGTTCAAGAAACCGTTCCACGTGAAACATTGTGGCAAATTCAGACCCCACAAGCATTTTATGGAGCCGATTTGCTAGCAGTTCATGAATGTGCGCAGCGACAAGGTTATTTAGGGACAGATGATGCTTCTCTTATTGAAAAATATAGCAATTTGTCAGTCTCAATGGTATTGGGTAGTTATGAAAATATCAAATTGACCACGCCAGAAGATATGCTGATCGGTGAAGCTATCGTGAAACGAAAAAGAAGCTAGGTGAAAAAGATGGTACGAATTGGACAAGGATTTGATGTTCATCAATTAGTTGAAGGACGTAAATTGATTATTGGCGGTGTAGAATTACCGTTTGAAAAAGGGTTGCTGGGGCACTCAGATGCGGATGTTTTACTACATGCCATCACAGATGCTTTACTAGGAGCGGCTGGACATGGCGATATTGGACACTTGTTTCCCGATACAGATCCTGCATTTAAAGATGCTGACTCAATAACATTACTATCAGAGGCAAATCAAAAAATATTGGCGGATGGCTTTACTATTGGCAATATTGATTGTACAATTTTAGCTGAACAACCAAAGATGAAACCCTATTTAGAACAAATGAAAAAAAACATCGCCAAGGCCTGTCAAATTGACACAAACCAAATCAATTTGAAAGCAACAACGATGGAGCAAATGGGTTTTATTGGTCAAGAAGAAGGTATGGGAGCGATCGCGGTCGCTTTACTCGATAAATAGAAAGAGGAATGCACAATGACAAAGGTACGTGTACGTTATGCACCAAGTCCAACTGGACACTTGCATATTGGAAATGCAAGAACAGCTTTATTTAATTACTTATTTGCTCGTCACAATGATGGCGAATTTATTATCCGTATCGAAGACACAGATCAAAAAAGAAACATCGAAGACGGTGAAAAAAGCCAATTGGAAAACTTAGCATGGCTAGGGATGGACTGGGATGAATCTCCGGAAAAACAAGGGGAGTACGGTCCATATCGTCAATCAGAACGTGGCGAGATTTATCAACCTCTAATCGATCAATTACTAGTAAGCAATCGTGCATACAAATGTTATTGTACAGAAGAAGAGTTGGAAGCTGAAAGAGAAGCACAACGTTCTCGTAGTGAAATGCCTCATTATTCAGGAAAATGTGCAGAATTGACACCATCTGAACAAGCTGAAAAAGAAGCGCAAGGACTTAAATCAGTTATTCGTTTCCGCGTACCAAGAAATACTTCTTATACATTTGAAGATATGGTCAAAGGTGAAATTGTTTTTGAATCAGATAATATCGGTGGTGATTTCGTTATTCAAAAACGTGACGGTATGCCGACTTATAACTTTGCGGTAGCAGTAGATGATCATATGATGAAAATCACTCATGTTTTACGTGGGGATGACCACATTGCCAATACGCCAAAACAATTGATGATTTATGAAGCATTTGGTTGGAAAGCACCTGCGTTTGGTCATATGACGTTGATCATTAATGCTGAAACAGGTAAAAAATTAAGCAAACGCGATGAATCGATCTTACAATTCATCGAACAATATCGTGAACTAGGTTATTTACCAGAAGCAATGTTCAATTTTACTGCTTTACTAGGCTGGTCACCAGTGGGAGAAGATGAGATCTTCTCCCAAGAAGAATTGATTAAAATTTTTGATCCAGAACGTCTAAGCAAATCCCCAGCAGCTTTTGATGGGAAGAAGCTTGAATGGGTCAATAACCAATACATGAAACAATTAGATTTAGATGTTCTAACCGATATGTGTCTTCCTTATTTAATAGCGGAAGGTAAGATCGAAGCTCAACCAAGTACAGAAAAGCTAGAATGGTTGAAAAAAGTCGTTAGCTTATACCAACCACAAATGAGCTATGCAGCGGAGATCGTCGATGTCTCTGAATTGTTCTTCAATGAACATCCAGTCTTAGATGAGGCAGCAAAAGAAGTCTTAGCTGGAGAAACGGTTCCAACTGTTTTAGCCGCTTTCAAAGCTCAGTTAGAAGCAATGGACGTTGTTGATGTACCAAGTATCAAAGCAGGAATCAAGGCTGTTCAAAAAGAAACCGGTGTGAAAGGTAAAAATCTATTCATGCCGATTCGTGTAGCTGTTTCAGGACAGATGCATGGTCCTGAATTAGGCGATACAATCGAACTTTTAGGAAAAGAAAAAGCTTTAGATCATTTAAATAACGTTTTATAATAGAAATATGTAGAGAAGAAGAAGTAAAAAAGCGTGTGTCTTTAGAGAGACTGTGGGTGGTGAAAACAGTTGTCAGCACTTTTTGAAATGCATCTTTGAATAGTTTCAGCGATACGTAGCTGAAAACGGCCAACAACCGTTATCTGTTTTGAGGCAGGGAAACCTGTGAAGAAAAGTGGAACCACGCGTAAGCGTCTTTTAAACGAAGTTATTTCGTTTAAAAGACGCTTTTTTATTTTATTATTCAGCTATGCTCTACTTTTAAGTTTAAAACGAAAGGAGAATAACTATGGGGTGGTTACAAAAAGCTGTAAAAGCGGTCAAAACCAATGATCCAGCAGCGCGTTCGACAGCAGAAGCATTACTTACATACCCTGGTGTACATGCATTGTTTTGGCATCGCTTTTCACATTTTCTTTATCGCCATCGCTTGTTTTTGCTAGCCAAAATTCATGCACAATTTTGGCGTTTTCTAACCGGGATCGAGATCCATCCAGGAGCCAAAATCGCTTCAGGAGTTTTTATCGACCACGGAATGGGGATTGTGATCGGGCAAACGGCGGAAATTGAGGAAGATGTCGTTTTATTTCATGGAGTAACATTAGGTGGAACAGGTAAAGATACAGGGAAACGCCACCCAACAGTTAAAAAAGGGGCAATGATCCATGCACATGCACAAATTCTAGGGCCGGTCACAATCGGCAAACGAGCTAAAATCGGTGCAGCAGCAGTTGTTTTAACAGATATCCCAGACGATGCGACCGCTGTAGGGATTCCAGCAAAAGTGGTCAGAATCAAAGGAGAGAAATTGGAGGAAGCGTATGATTCAAATTTATAATACATTAACGAGAGAAAAAGAAGTTTTTCAACCGATAGAAGCAGGGAAAGTTCGCATGTATGTCTGCGGACCGACTGTGTATAATTATATCCACATCGGCAATGCCCGCAGCTCGATGGCATTTGATACAATCAGACGTTACTTAGAATATCGCGGCTATGAAGTAAACTATGTATCAAATTTTACAGATGTTGATGACAAGATCATTCGAGCAGCGAAAGACTTAGGTATCACGGCACCAGAAGTGGCTGAACGCTTTATCCATGCATTTGAAGAAGACACGAATGTGCTAAATGTAATGCCAGCGACCAGTCATCCTCGCGTAATGGATCATATGCCGGATATCCTGACCTTTATTCAAGCACTAATCGATAAAGACTATGCCTACGAATCACAAGGAGACGTATATTATCGAACACGTAAATTTGAAGGGTATGGCAAACTGAGTCACCAATCGATCGACGAATTAGAAATCGGCGCGAGTCAGCGTACCGGTGTAGAAAAAGCACTGAAAGAAGATCCCTTAGATTTTGCCTTATGGAAAAGCGCAAAAGCAGACGAAATTTCTTGGGACTCTCCTTGGGGAGCTGGGCGTCCGGGTTGGCATATCGAGTGTTCTGTTATGGCAACCAAACATTTAGGTGATACAATTGATATCCATGGTGGCGGACAAGATTTAGAATTTCCTCATCATGAAAATGAAATTGCGCAAAGTGAAGCGAAAACGGGACAAACATTTGCGAATTATTGGATGCATAATGGCTTTGTCACGATTGGTGAAGACGATGAAAAGATGAGTAAATCATTAGGAAACTTTGTAACGGTCCATGAACTAGTGAAACAAGTTGATCCGCAAGTATTACGGTTCTTCATGACAACCACCCAATATCGTCGTCCGATTCGTTATAGTGAAACAACGATGAAAGAAGCGGGAGTCAATTTACAAAAATTGAAAAATGCATTTGAAAACTTGTCTTTTAGAAAGTCTGATGCATTAGCAGAGCTTGACGAGGATCACCAAAAATTACAAGAACTAATCGAATTTGAGACACGTTTCACGACAGAAATGGATGATGATTTTAACACGGCTAATGGCATTACTGTCGTGTATGAATTAGCTAAGTGGTTGAATCAATACAGCGAGCAAGCAAAGGTTTCAATGGGCGTTACAGAAAAGGCGTTGGAGCAATTTACACAGTGGGTAAGTATTTTCGGTATTTTCTTCTTATCAGACGAATTGTTGGATGATGACATTGATCAATTACTCCTAGAACGCAATCAGGCACGTAAAAATCGTGATTTTGCCCGTAGTGATGAAATTCGTGATTTATTGAAAGATAAAGGAATAACCTTGGAAGACACAGCTCAAGGAACTAGATGGAGAAGAAGTGAATGAGAGATTATACACAATTAAATGGTTTGGCTTTAGCTTACGTGGGAGATGCAATCTATGAAATCTATATACGCGATTACTTAGTGGAACAAGGTCAAACAAAGCCCAATACGCTGCATCGTATGGCTACACATTATGTTTCAGCAAAAGCGCAGGCATTTCTAATTCAAGCTTTGATTGAAGAGAAACGACTTACTGAAGATGAAGAACTAATGTACAAACGTGGACGTAACGCTAAAAGCCATACCTCTGCAAAAAATGCAGATATTACTACTTATCGAATTGCAACAGGTTTTGAGTCCTTGATGGGGTATTTACACTTAACGAAACAAACAGAACGCTTGGAAGAATTGATCGATTGGTGTATAAAAAAAGTAGGTGAAAAAAATGAAAAATGACAAAAAACATCCTTTTAAAGGCGAGAAGCCACAAAGAAATCAACCGTTTAAAAAAGAACCAATCAAAAGAGAACGAGAAGTTTCACAAGAAGAAATCGAAGATAACTTTGTTTTTGGCAATCATGCGACGATCGAGGCTATTCAACAAGGACGTGGCAATAAATTATTTTTGCAAGAAGATAGCAAAAGTGAAAAGGTCGAACACTTAAAACAATTAGCCAAAGAAAATGCAGTCCCTGTTAAATGGGTTCCAAAACAAAAGTTAGACACAATGACTAATCATGGGGTTCATCAGGGGATCGTATTAGCGATTACAGCCTATGAATATCTAACGCTAGATGAATTACTTGATCGGACAAAAGACAAGACAGAAGCCCCTTTTTTCTTGATTTTAGACAGCTTAGAAGATCCTCATAACTTTGGTTCGATCTTAAGAACAGCAGACGCTACAGGAGTGGATGGAATCATCATTCCCAAGCACCGTGCAGTTGGAATCACACCAGTTGTAACAAAAGCGTCGACTGGCGCGGTAGAGTACATTCCTGTTGCTCGTGTGACCAATTTAACGCAAAGTATTGCGACCTTGAAAGAAAATAATTTTTGGATTTTCGGAACGGATATGAAAGGGACAGATTATCGTCAGTGGAATACCCAAGGTGCGATTGCATTGATTATTGGAAATGAAGGACGCGGGATGAGCCAAGGTCTTCATAAAGAAGTAGATGAGTTATTGACAATACCAATGACAGGACACGTTCAAAGCTTAAATGCAGGTGTTGCAGCTGGTCTGCTGATGTATGAGGCTTATCGTGGGCGAAATCCTATAAAATAATTAGTTGAATGGCGAGAAAAAAGTTACTTTTTTCTCGATTTCTTATATAAAGAAGGTGGCAAAACAAAATGAAGAAACAGTTACTGATCGTTGATGGTTATAATATGATCGGCTCTTGGCCGGAACTTGTTCAATTGAAGAACCAAAATAAACTTGAAGACGCCAGAGAAGTTTTGTTGCAGCGTTTATCTAATTATGCAAAATATGAGGATCTAGAAGTAATTGTTGTTTTTGATGCACAATTAGTTCCCGGAATTCAGCAAACATATAAAAAATATCATTTAACAGTAGTTTTCACGAAAGAGGATGAAACAGCTGATAGCTATATTGAGCGAATTGCAGGAGAGAAAAATGATCGTTTGACTCAAGTGACGGTTGCAACTAGTGACTTAGCAGAACAGTGGTTGGTTTTTTCAAAAGGAGCTTTACGCGCGTCGGCTAACGAGCTGTATAAAAATGTTCAAAAAACAGAACATACGATTACTGTTCATACAAAAGATATCCATTTTCAAGACTTTCGACGAAATTCCCCTTGGAATATTGATCAATTATCAAAGTTGTCTGAAAAACTAGACGAATTGTCTAAAAAGAAAAATTAAATGTCAATTTGTTTATATTTCTATTGAGAATAGTGGTACGATTTTTCCAAGCATTTTGGTAGAATGCTTGGAAGGAGAATGTTGTCAATGAACAAATATGAAGAAATCCTAAAAGGGGACACTGTGTCATTTGATTGTTTGTATCGGAAATATCACCCAATCGTGTACAAGTTTCAAAAAAAGTATTATCTGAGAGACTTTGATCGTGAAGACTGGCTTCAAGAAGGCCGGATCATTTTTTATCGTTCTTTAGAAAAATATGATGAGGTACATAACGTTTCTATTGGGCAATTTTTTAAGTCAAATTTTGAGAATCATATTCGTAGTTTGGTTAGAAGGCAATGTGCAGTTAAGCGGACAATCGACGTCCAGTCCATCTCATTAGATCAGAAGATAGAGAATCAGGGAGAATCTTTTTTTGACTATATTGAGACAGAAGATGCTGACGTGCTAGAGCAAATGATCATCCGAGAGAAGCTGGAGCAGTTGCCGACAGTACTGTCTTCATTTGAACGAGTGACGTTTCAAGAATATATGAATGGTAAAGAATTGAAAGAGATCGCCAAAGATACGGATAGCCGAGAAATTACGGTTAGAAGTGCCTATGATCGAGCTAAAAAGAAATTGAAAGGAATTATTTATGATTAAATGAGAATTTTTAAAATTATTCACATCAAATAATTATCCATTTATCAATTATAAATAGTTGCATTTCATTTTCTGCTATGGTAAACTTGTTATTTTTATTAATATGTGATATACTGGCTCTTGAGGTGAATGCAATGCCAACAACTTTAGCGTCAATTAAAAAAGATCTAGAATGTCGTATCGGCAGCAAAATCACATTAGTTGCTCAGACCGGCAGAAAGCGCCAAACAGAACGTAATGGTATTTTGACAGAAACGTATCCATCTGTCTTCGTTGTAGATTTAGATCCAGATGAAAACTCATTTGAACGAGTTTCTTATAGTTATTCTGATGTGTTGACACGCACAGTAGAGATTGAATTTGTCAGTGAAGCAGTCTAAACATGACTGATTTTAAAAATAGAGCTAAAGCGAGAACGCTTTAGCTCTATTTTTTATACTATAATTGCACATCTATAGCAAAAAAACCTCTAACTATTCAATTTGATTACGAAAGAAACTGGTAAAGACACTAAGCAAGTTAAAAATGATACTGCTAGAGAGTATTAGATGACTGCAGAAGAAGCACTTGATTATGGACTCGTTAATAAAACTATTTAATCCGTCAAAAAGTATGAAAGCCATGAGTCCACAGTGTTGAGTGGGTTCATAATTTTTTAGTCATAACTTGAACTATAAAGCAATTTTTATCCGAATATATACTTCTCTGACAACATATGTTAGAATTTAAAAGATTGTGAAGATGGTTAGGTATTGGATTAGATAGGTGAAAAGAATGGAAATCATAGAAAAAGCGCCCGCAAAAATCAACTTGGGGTTGGATGCGCTCTATAAAAGAAAAGATGGCTATCATGAATTAGAGATGATCATGGCTAGTGTGGATTTAGCCGATCGGCTGACTTTTGAATTATTGCCGAAAGACGAAATACTAATCGAAACAGATAGCTCTTTTTTACCAGTAGATAGAAGAAATCACGTGTACCAAGCAGCAGAATTGCTGAAGAACACGTTTGGCCTTACTCAAGGAGTTAGGATTTATATAGAAAAAAGAATACCTGTTGCAGCGGGATTAGCTGGTGGTAGCAGTGATTGTGCTGCTGCATTGCGAGGTCTGAATCGTTTATGGAACCTTGGACTGTCTTTAGAAGAGCTTGCAGAATTGGGTAGTAAAATTGGTTCAGATGTTCCTTATTGTATTCATGGAGGAACAGCTTTTGTCACAGGGCGTGGTGAAAAAATAAAGTTTTTACCATCGATGCCACAGTGTTGGGTTGTCCTAGTAAAACCTAGAATGAGTGTTTCGACAAGTTCTATTTTTAGTAGTTTGTCCTTTAATAACATTCAGCACCCCGATATTCATGGGTTGAAGCAAGCGATTGAAACGGATGATTATCTATTGATGACAGAAAAAATCGGTAATGCTTTGGAAAGTGTGACGATCAAACGGCATCCTGTGATCCAGCAAATCAAAGATCGGATGATGAAATATGGGGCAGATGCAGCGTTAATGAGCGGTAGTGGTCCAACTGTATTTGCATTATGTGAAAAGAAAACGCGCGCACAACGGATTTACAATGGTTTAAAAGGTTTTTGCGATGAAGTATATATCGTGCGGACGTTAAAATAATCGAAGCAGAACATAGTAGAAACATGAATAGTAATGAAAAACCACTCAATTGAGTGGTTTTTCATTACTTATAAGACGTTTAAAATGTAGCTATTTTTCATCAGTAACATATTTCAAAGTCAGCAAAGCTCTCTGCACTAAAATATTTTTGCTGTTTTCTCTTGACGTTCTCTTTTTCATCTGTTAAATTAGTTCTTGCTAACAAATCGTAAATATTACGATTTGATCAAGGTAAATCGAAATGAGGACAAAAAGATGAGGATAAAAAACTGGAAATATAGTGTTGGATTACTATTAATGACAGTGATTTTTACACTAACTGCTTGCGGACAAACAAAAGAAACAGATAAAGCTAAAAAAAATGGTACAATCAACGTTGTGACTACGTTTTATCCAATGTACGACTTTGCTAAAAATGTGGTAGGTGATGCTGGAGAGGTTCAATTGTTGATTCCAGCAGGAACAGAACCGCATGATTATGAACCTAGTGCCAAGGACATCGCCAAGATAACAGATGCTGATGTATTTGTGTATAATAGTCATGAATTAGAAACGTGGGTCAAAGATGTTTTGGAAAATGTTGATGAGAAAAAAGTTGCTGTGGTAGAAGCGGCAGGTTCAATCGATTTAATGGAAGGCGCTGCTCATGAGGATGAAGAAGATGACCATGATGGACATGACCATAGCCATGAATTAGATCCTCACGTTTGGTTAGATCCTGTTTTAGCTAAAAAAGAAGTGGAAGCAATTCGTGATGTTTTAGTGGAGAAATATCCAGAGCAAAAAGAAACGTTTGAAAAAAATACAACCGCTTATTTAGAAAAACTGCAAGAATTAGACACAGAGTACAAAGAGGCTTTCGCGAAAGCTAAAAACAAAACCTTCGTCACCCAACATGCTGCATTTGGCTATTTAGCGAAACAATACGGATTGACACAAGAATCGATTGCTGGAATTTCACCAGATCAAGAACCTTCACCAAGCCGTTTAGCAGAATTAAAAAAATATATCGAAGAGCATAATGTATCAGTGATCTACTTTGAAACAACAGCTTCATCAAAAGTTGCTGAAACCCTGGCACGCGAAACAGGCGTTGAATTAGCAGTGCTGAATACGCTGGAAAGTGTTACCCAAAAAGAACAAGATCAAGGGGAAGATTATATTTCAGTGATGAAAACCAATCTTGAAGCCTTGAAGAAAAGTGTGAAATAAAAATAAAAATCAAGGGCAAAAGCGATCCTCGTTTTTGTCCCAGATTTTTTTAGATCAAAAAGGAGAATGGACATGCATTATCTTGAAGTCAAAGACCTCACATTCTATTACGATGATGAGCCTGTTTTAGAAGATGTGTCGTATTATGTTGATCCAGGTGAATTTGTGATTCTAACCGGTGAAAATGGCGCAGCAAAATCAACATTAATCAAAAGTACCTTGGGACTATTAAAACCAACGAAAGGCGTCATTACGATTGCCAAGGAGAATTCAGAAGGACAAAAACTTAGTATTGGTTATATTCCTCAGCAAGTAGCGTCATTTAATGCAGGGTTTCCAAGTACCGTGATCGAGTTAGTTCGCTCAGGCCGTTTTCCGCGTAATCGCTGGTTTAAGCCATTAACTAAACGAGACCATCAGCATGTGGAAAAAGCCTTGAAAGCAGTTGGTATGTGGGACATGCGCCATAAACGGATCGGTGAACTTTCTGGTGGACAGAAACAACGTATCAGTTTAGCACGTATTTTTGCGACAGACCCTGATTTATTTATTTTAGATGAACCAACAACGGGAATGGATGAAACGTCTAGAAAAGAATTTTATCGCTTGTTAAGGCATAATGCTCATGATCATGGCAAAGCGATTTTGATGATCACTCATGATCATGAAGATATCAAATCGTATGCTGATCGACAAATTCGTTTAGTTCGGAAGGAGGATTCACAATGGAGATGCTTTCATATGAGTTCATGAGAAAAGCCTTCTTGGCCGCAACCTTTATTTCGGTGATTGCACCGATGCTAGGTGTATTTCTTGTTATCAGAAGACAATCGTTGATGGCAGATACTCTTTCTCATGTATCACTCGCTGGAGTTGCTCTAGGATTTTTCTTAAATTGGAATCCAGATATCATGACGCTTGTTGTCGTGATCATAGCTGCTATTATTTTGGAATACCTACGAATGATTTATAGTACGTACTCGGAAATCTCGATTGCGATTTTGATGTCAGGCGGACTCGCTTTAGCACTGGTGTTGATGAATCTTAGCGGAGGGAATTCAGCAGCTAGTATTCAGTCCTATTTATTTGGCTCGATCGTAACGATCACTTGGCAGCAAGTAGTCATTTTAGCTGTTCTCTTTGTGATCTTAGTCGTTTTATTCCTATTATTCAAACGCCCGATGTACGTTTTGACTTTCGATGAAGATACTGCCCATGTAGATGGATTACCAATTCATTGGATGTCAATGTTGTTTAATGTGATCACAGGTGTGGCAATCGCAGTGATGATCCCGATTGCTGGAGCGTTATTGATCTCAGCGATCATGGTTTTACCAGCTGCAATCGGAATGCGAATTGGAAAAGGATTCAATACAGTTATTATTATTAGTGTCATCATGGGGTTGATCGGCATGCTAACAGGATTAACAGGTTCGTATTATTTAGAAACACCACCAAGTGCTAGCATCACTTTGATTTTTATTGGATTATTCATTCTTGTAAGTGTGGTTCGTAAAGTAGTGGTGACGATGCAACGGAATAAAAAGATAAATCAGAGATAAACAGGTATAATTTAGCTGAAGATAAGAGGAAAAACGAAAGTTTTTTCTTTTATCTTCTTTTTTGTTTCTTAAATTGCGAACTATTTTCCAATTTTGTTAAAAAATGCTCGATTTTTTTTACAAAACACCCTATAATAGGAACGATAGATAATGAGGAAGTATCATTTATTTTAGTTGTTGAAAATTAATGAATAACGAACCTATAAAAAATAAGGAACAGTGATTATTCTTGTGAATAATAAGCCTTAAAGGAAAGAGGAGAAGAAGTGACAGATTCTAAAATTCGAAGAAGTGAACGATTGATCGATATGACACAATACTTATTGGATCATCCCCATACATTGGTTTCTTTGACCTATTTTGCACAGCGCTATAAATCAGCTAAATCATCGATTAGTGAGGATTTAGCCATCATCAAAAAGACATTCAAACAGCGAGGAACAGGAATTCTTGAAACGATTCCAGGAGCTGCTGGCGGCGTTCGGTTTATTCCAGAAATTCCATATGAGGAATCAAAAGAACTGGTGAAGTCTCTATGTGAACGTTTATCAGAACAAGATCGTCTGCTGCCAGGAGGATATGTCTATCTTTCTGATTTACTGGGACAGCCGAAACTACTACGTCAAGTGGGCCTAATTATTGCTTCTAAATATTTAGATGAACAAATCGATGCCGTTATGACGGTAGCCACTAAAGGTGTACCGATCGCTCAAGCTGTGTCTTATTACTTAAATGTTCCCTTTGTAATTGTTCGCCGTGATTCAAAAATCACTGAAGGTTCAACCGTCAGTGTAAATTATGTTTCTGGATCATCTGAACGAATCGAAAAAATGGAATTATCAAAACGCAGCTTAAAACGTGGTTCAAGAGTGTTAGTCGTGGATGACTTCATGAAAGGTGGCGGAACCGTTAACGGAATGAAGAGCCTGATCGAAGAATTTGAGGCAGAGCTTGTTGGGATCACTGTGTTTGCAGAGTCTAAATTTAAAGGTCAACGTGCGATCGAAGATTATACTTCGTTACTTTATGTGGAAGACGTTGATACACGGACGAAAACGATCAATGTTGTGCCAGGGAATTATTTTGATGAATAGAATTGGAACCAGCTATCAGAAATGATGGCTGGTTTTTTGTTAAGAAAACGGTACATTTTTATTAAAGTAGCCAGTTTTATTTAACGAATCCCCTAAACAGGTGTATAGTTAATTCGTAAGCAAATTTATCCAGTTTTTCTCACACACAATGAGAAACTGAATAAATCAAATGAAAGAAGGCTAACACAATGGAAAAACAAGAAAAAATCCAAATCTTAAAAGACCTCGTCGCAATCAAATCAGTCAATGGCAACGAAAAAAAAGTCGCTGAGTATTTAAGCAAACTATTCAAAAAACATGGCATCGACTCAAGCTTTTTAGAATACGACAAAGACCGTGACAATCTAATTGTTGAGATCGGCAATAAAAATAGCGAAAAAGTCTTAGCCTTTTCAGGGCATATGGATGTGGTTTCAGCAGGAAATGTTTCTGACTGGACCTCTGATCCGTTCAAACCTGAAATTCGTGATGGTAAAATGTACGGTCGTGGCACTTGTGATATGAAGAGCGGGTTAGCTGCGATGGCAATTGCTATGATCGAATTGAAAGAAGAAAAAGCAGAATTTAATGGACGTTTGCGTTTAATCGCTACAGTGGGTGAAGAAGTCGGTGAATTAGGGGCAGAACAATTAACCAAAGAAGGCTATGTTGATGATGTGACCTCAATGGTGATCGGTGAGCCGTCAGGTTATGCTGGGATCGTTTATGCTCATAAGGGCTCGATCAATTTCAAAGTAGCGTCTCTTGGAAAAAATGCCCACAGCTCAATGCCCCAACTCGGTGTAAATGCAATCGATCATTTGAACGACTTTTATTCTAGAGCCAATCAATTATTTCGCAGTGAAATCCATACAGATGAAGTCTTAGGCGATTTTATCTATAATGTAACGATGATTTCCGGCGGGGAACAAATCAACAGTATTCCAAGTGAAGCGAGTCTTCAAGGGAATATCAGAACGATCCCTGGTTATGATAATGAGCTGGTCATCAAAAAAATGAACGAACTGATCGATGAGCTGAACCAAAAAGAGACGTATCATTTAACCTTGAGTATTGAAGCGAATAAAATTTCAGTGAAAAGTGAAAAAGATTCTGATATCGCGAAAATCGCTCAACAAGTAGCGAAAAAACAAGTCAACGTCGATATTCCAATGGTTGGTATTTCAGGTACAACCGATGCAGCTGAATTTACAAAAGGGAAGAAAGTATTTCCTGTGATCATTTTTGGTCCAGGTAATGAAACACCTCATCAAGTAGATGAATATGTGGATGTGGATAACTATTTGGAAATGGTGGCTATTTATAAAGAAATGGCAACGACCTATTTAGATTAAATCTAATCAGAAAATTAGAAGAGAAGAAGCCTGAAAGTGCCTATCTGTGTGTTTCGCAGATAGGCACTTTTTTTATGAAAAATTAGGTAACGAAAACATTGAACTAATTGAAAATATTAAGGGGTATTTGGATTTTGAAATGTTTCTTTAATTATAGAATAAAAAGTAAGCTAATCATAGACGACCATTTTTGGGATAGATTTATTTTATAAAAAATCTATCCTTTAAATTGGAAATGTAGTGTCAAAATGTTTTTGAAAAGAAGGAAAGTAAACAATACTCTATATTGGAGTTTAGCGGAGAATTATAGAGAAGGAACCAAAGTCAAACAACGTGTGATTCTCAATTTAGGAACTACAGATCGAGTAATTCAAAAATTATCTGAAAATAATCAGTATGGTCATTTTTTAACTAAAGTAGCAAGTGAAGCAATGAAAACAGTAGAAAGTGTTACTGAACTGTGGGATCAAGTTTTTAATGAAAATTGTTTATTAGACATGAGAACGATTCCAGATCATACTATAGATATGATTTTTTGTGATTTATCCTATGCAACCACAAATAACCATTGGGACAGTTTAATTCCTCTTGAACCTCTTTGGAAAGAGTATAAACGAATCATAAAGGACAATGGGGCAATCGTTCTTACAGCTCAAACACCTTTTGATAAAATCCTTGCTAACAGTAATTTAGATATGTTGAGGTATGAATGGATTTGGGAAAAAACAACTGCTACTGGATATTTAAACGCAAAAAAATGCCAATGAAGGCACATGAAAATGTTCTTGTTTTTTATAAAAAGCTACCTACTTACAATCCTCAAAAAAACAACAGGACATAAGCCAGTAAATAGCTATACTAAGCACCAAAATGATAGTAGTAACTACGGTAAAACCAAAGTAGGCATTTCTGGTGGTGGTTCTACAGAACGATACCCACGTAGCGTTTTAACGTTTGCTACTGACAAACAAAAATTAGCAATACACCCAACGCAAAAGCCTGAATCACTTGTTGATTATTTTATAAAGACATATTCTAACGAAGGCGATTTGATACTTGATAATGCTTGGAGTAGTGGAAAAACTGGAGTTTTATGTAAAAAATAATAGACTTTTTTTGGATTTGAAAAGGACAAAGATATTTACTTATCTTCGTTAGAACGATTGAACAGCGTGTAAATTCTGAGTATAGGCAAAAGTGAGCTCATGTAGTTGCTTTAGGATAGGTCTCTTTTAATAAAGAATAAGTGTAAAAGAACACCTGTGCAAAAAAATAGTCTTCGGAAAGTTTAGAGTTGTTAAATGTATATCACAATCAATCCTAACAAGTATTTCATTCTTTTTAAAATAAATGTTTACAAGAATACGTTTTCATTGTATAATTCAATTATCAAATAATAGAAATTGGGTTACATTATGAAAAAGAAATTATTGTTTAGTGTTTTGTTGGGTATTTCGTTGACAGTGCTTGCGTTTCCAACGTCAGCAAAAGCAGAAGAAGTAGAGACATTAGTTGAAAGTGGAACAGTGGTTCAAGTTGAAGAAAATGAGAACGCACTTCAAGCTATGCCTAGAGGTGGATATATTGCAAAAAATCATAGACAAACTAATTACAGAGTAACTTCTGGATGGTATTATTGGTATACACAAACTATTGGTGCATTAGGGGCTAGCAGGACATATCATATTTATCATAGAAATGTTTCTTATACAGCTCAATACGATTTGTATGATCAGTATTCTGGGCGCTTCATTAGAACAGTCTCTCAAAATGTAAACTCTGCAGAGGAACAATGGCGATTAGTTTATTAGAAATGAGGAGAACAGTATGGCTAAAACTAGTAAAGGTTATATCTTTGGCATTAATTTAGCTATTGTTATTTACTATTTTTTACCCAGAACTAAAATATCAACACACTCACAACTATGGAACATGTTTTTCGATTTCAGAGGTATCTGTGTACTTTTGATTACGATATTAATGTTGCTAATTACTTTTCAAAAATCACATTCTGGTAAGTGGAAAAATGTTAATCTTAGCAGGATGGTCACGGGTTCGTATATTTTATATTTTCTAGCGACATTCTTTTATCTGATGATTGTCGAATTGATCTAATTAGTAAATTTAAAGGAAGTTGATATAACTCAACTTCTTTTTTATTTGTTCAAGTATAAAAAAATGCAACTCTGACTGAAGCACGTTGAGTAAGATTTTCTTAATTGGGTGATCCCCAAAAATATTCGTTTTCGAGACATGTATTTTCTAATTTGAATCAAAAACAAGGATTGTCACATTAAAAGATAAATTACGCAGTTTTTAAACGTTATTTTGCACCAATAAAACAAACTTCCAACCTAGAACAACTAAGTAAGAAGTATATTTATTCGATTCATATTACTAATCTTGTTATTTTTAAGAAATTTGTATGATAATTTGAGTGAATTTTATCTCTACAAATGATGAAAATAATGAATTTTTTAATATTTTTTTAAACATTATGAAGGTCATTTAACCTATTTTTTATTTCAATCATATTCTCAGGGATTTGACTAGATTCAATTGAGTCGTAAATAGAACAAGTCCCTAAATCGCTGGCTGTTTCATAATACCAACATTTGTATTTGACTACATTTAGAACATCTTGTAACTCATTAATTTGTTTTTCGATTTTTTTCTGTCTCTCCTTAAACATTGTCAGTCGCTCGTTAATTGTAGAATCACCTTCCATAGTCCAATCTACAAAGGATTTTATATCTTTAATAGACATTCCAGTACTTTTTAAGCATTGAATAATATGGATGAATTCTAAATCAGCTGGCTTAAACATTCTTGTACCTATTTTATTAGAACTACGTTCTACAAAATCGAATAGTCCTTCTTTTGCGTAATATCGTAGAGTGTACGGTGTCAAACCAGTTTTTTTTGAAATATCATTAATTGTTAGGTACATTCTTATCCTCCTAAATTTTAAAAAACTTGACTGATAGTTGACTATTAAGTGTAAACTTAATATAAAGTTGGCGAAGAAATTTGTCAATAACTAATTCAAATTGAGTACTGAAAAATTGTATATATATTAATTTGACTGTTGCGCTTAATATATGTAAAAAACAAGGAGGAATTTTAATGATTTAAAAAAAATAGAGTTTTCATTGTAATTGAAGTTAAAGACGGAATTGCGAGGAAAGCGGTCTAATTATTAACTAAAGAAGGAACTAGCTGTACTTTAGTTGATAGAAATAAAAAAATGAAGGTCAGATTTAGGAGATTTAGATTATAAAGTAATTGCTATCCAATGTGATGTTTCTTATGAAAACTACCTTCAAGCAATTGCAGTTAGTATAGGCTATACAAGTTCAAGAGGAATGGTTACTATGTATTTGAATTAAGTAAAAATATTAGTTAATATATTAAAGTTGAAAGGAAAAGAATTCCGAATAATTTAGCGTTTATGTGTATTCGGTAGTTCAAGGTACTATTAATATGAAATCTACAATTTTTGAAAAAGCTGGTCTAGTAACAGTTCAAGAAGTGGACAAACCACATTTACAAGCTGAAGATGATGTTATTATCAAAGTTGTCCGTGCGTGTGTTTGTGGCTCTGATTTATGGTCATATTCTCATGGTGACAACAAAGAAGCACACTCAATCAACGATGGACACGAAGCTCTTGGGATAGTTGAAGAGATTGGTTCTGCCATCACTTCTGTAAAACCTGGAGATTTTGTTATTGTGCCATTTACTCACGGCTGTGGTGAATGTGAGGCTTGCCGCGCAGGGTTTGACGGTACATGTGATCGTCATCAAGGTTTTACTAACTGGTCTAATGGTTTCCAATCGGAATATATACGATTCCATTATGCAAATTGGGCTTTGATCAAAATTCCTGGTCAACCATCAGATTATACAGAAGGTATGATTAAGTCGCTATTAACTTTAGCAGATGTGATGCCGACAGGATATCATGCAGCGCGTTGTGCTAATGTTAAAAAAGGTGATAAAGTTGTTGTTATCGGTGATGGTGCGGTAGGTCAGTGTGCTGTGATTGCTGCGAAAATGCGTGGTGCTTCTCAAATTGTTCTTATGAGCCGACACAAAGATCGCCAGAACATGGCACTCGATTCAGGAGCTACTTCTGTCATAGCCGAACGTGGTAAAGAAGGAATTAACAAAGTCCGTGAGATTCTTGGTGGTGGTGCAGATGCTGCTCTTGAATGCGTGGGAACAGAATCTGCTATTGAACAAGCCATTGGAGTTCTTCGCAATGGGGGTAGAATTGGTTATGTAGGAGTACCACATTACAATAATCGACCACTGGGTTCAACATTCGCACAAAATATTTCAATAGCTGGTGGTTCTGCGTCTGTAACGACGTATAACAAACAATTTCTTTTAAAAGAAGTTTTAGATGGCAATATCAATCCTGGTCGTGTTTTCACACAAATGTATAACTTAGATAACATTAATCAAGCCTATCAAGACATGCAAGACCGTAAAACAATTAAATCAATGGTTGTTGTATCTAAATAAGATTACAAGTTTTACAAAAGCAACTAAATTGGATGAATCTTCAACACAATGACATATTAATTCTCTAAAGAGCTTGGACGTAAGTCCCATGAACCTTATAATAGAAGACTGAAAATCGTAAAAAATGATTTTCAGTCTTCTATTTTTAGATTATTGGGAGAGTCCTTCTTATTTTCTGGCTTACTTAGCCTATATTTCCTTAAATTTCCTGCCATTAACGTGAAACCAATTTTATTGTGTGTCTGCTGTTTTCCTCGAACAGAGAAACGAGTGAAGCCTAAACAAGCTTTCAAATGTCCGAAAGCAGGTTCAACGTCAATTTTTCGTTGGCGATAGAGTATACCCGTGTTTTCTTCTGAAAGCAGCTGTTGAATCGTTGCTTTAAAGTATTCCCAGTTCATGTTCTATTGAATCTCACGATTCTTGTCACTCTTCGCTTTTATACATTGGCTTCGAAGAGGACAATTCGAGCAGTCTTCACATTCATACCGTTTTAAATACCGTTTAAATCCATATTTATCTGCACGAATAGAATAATTTCTAAAACTCATTTTCCGTCCGTTTAGACAAAGAAACGCATCCTCTAATTCTTGGTACAACCAGTTTGCGGGAAGAAACGGATTTTGTTTAAACTTTTTCTTTTGTTCTTTATGATACATAGCATAAGTAATGAGTGGTGTTCGCTCGTGATCCTCTAAAACCGCTTGATAGTTTTCTTCACATCCGTAGCCAGCATCTGCGACAATATAGTTTGGCAGTTCAAAGAAACGCTCTTTTAAAGTGGTCAAAAAAGAGCGCAATGTCCGTGTATCTGTTGGATTTGAGAAAAGGTCGTAACCTAAAATGTACTGGCTATTTGTGGCGATTTGAAGATTATAGCCTGCTTTCAATTGACCGTTTTTCATGTGATCATCTCTAGAGTAACTGTTTCGTTGCCCTAAAATCCGTCTATGTTTTTGATAAGCGAGTTTTTGCTCTTTAAAGTACTGGAAAAGTTTCATTACAACAAATGCGATGAGATTTCCAGAGGTTCAAGCTTTTTGGAAAACCTGTTAAAAGCTGAATAACTATTTAGTGCTATTTTGTATGGATGATGAAGATTTAATTGCCTCTTGTTTAAAAGCAAATCCTCGAGGATCAGTTTGTATTTTGAATTTAGAAACAAAGCATGTACTCCTGTTGAAAGGAATATTTACTCAAGTGAAAGTGACTAAAGTGCAATCAAAAGATTACTATGTAGAGTATGAAGAAATGAGACAAAGAATCAACCCAATGCTGTTTGAAATTCAGACGTTAACAAAAGAAGAACTAATGATTTACTAATTTGATGCTTAAAAAGAAAGGTTCTTTCTAAAGAGCTTTTCTTTTTATTACTGGCTATACCAAAAACAGTTGTTTTTGGGACAGAATATTTTTAGCTTTATTAAACAGTGAACACAAATGTGTTTACCCGCGTTTATGTTCATGATATACTTTAAGTATACTAATGAAGAAAGAGGTGTCTAAATATGGCAACTATTACTGTTCGTGTTTCCGATGAGGAAAAGAAATTTTTTGATGAAATGGCAAAATTTGAAGGCAAAAGTTTATCAGATTTGTTAAGAACGTCTACTTTAGAAAGTTTAGAAGATAGCTATGATGCACATATTGGAGATCTTGCTTATGAAGAATACTTAAAAACTAGAGAAAGTAATCCTTTAGCAAATCTCTTGAAAAAGTATGAGGTAGATTAATTGCCAAACTATAAAGTAGAAACTACACCAAAATTTGACAGACAATTAGCAAAGCTGGATAAGTTTACTGCAAGAATGATACTGAAATGGTTATCTAAAAATATAGATAATACTAATAACCCAAAAAAATTTGGAAAATCACTTGTTGGAAATCACAACGGAAAGTGGCGATACAGAATTGGTGACTATCGAGTGATTTGTAAAATAGAAGAAAATGAATTAATTGTTCTTGCATTAGAAGTGGGTCATAGAAGAAAGATATACTAATTTTCAGATTAATAAAAAGTATGAGTGAGATTGTCTTACTCATTTTTTTAAAAGCTAAACTATCAAAACTTAAAAGTATCGATCACATAAAATCGATCAATAAAAATCAGGATGTTAGACTATCAAAAGTTACAATCATAATTTAAACAATAATAGAGCTGACACAATAAAAGTGTGTCAGTTTCTCTAAAATGTACGTTTCCCAAAAACATTCGTTATTGGGAATAGATATTTTACAAATAATTAGAGTTCTTTTCTAGATGCTTATTTTTATTCTATAATGTCAAAGTGTCTTCCCTTTTTAGTTGTAATCATTTAAACTAATGATAGCAAACTGTATTTTACAAAAGGAGGGCTATAATTGTCTATTAATAGCACAACCAGTGTAGCAGGGGGCGTGTCAGCTTCATTCAGCCAATCTGCAAGCGCATTAAATAGAATTTCTGTCTCTGTTAGTTCAGGACAAACCAACGTTGCAGGAAATAGTGCAGCAATACAGAGTTTTTCAACCTTTCAATCCAGTCTAAAAGGGATCTCTAACAGTGTTGTACAAGCAGGGGACAACATTCATTCTGTCGCCAAAGAGTTTGAACAGATTGATCAAAAAA
>Ga0308165_1001937_pt1 | contig 26952 bp, 26 predicted proteins | sample PhyWR2_FD_201032 | JGI IMG/M metagenome (GOLD analysis project Ga0308165, IMG submission 201032) | Phyllosphere microbial communities from UC Gill Tract Community Farm, Albany, California, United States - DLSLW.R2 | ecosystem: Host-associated > Plants > Phyllosphere > Unclassified | place: USA... | reverse complement strand
GGAACTGCTCGACCATCCGGCCACGGAACACCGGGTGCTGGAGGCTGCCGGGCCCGAGGTGCTGAGCTACCAGCAGCAGTTCGAGCACTTTATGCAGGTGAGCGGACGCCGCCGCTGGCTGATCCCCATCCCCTTCCCAACCCGTTGGATTTCGGTGTGGTTTTTGAACGTCATCACTTCGGTGCCGCCAACCACCGCTAAGGCCTTAATTCAGGGGCTGAAGCACGACCTGCTGGCGGACGATCGCGAACTGCGGGCACTGATCCCGCAGGATTTGATCCGCTTCGACGACGCGGTTCGCAACACGCTAAAAGAAGAAGAGAAGCTGGTGAACTCCAGCGACTGGGGCTACGACGCCCAGGCCTTTGCCCGCTGGCGGCCGGAGTACGGCTATTACCCGAAACAGGCGGGCTGTACGGTAAAGACGTCCGCCAGCCTTGCGGCCCTGTGGCAGGTGGTGAATCAGATTGGCGGCAAAGAGGGCTACTTCTTTGGCAACGCCCTGTGGCAGACCCGGGCGATGATGGATCTGCTGGTCGGGCATAAGCTGGCGAAAGGCCGTCCGGCGGCGCCCTATCTGCAAACCGGCGATACGGTCGACAGCTGGAAGGTGATCATCGTTGAGCCAGAGAAACAGCTGGCGATGCTGTTTGGCATGAAAGCGCCCGGTCTCGGGCGGCTGTGCTTTACGCTGAAGGACAAAGGCACGCATCGGGAGCTGGACGTGCGCGCCTGGTGGCATCCCCACGGCATGCCGGGGCTGTTCTACTGGCTGCTGATGATCCCGGCGCACCTGTTTATCTTCCGCGGGATGGCGCAGCGTATTGCGCAACGTGCAGAACAGTACCCAGAAAAAGTCTGATTAAAACGCCGAATCTTTCACGTTTCCCATTGCATACAGGCGTAATTCACGGAAGAATGCGCACGAAATTCTTTTCTACACAGTGGATCGATATGAAGGTACTGGTTACCGGCGCCACCAGCGGCTTAGGCCGAAACGCGGTCGAGTTTTTGCGCAATAAAGGCATCAGCGTGCGGGCCACCGGCCGTAACGAAGCGATGGGCACGTTGCTGCAAAAAATGGGCGCAGAATTTGTCCATGCCGACCTGACGGAACTGGTCTCTTCGCAGGCAAAAGTGATGCTGGCCGGTATCGACACCCTGTGGCACTGCTCCAGCTTTACCTCTCCGTGGGGGACGCAGCAGGCCTTCGATCTGGCGAACGTGCGCGCCACCCGCCGTCTGGGCGAGTGGGCCGTGGCCTGGGGCGTGCGTCACTTTGTGCATATCTCCTCCCCGTCGCTCTATTTTGATTACCATCACCATCGCGATATCGAGGAAGACTTCCGCCCGACGCGCTTCGCCTGCGAGTTTGCCCGCAGCAAAGCCGCCAGCGAAGAGGTTATCGATCTGCTGGCCCAGTCGAACCCGCATACCCGGTTTACGGTGCTGCGCCCGCAAAGCCTGTTTGGCCCGCACGATAAGGTATTTATTCCGCGCCTGGCGCAGATGATGCACCACTACGGCAGCGTGCTGCTGCCGCGCGGGGGTGACGCGCTGGTGGACATGACCTACTTCGATAACGCCATTCACGCCATGTGGCTCGCCAGCCAGAGCAGCGCTGACGGCCTGCCGTCCGGCCGGGTCTACAACATCACCAACGGCGAACCGCGCTCGCTGCGCAGCATTGTGCAGCGGCTGATTGACGAGCTGAATATTCACTGCCGGATCCGCTCCGTGCCCTATCCGATGCTGGACATCATTGCCCGCAGCATGGAACGTTTAGGCAATAAAGCGGCAAAAGAGCCCGCGTTGACCCACTACGGGGTGTCGAAACTCAATTTTGACTTTACCCTCAATACGCAGCGCGCAGAGAGTGAGCTGGGCTATAAGCCGGTGGTGACGCTGGATGAAGGCATCGTGCGCACCGCGGCGTGGCTGCGGGATCACGGGAAGTTACATCGCTAACATAAAAAACGGCAACCGAAGTTGCCGTTCTGCTTTTATAACGCGGTCCAGGCGTCAGCCCATGCCAGACCTACGCCAGGTTCATAGTAAGACGCTGCGCTGTTACACCATCCGCTGTATGGGAAAGGTTTGCACTGGAACAGTTTACCGTGGTTGTTCACGATATCGCCTGCGCTGTACTTGCTGTTTGCACTCCATGCCGCATATGAACCGGATGTCCCTTCATCCGTTGCCGGTGTCTGGGATTTCGCTTTGACATTGAGCAGGTAAGTGGTGCTGCTGCTCAGCTGACCATCGCTGACCGTCAGGCTCACTTCAATCTGCTGAGCCGTTGCCGCTTCAGGCGCAGTAAAGGTCACCACCGCTTTGTCTTCACCGGAAACGGTCTGCCCATCCTGGGATCGCCAGGTGTAGGTCAGTTTGTTGCCATCTTCATCCGTGGAGCTTTCTGCGCTCAGGGAAACCTGCGCCCCTGCGTCAACGGCACCAATTGGACCCGAAATCACTGCAACTGGCGCATGGTTAGCCACCACAGGAGTGGTATCTTCCGCTGGCGTGGTATCGGCCGGGGTGGTGTCTTCCGCTGGCGTGGTGTCTGCCGGCGTCGTTTCATCCGTTGGTGTTAACGCGGAACCATCGTCATTGACAATATTCACGTTAAAGAACTTCTGCACACATTTGGTGTAGTCGCCCTCTTTGAACGCGCTGAATGGCGTCTGGTAGCCTACCAGCTGGCATGAATAGGTCTTACCATCCGGTGTATCTCCGCTCCATCCCCAGTCCTGTTCCCAGTAGATTTTCAGTGCGCCAGCGCCGCCTTCATCAAACTGCTTCATGTTGGCGCAGCCCAGCACTTCGTTGGCCGGAACCTCGACTTTCAGGTAATTGGCGAACTCTTTGTAATACTTGATACGGTTCTGAGATTGGGCAATCTCCGTCGGGCCGCCGCACTCTACACCGCCGTTGATAATCTGGGTGGTCACCCCAAAGCCCGGTACCAGACCGTTCGCTTTGTCATGATCGTTTGGTTGCCAGGTTCCGTCGATAACCTGCAACATGCTCGGCTTCGGCGGCTGCGGGTAGGCAAAGAAGAAGATCGCGCTCGCCAGGTTCAGCCAGGTGTCAGCAACCAGCTCAGGTTTGTCCAGCAGCGTGCGGACATCGCCGAACATCGCTTCCGAGAATGGCCCGTAGTTGTAGTTGTAGGACAACTGTTTCGCACCGCGGCCAAAGTAGCTCAGGAAATCGCCTTCTTTGTCTTTACCGCATGGCCAGGTCTGGCCCTGCCAGATGTCCGGGTTACACTCGCCGTTGTATCCCCCCTTCTGACCTTCACTCCAGCCCATTTCACGCACGTAAACCAGTGCCTGGCGCCATTCGGCTTCAGGACGCCAGGACTCGTGACCACCGGTTTCCTGCGCAAAGTGCGCAAACATGGTTGCCAGTTCTTTACGGCAAATTGCGAGGCTATCGCGGCCATCGGTGTAGCTGTCGCACAGCGCAGGGAATTTACCCACCGCTTTCAGGAAGTTGCTGTAGCTGTATTCTTTGGCACGCAGCGGGAACAGGTATTCCCAGTCACTCTCTTTAACAATACTTTCTACACGCTTCACGTTGTCCGGATTTGCCGCACGACCGGGTACAATCTGTTCAACTTGTTCGTTGTCCAGTGTACGGATAGTCGCCTTAACGGATGCCATCAGCGGGAAGCTGGTCAGCTCTTGCTCTTTTTTCGCCAGGTCGCTGGCTTTCATGGTGTAAGGCTCAGTGCTGTCAGCTTTCAGCATTGTCGCCTGTGCCATGAAAGGTGCCACGCAAGCAGCGGCTACAAGTACACTCAGTAATGTCCTTTTATTCATTTCGGTTTTTCCTGTTTTCAACCATAACAATAAATACATTTCCGACTTATATATTGCCCCTTTAACAAATAAAGCCGGGAGAGCCATTTTTTCATTTTTTGAAGAACACCAGACAGGAATTCTTCAAAAAACAAAACACCAATCTAATCATTTATATTTCGACACCAACTTTATCTGCTGATATTTAGCCCAGACTTTACGGGCATACACCATGCGCTGTGGAAAATTCTCTTTTTTCAGTCCTGCGTTATAGGCCCCCACGGCTTCCCAGTTATAGCCGTATACTTTAATCATGCCGGAGAGAATGGATGCGCCGACCATAATAGACGTACAGGGCTGGGTTATTAATCGGTATTCGTTAATGCCTTTGCGTTCTAATTCCGCAAAGTGTGAGCTGTTGATTTGCATTAACCCCACATCGCGCGACCCGTCAACATTATGGCCCACCGCATCAGGATTTAATCCAGACTCCACCTCTGCGATGGCAAATAACAAATAAGGATCAACATGATAATAATGCGCCGCTTTATCCCAACAATTGGCAAATGCACTCTGACTTAATAACAGCAACAGAAAAACCAAACGCTTCATTTCCTCACCTGCTTAATACTTACCTGTCTCTCCTTGCCCACCCTTACTCGTTAAATACTGACCGTCCCCTGATGGGGAACGGTCAGTGATTGCGGGCTAATCACACGCCCGCAATACCCGATGAAGACGATTATTTGCAGTCTGTTGCTGCGCCCTCTTTCACCCATACGTCGCTGTTGCCTGGTTTATCACCACGAGTCCACCATTTGGCACGGTAAACAGAACCTTCATAGGTCGTGGTGTCGCCGCCGTTATAAACCATGTTGGCGTTCCAGTTGAACTTCACGTTGCTGACCAGTTCCCATGCACCATCACCGAAGGTTGGCTGGTTGCCCTGAGTCCAGTACTTCGCTTTCCATACCAGGTGGTCGAAGCTAACGGTATCGCCATTGTTATAGACTTTGCTGGATTCCCACGCAGCGTATTTGCTGGCGTTAGCATCCACCGGCGCATCACAGCTACCGGTTGCGCTACCTTCGTCAGATGGCGTGGTGCCTTCGTCGGATGGGGTTGTCCCTTCATCAGACGGCGTGGTGCCTTCGTCAGTCGGTTCAGCTGCTTTTGGATTGACGGTCACCTGAACGTTGGACTGTACGCTGGTTTTGCCATCGCTCACGATCACACTCAGGGTAGAGGTTGAGGTAGAAGCAACGTCTGGTGCGGTGATACGGACGTTCGCGGTATCAGTACCGGTTGCGTTCATATCTGCCGGTACGCTCCAGCTATAGGTCAGCGCATCGCCATCAGGATCGGTTGCCTGCACATGCAGAGACTGAGTCTGGCCAGCATCAAGGGTGACGGCGTCCATGGCATTCACAACAGGAGCCATGTTCGCTTTCGGTGCCTTGTTCACAATCTGTACGTCAGCGGTACTGCTCAGACCTTTTGCATCTTTCACGGTCAGGCGGAAGGCCAGCGTCGCATCGGTTGTTACTGCTGGTGCCTTAAAGGTCGCTTTGGCAGAGGTGCTGTTGGTAATGGTCACTGCTGCACCTGAGGTTTGCGTCCATTTGTAGGTCAACGCATCGCCATCCTGATCGGAGGACATAGAACCATCCAGAGTGACAGTAACCGGCCCCGTAACCATCTGGTCAGCGGCTGTCGCCACAGGTGCATGGTTGGTTACCACTGGCTCATCAGAAGATGAGGAGCTGCCCAGCAGGCTTTCGTTCATCGCGTTCAGGATATCGCCGTTATCGGATTCGACAGACCAGGCGAACAGGCCACCAAGGTTTTTGTCCAGCACATACTTGCCTTTCGCCTGCACAGAACGCGCATCGTCATAGCTCAGCAGTTCGCCGGTAGATTTGTTGAAGAGGTAAGGTGCTTCAGCCGCAGCATCGTATTTGTACTCCCAGCCTGCCTTGCCTTTCATCTGGTTAGCAATCACACGGTAGTCAACGATGCCTTTTTCCCAGGTCCCGGCAATGGCGCCGGTTGCGGTTCCGGTGAATGGATTGTCACCGGTATAACCGTGAACGCCCGTCCAGCCGCGACCATACATTGCTGCGCCCACCACGATTTTGCCCGGCTGCACATTCTGATCCAGCATCGCTTTTACGGCGTTATCGGTCGTGTAGTTGGTATCCGGTTTCCAGGATGCGCCGTACAGTGCCGCCTGGTGACCCAGGTCAGTATTGCTCCACGCGCCGTAGAAGTCATAGCTCATCAGGAAGATATGATCGATGTACTGTTGAGCATTGGTGTAGTCAACGTCTTCAATCTTATCTTTGCCTGCGCCAATCGCAGTGGTCAGCTCGTAAGTACGGCCAGTTTCCGCTGACAGTTCGTTGAGCATCGCGCGCAGATCATGCATCAGCGCGGTGTAAGTCGCTTTATCGGTCTGCGGATTGCCAAGGGTAGTATTCTCGCCGCCGCCGCCTGGGAATTCCCAGTCGATATCAACGCCATCGAACACTTTCCAGGTTTTCAGGAACTCTTTGACGGAACCGACGAAACGGTCACGCAGCACTTTGTTGTCCATCTGGAAGAACGGGTCAGACAAGGTCCAGCCGCCCACAGAAGGCAGGATTTTCAGGCTCGGATTGGCTTTTTTCATCGCCATCAGCTGACCGTAGTTACCTTTGTACGGGTCGTCCCAGCCGGTTACGCCCTGCTGTGGTTTTTGCAGCGCAGCCCATGGATCGTGGATCGCAACGGTGTAATCCTGACGGCCTGCACAGGCGCGTTTCAGGGATTCCAGCGCACCGGAGGATTTCGCACTGTCGTTAATACCGTCGCCGCCACAAATTGGAATGAAGCCGTAAAGAATGTGGTTCAGGTTGGCAACCGGGATTTTATCCACGGTGAAGTTACGGTCATACACGCCCCACTCAGGGAAATAGGCCGCAACGACTTTATCGGTGTGTTTGGCAAAGGCTTTGTTGTTTTCATGTAATGTGGTGTTCAGTGGCAGAAGGTGGCTGCCATCGGTGTCCGCAACAATAATCAACTTGCTGGCGCTGGTGCTACAGCCGCTGTCATTACACAGCTGGACCTGTTCCTGGTAACGCCCACCTTTTTTAACTTTAAACGTCGCCGAGCCCGCAGTGCTGCCCGCACCAGACCAGACTTCCTGACCATCCAACAGAACTTTGGCCGAGGTGGGTGCATCGCCGCTCCAGACGTTCCACTCAACTTTTACATCAGCGGCATCGTGAACTTTTACAAGGCTGTTATAATCCTGCGCTGCCTGGTCAACTTCAACAATGGCGAATTTATCATTGCCACTGGTGATTGACGGCGTGCCCGGTACAGCTGCAAATACAGGACTTGTTGCCGCAGCAACAAAAAGCGCCAGATATTTAGGCTTCATAAATTTCATTTTCATTTCCCGATAATTTATTTGTGAAATTAAACGACCATGCCATCCATTGAACATGGGATAAAAACCAACAGGACATTTAAATTTTAAAAGGACGAATACTTGCCATTAAAGATCCTTTTAAGATTTGCTACCAATCTTTAAATAAGACCGGAACCCTGTGGTTATATTTTCAATAATATTCTGAAGGAGAACCAAACTCACCAGACTTACCTGATGAAAAAATTTAAAATAAAAATTGACAGTGGCAATCAGGATGTGAAGGTGATGTTAAGCACAATAAAGAACACCATTCCTGCAAAAGCAAGACTGGGGCCAAACGGAATTTGTGGGTTATTGTCATCCGCTTTCGTAGAGATGAAATAACCCGCAATCCCCGTTAATGAAGCCAGCAACACAATAGAAGGTAGCGCCTGCCAGCCGCACCAGGCGCCCAGCGCCGCCAGCAGCTTGAAGTCGCCATACCCCATTCCTTCGCGTCCGGTCATCAGGCGAAACCCCCAGTACAGCAACCACAGCACCAGATAACCTGCCGCCGCGCCGTACAGGGCATCACTCATTGTCAGCAGATGGGTGTGAGCATTCAGCAGCAGTCCCACCCACAACAGCGGCTGGGTAATGCAGTCCGGCAGCAAGCGCTCACGTAGATCGATCATGGTCAACGGCAGCAGGCCACACCATAAGATCCACACCGAAACAAGCTGCGCTGGCGCGGTAAACAGCCAGGCCGTGAAGGCAAAAAAGACGGCGCTGGCCAGCTCGACCATCAGCAGGCGCAGCGGAATGGCGGTACGACACTGGCGGCAGCGGCCACGCAGCGCCAGCCAGCTGATGACGGGGATATTTTCCCAGCAGCTCAGCCTGTGCTGGCACGTCGGGCAGTGTGATGGGGGATAGAAAAGATTCGCGGCACCCTCCTCCCCACGCACCCACCCGGGGACCCGCTCGGCCACCACACCGAGAAAACTGCCGATGATCGCCCCCAGGATGGCGCTGCCGGCGACAAAACCCAGTGGAAAGCCCTGCCGCAGCAATGCCAGGGAAATCATGCCTGGGTCTTCCAGGTCAGCTGAATGTCCGCCTCAACGTCACTGAGATGATCGACAGGTTTAAGGCTCATCTTTTCCAGCCGCACGCCGGTGGTCATATTCATTTCACGCAGCCAGTTTTTTAACTCATAAACATTCACCCGCTTAATAACAAAGGTCAGCGTTTGTCCATTCTGACGAATATCATCGAGAGACAGATTAATTTCATGCGCGCTGCTTTCAATAACATTGCGCGGGTTACTGGTTTTCAATTGCTGCACCTGTAAATTATTTTTCTGAATTTCATCGCGCATCCAATGCAACGTCTCATTTTTCCGCGCCAGCGTCGTCTGACTGTTTTTGATGATAGTATCCAGGGGGAGAATGCCGCCGTAATAAACAGCCGCACAGCAGAACGCCACCGCGCAGACTTTAATAAGGTTACGTTCGCGGGCGCTATATTGTTGATAGCGCGTTTTTAGCTGGCCAATTTTTGCTTTCATTTCGATGTCCCTGTCATCATCGCCGTATAGGGCGCTGCGGTCGAGATGGGCTGCAAGGTAAAAGCGAACTTCCCGTTCGCCTGCTGAACAAAGTTCTGCAATTGTTGCTGGTCTTGTGATTCCACACTGAGCGTTACGCTGTTTTTCGCGCTGTCGTACTCCAGTAACGTAATACCAACCCCAGGCTGGGTGCGTTTGATCTGCTCCAGGTCATCAAGCTGCTGGAAGATCCCTTTCTTCTGTTTTTTCAGATTCTGACCAAAGTGATATTTGATGTTGGTCAGCTGGCGCAGGCTGGGAAAATAGTGCTGGTACACCTGGACAATCTCCTGCTGCACGGTGTTCTCCTCCTGCACCAGCATCCACGCGGCGGCGGCACGTGGCCCGATCAACAACCCGATCGACAGCAATGCCATCGCAGCCATGGCCGCTTTCACCCTTTTTTGCCCCCCTCTCTGCGCAGCGCGAAGGGCGAACTCACCGTGCAGCATGTTGACGCGACTGCTTTTCCACTGGGGCTGAATCAGTACCAGTGGATGTTGCCACGCCAGGGTTTCACTGCAGGCCACGCCCTCCGGTGCATCGCCATAACAGCGCACAGGCTCTGCCGTTTTCGCCATCAGCAACGGCAGGATTGGAGCCTCGACTTCACAGGCACCAGAATGCGCAAAGCGCAGCCAGTAGCTCTCTTCGAACCTCACCAGGGTGCTGCACCCGTCGCTGACCGGCAGCAGCCAGGCGTCCGGCACGACCTGAATCACTGTCAGACCCGCCGCATCGAAGCGCGTCAGCCACTGTTGCAAACGCGGCCCATCAATCGCAACGGCTTCAACCTCGCGGCCTTTTTTGCTCAGTAACGTCCAGTGAAGCGTGTCGACATCGCCGATCAGCGTCTCTTCCGCCATCCAGGAGAAGGGCGTTGCCTGGGCCGACAGCGTTTTCTTCGCCAGCGTGAACTGGCGGAAAATCATTTCGCTGGCGGGCAGAAGCAGACATATGCGGCTGGCCAGCGCATGAGTCGACAGCGCCTCATAGCTATTCAGTACGCCCGTCTGCTGACTGCCCGACTCACACCACCATAATTTCCCGTCCTCGTGAGTATCGGGACGCACAAAAAGTACCTGTTTCATAGAGTATGACTTTTGTTATTCAACCATTCGGTAACGGCGCTGCCACGTATTGACCTCGCCCGCTTCGGTATTAACCAGAAGCTGACTGACCACGCGCAGCGTTAAATCATCGGTATTGCCGGTGTAATTGACCCGGAAATAACGGCTGTTGACCGCAACTAATTCGCCAACCGTTTTCAGGTCGTCTTTTAGCTGCGGGGCATTCAGTTCCAGCGCCTTGCTGAACGTATCCACGCTCTCCCAGCCCCCTTCCGGGCGCGCTTCAATCACGCGCTTCGCCTCTTCTTCGGGCAGCTTGCCGGGGAACAGCGCCGCCAGCAGCCGCGCCTGTTTTGCCGTCAGGGTGTTGACGTTAATCTTGCTGTCGGTGGTCGGCAAAGCGCACAGCAGCGCGCTGACCTTCGGCCAGGCCGCCGCCGGGAATGCGGGCAGCTGTTTGATTTCGCTCAGGGTTTGCATCATCTGGTTGGCGGGCAGGCGCGCAGGCTGAACGCCTGCCCAGGCATCATCTTCCTGGCCGCCTTTGGCCGTGATGGTGTCCTCATCGAGGGCGTCCACCAGCTGGGTATATACCTCTTCCGCCGCGGTGGTGCTCAGGCCGCTGTCGGTAAAAATCTGCTCAAGGATCTGCTGCTGGCGCGGCTTTTCGCTCACCGCTGGCGCGTCGGTTTTTTCCGGCGCGGCGGGCGTGGCCAGCAGGTTATTGACGTTAAAACAGTCCTGCGCATCCTCGACCTGGCTGGTAACCGTGTAGTCATCGCCCTGGGTTTCCAGCGGCTGGTGCCAGTCACCGTCGAGGGTCAGCACGTTATTCTCACCGCCAGTCGCCGTCTGCAGGCGCGCCTTGATCGCCGTCTCCTGGGCCTGCATCGCCCAGCGCAGCTGCTGCTGGCTCACCTGGTAGTGGGTTTTCTGCAGGTTACGGCAGAACTGCTGGCTGATTTTCGCCGCCAGCGCCGACATCAACACCAGCAGGATCAGCACCACCAGCAGGGCGACGCCCCGTTGTTTACGCACGCGGTTCATGGCTGGGCCTCTGCGGTGGCTGGCGCGTCAGGGGTAGGCGGCGCGTCAGGCGCGGCGTCGGTTGCCGGTTGCGCCACCGGGGCGGGCGCGGTTTCGGTCTGCGGTAGATCGCCCGGGGTGGTGAACACCCAGCGCCAGGTATCCCCGCTTTCCATGGTCAGCGTCAGCTCGACGCCGTCCGGCTGATGATCGGTCTCAGTCCAGGTTTTCTGCCACTCGCCCTGCCAGAAGCGCCACTGCACCGCTTTCACGTCGCTGACGATGGGTACTTCGTCCGGCTTGACCCTGGCCGGGCCGTCAATGGCTGGCCAGACGTCACGCCACAGGCGTCCGCCTTCCAGCCGCCAGCGCACGCGCTCCAGCTGGACCTGGCCGCTGACGCCGTTCAGGGTGGTGAATTCCAGCCCCGCGTCGTCAAGGCGAAAACGATCCGTCCCGCTGCGCGGCGCGCGCGCCTGCAGCTGAAAAAAGTCCCGCTCGAGCAGGTTCCAGGCACGCTGGAGCTGGTTGAGCTTTGCCGCACTGGCGTCGGTGGCGGCGCTGGTGCGCATCGCCCCATCGAGAATTTGCCACGCCAGGGTGCTGATCACCGCAAAGATGGTCAGGGCAATCATGATCTCCAGCAGGGTAAAGCCCTGCTGGCGTCGGGTCTGTTTCACTGTGTCTCTCCTGGCGGCACGATAGCCAGGGCGATCACCGGCTGGCTTTCGTCGCCTTCGGCCCAGACCTGGATCCTGTTCACCCAACCGTGTTCGGCGCTTTTCACCCGCTGCTTACGCCAGGTCCAGCTGCGTCCGCCCTGGGTTTCGCTGCCCTCTTCTTCGGCGTCGGGGAAGTCGCTCTGCATCAGCTGAGCTTCCGCCAGCTGATTTTCGGCCACCCAGCTGGCCTGCAGGGTATCGGCCAGGCCGTAGGTAAAGCGCACGTTCAGCGAGACGGAGTTCATCAGCGCCAGCGCGGCGGTGGAGAAGATCACCAGCGCGACCATCACCTCCAGCAGCGTCATTCCCTGTTGCTTCGCCTTAGCCATTGTTCTCTACCGTTACCGGGGCCGCGCCCTGGGAGACCACGCGAAAAGCGTGTTGACGATCCTCGCTTTGCAGCGCCAGGGTAAAACGGCTGATTTCGCCATCCGGCAAAAAGAGGATTTGCGGGTCGGCATCAAGGGTTGCCGCCAGCCGCTGCGGCGACAGGGAGACATGCATCGCCTCCGGAAACGCGCCGTGGGTAATAATGCGCCCGGCGGTTAACGGCACCCAGCCGCGCTGGCCGTTTTTCTCTTCGAGGGTCACCAGCTGGTATTGTTCGGTGGTGATCGTCAGCCCGACAATATTGCCGTCCATCACCGCGCGATCTGAACCGTATTCAACAAGGGCTTTTAACTGCTGACCAAATATATCCGCGCCGCTGCGTGACGGTATTGTCGAAACCACCATCATCGCGCAGCTGGCGAATATCACCAGCGCGAGAATAATTTCCAGCAAGGTAAAGCCGCGTTGTCTGTTCATTATTTTTTATCGAGCGACCAGTTGGTAATATCGTCGGCGGTATTGGCTTCGCCATCCGGGCCGGCAGAAAACACATCGATAGCGCCATGCTCGCCAGGGCTGACCAGAATATAATCGTTGCTCCACGGATCCTGCGGCAGGCGGCGAATATAGCCGTCAGCACGGTAGCCGTTCGGGATCGGCGCGATTTCAGGCTTAGTGACCAGCGCCTGCAGGCCCTGCTCGGTGGTCGGATAGCGGTGGTTATCCAGCTTGTACATATCCAGCGAACCTTCCAGCGCCACAATATCGCTGGTCGCTTTCTGGGTATCGGCTTTCTCTTTATTGCCCATTAAATTCGGCACCACCATACTTGCCAGTACGCCGAGAATAACAATTACCACCATTAATTCGAGCAGCGTAAAGCCCGCCTGGCGCGCCAGGGTATTTCGTTTCATAGCCATAATTAACCTACCATGTTATTAAGTTGCAGAAGCGGTTGTAATATCGACATCACGATGAATAAAACAATGGTCGCCATCGAGACCACCAGCGCCGGTTCAAATACCGACAGCGTTAAGGTAATGCGATGCTGTAATGCCGATTCCTGATTTTCTGCCGCCCGGTCCATTAAATTACCTAATTCCCCACTCTCTTCGCCGGAGGCGATCATATACAGCATGGTGGGCGGGAATAATTTCGCCTGCTCCAGTGCGGCATATAATGATGCCCCCTGACGTACGGTGTCCGCCGCCTGCTCAAGCACCTGGCGGGCGTAGAGGTTTTCGATCCCGTCCATGGCGATATACATCCCTTCCAGCAGCGGCACGCTACTGGCCTGCAAAATGCTCAGGGTGCGGATATAGCGCGCGCTGTTAATGGCGCAGACCAGTTTTTTCACCGGCGAGCCGTTGACCAGCCAGCGGTTCCAGAGGAAGCGGTTACGGGTCTTCCTGAGCCAGCTTTTAAAGCCGACAAAACCGGCTATCAGCCCACCGCCGATAAACATGCCGTACGCCTGCAGGAAATCACTCACCGCAATCAGCGTGCGGGTGGTCATCGGCAGCTGCTGTTTCATGTGGGTGAACTGCTCGATCACCTGCGGCACCACCGCCACCAGCAGAATGCAGATCACCGCCACCGCCACCACCGTCAGGGTGATCGGGTAGACCATCGCCTGGGTGAGCTTGCTTTTCATCTTCTGGCGCTGCTCGTTGTACTCGGCCAGTTTTTCCAGCACTCCGCCGAGGTGGCCGGTTTTTTCCCCGGCCATCACCAGCGTGCAGTAGAGCTTGTCAAAGGTGCGCGGAAACTGGCTAAAAGCGTCAAACAGGGTGTGTCCCTCGACCACTTTTTCGCGGATTTCCGTCACCATCGCCGCCAGCTTTTTATCCTCTGACTGCTTTGAAATGGCCTTCAGCGCGCTCTCCAGCGGCAGCGCGGCGTTGACCAGCGTCGACAGCTGGCGGGTGAACATCGACAGCACCGGGGTAGTGAGTTTGACCCCTTTCTGCGCGCTGCCGGCGGCGCTGGCTTCGCGGGTCAGGGTAATACTCACCGGCATCAGCTTTTGCTCGCGCAGCACCTGACGCACCTGCTTTTGTCCGTCGGCCTGCAGCGTGCCGCGCTGGGTTTTGCCCGCCGCGTTGGTCGCCGTCCACGCATACCAGGCCATTATTCATCCCCTCCGCGTTCGGCGGTGACGCGCATCACCTCTTCCAGCGAGGTGACCCCTGCGATCACTTTCATCAGGCCGTTTTCACGCAGGCTGTAAGCCTGCTTAAACAGCTGGGTCTCAATCGACATCTCATCTTTGTCTTCATGGATGGCGCGGCGCATGCCGCTGTCGACCACCAGGAATTCATGGATCCCGGCGCGTCCCTGATAGCCGCCCTGACGGCATTTTTCGCAGCCCACGGCGCGATAGATGGCCGTTGGCGGGGTGTCCATAAAGCTGAAGAGCTGCCGTTCATTGTCATCCAGCGGACTGGTGGTCCGGCAGTGGGTACACAGCCGACGCACCAGACGCTGGGCAATGACACCGAGCAGCGATGATCCGATTAAAAAGGACTCCAGCCCCATATCGCGCAGGCGGGTAATGGCCCCGGCGGCGCTGTTGGTGTGCAGGGTCGACATCACCAGGTGCCCGGTCAGCGAGGCCTGCACCGCGATTTGCGCGGTTTCGCCATCACGGATTTCACCGATCATCACCACGTCCGGGTCCTGGCGCAGAATGGCGCGCAGGCCGCGGGCGAAGGTCATGTCCACGCGCGGATTAACCTGGGTCTGGCCGACCCCTTCCAGCTCGTACTCGATCGGATCTTCCACGGTGAGGATATTGCGCTCATGGCCGTTCAGCGCCGACAGAATGGCGTACAGCGTGGTACTTTTCCCGGAGCCGGTCGGGCCGGTGACCAGGATGATGCCGTGCGGTCTGCCAATCAGCTCTTTCAGCTGCGTCAGCTCGTCGTCAATCAGCCCCAGCTTGTTGATGTCCGGCTGCAGGTTGCTTTTGTCGAGCAGACGCATCACCACCCGCTCGCCGTACTGGGACGGAATGGTGGAAACACGCACGTCGATAGCTTTACGCCCGATGCGCAACGAGATACGCCCATCCTGCGGGAGACGTTTTTCGGCGATATCGAGCTTCGACATGACCTTGATCCTCGACACCAGCAGCGGCGCGAGCTTGCGCGCCGGTTGCAGCACCGGGCGCAGCACGCCGTCCACGCGAAAGCGGATGCTCAGCGTGCGCTCGAACGTTTCGATATGGATATCCGAGGCGCCCTCTTTCACCGCCTCGCCGAGGATGGCGTTGATCAGGCGGATCACCGGCGAGTTTTCGTCGTTATCCAGCAGATCCTCGTTGTCGGGGATCTCCTCGGTTAACGCCAGCAGATCGATGTCGGCATCCATGTCGTCCACCAGCTGCTGGGACACGCCGCTGTTTTGCTGCCAGACTTTGGTCAGCAGTTCGTCAAAGGCTTCTGCCGTCAGGACGCTCGGGGTAAAGGCGCGCCCCAGCACCCGGCGCATCTCCAGCAGGGCAAACGCCGGGGTGTTATCGCGGATAAAGACCTGATCCTGATAAAACAGAACCCCATGATCCTTGGCGTAGCTGCTGGTGCATAAGTAGTTGCTGAGTTCATCCATGTTCCACCCGCCCTATTCTTTAAACGGATTGCGCGCCGCGGTCGGCGTCGGCGTCGGCGCGGGTGCGCTCACGCTCGCCGCCGTCGTCGTGCCCGGAGACGGATAGACCGGCAGAACCGGGTTGTCGGTGTTGGAGACAATGCCCAGCTTGCGCTCTTCCATCCGCTGCTGCTGACGGGCGCGGATCTGATCGTATTTCTCCTTCGACGAGGCGCTGTAGGTGTCGTCGTCGCGCAGCACGGTGGTGTGAATAAAGACCATCAGGTTACGCTTCGTGGTGTCCTGCGAGGTGTAGCGGAACAGCTGCCCCACCAGCGGAATATCCCCCAGCAGCGGCACTTTCGAGACGTTCTGCTTGGTGACATTCTCCATCAGGCCACCGAGCACCACCGTCTGCCCGCTGTGCACCATCACTTCGTTATTGATGGTGCGGGTGTTGAAGGTCGGTCCGAGGCTGGCATCTTCGGTGGCGCTGGCGTCAACGCTGGAGACTTCCTGCTCAATCTTCAGGTGAATGATGTCCCCGTCGTTGATCTGCGGAACAATTTTCAGCTTGGTGCCGACGGTTTTGCGCTCCACCGAGTTAAAGACGTTATCGCCGCTGGTGGTCTGCGAGCCGGAAAGCACCGGCACATCCTGACCAACGTTAAACGACGCTTCTTTGTTATCCAGCGTCACCACGCTCGGCGTCGACAGAATGTCGTTTTTGCCGTCGGTGGAGAGCGCAGTCATCAGCGCGCCAAAGTCGCCGTTAAAGAAGCCGGTCGCCAGCCCGGTAAAACTGGTCCCTTTCAGGGTGCCGGCCTTCACCTGGCTTATCGGCAGCCCGGTTGAGCCAAACTGCACGCCGCCGTGCTTGCCGGTCCACTGGACCCCGAGGTCGAGGCCGTTGCCATCCTGCACTTCGGCAATGATCGCCTCCACCAGCACCTGCGGACGGCGGATATCGAGCTTGTCGATCACCTTCTCCAGCGAGTTCATGACGTTAGGCTGGGCGGTTATCACCAGCGAGTTTGTCGCTTCGTCGGCGGTAATATTGAGATCGGTTGAGGCGCTGGCGGCTTTGCTTTTCGCCGCACCGGCCTTGTCTTTCAACTGCTCGCCAATGCCGGTCAGCACCGGAACCACTTTGCTGGCGTTGGCGTATTTCAGGTAGAAGACGCGGGTGTTGCCTTCGTTATTCTGCTCGCGATCGAGCTGGCGAATCAGCGACCGGGTCCGGCCCCGGGCCTCTTCCGACCCGCTGATGATCAGGCTGTTGGTTTCGTCATCGGCCACCACTTTGGTGACCAGCTGCGGCGCGTTCTGCCCTTTCTGCTCTTCGTTGTTGAGGTTGCTCAACATGTCAGACAGCGATTTGGCCGAAGCGTAGCGCAGGGGAACGATTTCCCGGCGCTGCATCCCGGAGCGATCCACACGCTGCACCAGGTCCACCAGCCGGTTGACCACCGAGGCGCGCCCGGTCAGCAGCAGGACGTTGGACGGTTCAAAATGCACCACGTTGCCGATCCCGGAGGCGTCGTTGAGCTGACGCAGCAGCGGAGCCAGCTCGCGCACAGGCACATTCTCCATGCGCACCACGCGGGTGATGATCTCATCGCCCTTGCCGGGGTGTTGACTGTCGGCCACCGGCACGCCGGAGGTGCGTGCCACGGCGGACCGCACCACCTTCACCATGCCGTTATCCATCGGGATCACCGACAGGCCATACACGTCCAGCACGCTGAGGAAGAACTGATAATATTCATCCTCAGTGAGCACGTTATAAGTTCTGACAGAAACGGTGCCCTGAACGGACGGGTCGACCAGAATCGTTTTATTCAGGTTGCGGCTTACCGTATCGATAAATTCGCGAATATCGGTATTCTTAAAGCTGGCGCTAAAATTAGCGGCCAGCAGCGAACTGGAAAACAGCGAGGCGGCAGTGAACGCCAGACACGCCCAGGGAATTTTCTTCATGGTTTTACACTTGTTAATTGTTTAAAACATTAACCCGAATATTTTCAAGGTGAGCGTGTCGTCTGACGACAACCTCCGCTTCTCTCATTTTCGACCAGCTGGCGATAATATTTTTCGCCTGTTCTTCTTTCGTCATATCGACGGTATTAACTTTCACAACCACATCGCCTTTTTTCAGTCCGCTCTGGCGAAAAAAGGCCGACGCATTTTTGGGCTTTATTTGATATCCCTCGAGATGGCCATTGTCGAACCAGGGTTTCAGCACAAAATAGTCATTGAGATGGAGATTATCTAAGCCTGCATCTGCCAGCGATTTGGGCGTCGGCGGGGCATTCACATCGCCTTTAAAATAGTCCGGACGTTTGATGGCCAGCGTCTGGGGCGTGCCCTGGTAGTTGATCACCACGCTGTCGCGGTTGATGGCGTCGACCCAGGCGTCGGCGTAGCCCTGCAGGCTCTCGCCTTCACGGTAGCTCTGCTGGCCGGAGGGGGTTTTAATGACCGCAAACGACATCCATGCTTCGTCACTGCTGATAATCCCTTCCACCTCGGCGCCGATCGGTGATTTCACCGTGCGCTGCGGGGCAGCCTGGTTCACCGCGGGCTGGAACAGAGCAAAATCCTGCCCCTGCGCCGCCTCGCCGTTGGCCATATTGTCAGGCTCCGATACGGTATCGCTGACCTTTTTAAACTGTTTTAAGACAACGTATCCCTGGTGTCCGCTAAAGAGCAGCAGAATAAACATCACGCAGGGAGTTATTAGTCCATATAAGCGCTGCATCCTCATTATTTAGCAAATCCTTTAAATGCAGAAATATGCAGCGGCTGCTGCTCCAGAATGGCGTTAATACTAATAAGCCCGCTCCGGGCACTCCACCGGGTTTGCCATTAACTTTAATGCAGAAAAATATTGACCATCGCGAAGGCGAATGTTAGGTCGCTATTCAGGATATTTTTCTCCTGGCCGCAAATTGACCGGCCCGACGGCATCCCTTACTTTCAGCAACGAAATTCTGTTGATGAAATACCACAGTGAGTCGTTATGTATCTGAGCCATTTTACATTCGCAGGTCAGCCTTTCAGAAAGGCGACCCGTTCTGCCGGTGAGTTCTACGTGCCTTATCATCAGGACGTATACGGAATGCTGCAGGAAAAATCCCGCACGCCGGGGATCATGGCGCTCTTTTCTGACGACGAGACGCTGCTGGCCCAGTTCAGCGGCGAGCTGGCGGCAGACGCGCCCGCTGCGGTGGTCATCAACGCCTTTCCCAAACTGAACGCCAGCGCCCTGCTGTATAAGCTCAATCCCAAAAACAGCGCGGCCAAAAACCGGCTGCAGGATATCGATGCGGTGCTGCACCACTGGCATGAGGCCTATCCCTCCTCTCGGATCCACGGCCTGGTGCTGAGCATTTGTGCCGTTCAGGCGATGCGGGATAGCGGCTGGGAGGTGCTGGGGATGCTGCTGACCCGCGCTCAGGAGCTGGCGCTGCCGCTGACCCTGCTGCTGACCGGCACCCCGGATCAGGAGGCCCGTCTGCGTGAGCACGCCGGGTTGGGCGCACAGGTGCATACCCGCCATACGCTGCGGACCTTAACCCGTCGCGAAAGCCTGGCCTACGTCGAGGCGCAAACGACTCACCACGGGGCAGAAACGTCGCCGTTCACCCCGGCCCGCATCCGTCGGATGCACGACCTGACCCAGGGCTCGGTCAGCAAGCTGAACGCGCTAGCGCATCTGGCGCTGCTGGCTGCCTGGACCGAACGGGCCGGGCAGGTCGGCACCCGCCATCTGCGGCTGGCGGCGGGCGAAGTGCTCCCCGCGAAGCGCAACCGCACGCGTCTGGCAACGATGGGGCTGTTCGCCTGCGTGCTGTTTGCCGCCTGCGGTTGGTATTACTCGGCACCGATTGTCGCATCACTGCCGGTCAAACCGCCGATCCCCGCCCGCTGGCTGCCGCATGCCGCCGCCGCGCAGGCGTCGGTGCAGCCGGTGATCGATAACGACGTGGTGAATCAGCCTGACGCCATGCATCAGCTGTATACCATGTGGGGTTACGACGCCACCGGGGAGGACGCCCTGTGCCAGAATGCCGGCCGGGTGAACCTGCGCTGTAAGCAGGGGAACGCCCCGCTGCCGACGCTGGAACAGGAGGGCTATCCATGGATCAGCGAAATCAAAACCGGGGATCATCTCAACTATGCGGTAGTAGCGCGCGTCGGGGCGGACTCGCTGGATCTGCTGATGAATAACCGCACCTGGCAGGTCAGCCGAAGCTGGTTTACCCGGCACGCGACGGGCAACTACACGCTGCTGCACCGCCTGACCCCGGAAGGGAAAGAGGCAATAACGCCTGCCAGCGACAGTACCGAACTGGCGTGGATTGACACGCAGCTAAGCCAGGCGCTGAATACGCCGCCCACCCATGCCCATGCGTGGACCCCGACGCTGGCGACGCGCACCCGTACGTTCCAGCAAAAAATGCAGCTGGACGTCGACGGCCTGCCCGGTGAAGCGACCCTGATGCAGTTGATGCGCGTCAACCACACCACGCCGGCGATTATCACGCCACTGGCTGACAAGGAACCCGCCACGCGGACGAAAGGGAAAGCATAACCATGTCGACGATTTGTCTTGCTGCCCAGCGCAGCTATACCACCGGCGAGGCGGTGTGGTTCTCTTACCGCCTGCCGTCGATCACCCGCCTTTTTGCTGGCCTGCTGGCGAGCCTGATCTGCCTGTGCGCGATGGTCGCGGCCGGGCTGTACGCCCATCTTTACTGGGATCTGCGCCATCCTGCACCGACCCCAAAACCGGCCAGCGTCGCCCGACCTGAGACGCAGCTTTCGGATATGCATTACGTGTATGTGTCTAAACCCTTCCCGCAGCCGAAACCCGCTCCGCTAGCGGTTGAACCGCTGCCCACGCTTGAGGAGGGCCCGGTGATGGACAATGATGCCGACTGGCAGCAGGCACCGGACGGGGACATTCGCGAGCAGACGCCGCCTGACAGGCACGACGAGGTTCATACTCCGTCGCTACAGGAACGTTTTACGCAGGCAGTAAAAGAACAGCAATTAGATTATTCGCAAGGGAAATTGCCCCCGCAGCCGGAAGATGAGCCGTTGGATGTGACGCGGGTGGTTGAAAAATCTCCCCCGGTGGATACCAAAGGAGATGAGAGGCGGGAATTTCAGTAGCGCTCAGGTAAGCTATTGATGGTAATCAGCTTGCCTTTTTCCACCACGATATACTGACCTTTTTTCAGGTCGGAGAGAATTTTAATAATGGTACTGCGCGCCAGGTTGGTATATTCCTGAATATAGTCGTAGACGTTTACTTCACGCTTGTGCAACACAATCAGTTCGTTTATTTCGATCAGGAATTCGCGGACCACTGAGTAGGCACTGCGGGCAACAAGGACATCGTCGCGCTTGCTGAGAATACTGATATACCAGACCAGCACCTGGGTGAATTCAGCCCAGAGATTTTTTTCGCCAATCAACCGTTCAAAATCCGTTTTTTTGATGGTGCGGATCACCGTGGTGGTACGGGCGAGGCCATACATGTAAGCCGCGTTATTATAGATGGAGGAGACGCCTAAAAACCCCTGACTGCGCATGGTAAACATGCTTAATTCGTCAGAGACGCGGCGGATTTCCACCTCACCGCTAATAACGATATGAATGTAATCCGCATCGGCGGTAATAATTTTTTGCCATTTCTTTAACGTCTTATCCGGGAAGTCAGCGGTGGCCGCAACTATCGCGTCCATGGCCTTTTGCGGACGAATATTTTTACTGTAGATGCTTAACATTATTATGCCTGTTTTCAATTATTATGGATAAAAAGGGGCTTCGCGACAGTGATATCGCAAATGATAACGAGTTCGAGTTAATCTAAATAAGAAGATGTGTTATTTTTTTGAGAGTAATTCTCATATTGTATTTTTATTCGCTAAATTGCTTAGCAAGCTATGTGTACATATTAATTGTGGGTACATTTAAGTCAATTTACTAAAAATGAATTGCGAATGAACTTAAGATTAATCTTAAGCGATATGAGAAAAGCTCACTCAAAAAGAGTGAGTTTTCAGGATTATCCGCGCCCGTACTTTTCCAGCAAGGCTTCAGCAATGGCCCGCGTTTCATTGTCCGCAACGCCATTCCATAATTGCGGGCGGAAATGCATCTGGAACGCCATGATCACCCGTTTTTGTTGCGCTAAAGATATATTCTCCGGCACGTCATAACCGTAGCGGGATAATAAATCGAGCACAATTGCCGACTCTATCGGCTGATTAGGCGGCTGACCGTTCAGATAAAATGTCACCCGGGCGGGGTCTGGCCATGCACCTATCCCCTGCCGGGCCAGCGCCTGCCAGGGAAACAACGGCCCCGGATCGTCTTTGCGCTGCGGAGCAATATCCGAATGGGCTACCACGTTCTGCGGTTTAATGTCGTAGCGCTGAATGATGTCCTTCGCCAGCGGGATCAGGGCGGCAATCTGCGTCGGTTCGAACGGGGTAAAGCGTTTCTGGCTGCCGGTTTTTTGCCAGCCGCGATTTTCCAGCTCAATCCCAATCGAGGTGTCATTGATGCGCGTGGCGCCGCGCCAGAAGCTGATCCCGGCATGCCAGGCCAGATCTTTCTCCGGTACCAGCTGCCAGATACGTGGTTTGCCGTGGTGCAAAGGCGGGATCGCCGGGATCAAATAGTGCGAGCTGACGTTTTTATCGGTCAGGGTAGCCAGCGAGCTGTCAAAATCGTCGGCAGTGTAGTGGATCACCAGCACCTTGATGCGCGGATAGGCCGCCTGTGCCTGACGCCGGGCGTCCAGCTCATAGGCCCCTTTATCGACAATCCCTTTTTCGGCGGCACAGCCTGCCAGCAACAGCGCCAGCAGGCTTAGCGAAAGCGCCCGCTTCATCGGCGCGTTTTCACCGCGGTGCCGCTGACGGTGACCATCAGCATGCTGGCGTCTTTGCCCACGGTTTCATAATCGATGTCGATACCGACCACCGCGTCGGCACCCAGTGCTTTGGCCTGCTCGCCCAGCTCTTTAAAGGCGATTTCGCGGGCCTTGCGCAGCTCTTTTTCATAGGCGCCGGAGCGGCCACCGACGATGTCGCGGATACCGGCAAAAAAGTCGCGGAAGATATTCGCCCCGAGAATGGCTTCTCCGGTGACCACACCGCAGTACTCGCTAATCGGCTGCCCTTCCAGGGTTGGGGTAGTTGAAAATTGCATCTGCTTCTCCTTAATGGTGCGTGATGTGCCTAAGCGTATAAGAACAAAACCATTATCGGATCGTTACGCTATCATTTAAAGGTTAGTTAATTATTGCAGCCCAATAAGGAAATCAACATGCGCTATTCTGCTTTGACGCTTTTAGTGCCGTGCGCGCTGCTGCTCAGCGCCTGCACGACCCCGGTTAACCCGGCTTTTAAGGATATTGGAACCCGCAGCGGCAGCTGCATTGTCGGCGGCCCGGATGCCGTAGCCCAACAGTTCTACGACTACCGCATTAGCCACCGCAGCAACGACATGACCGCGCTGCGCCCGTATCTGAGCGACGGGCTGGCGCAGCTGCTGACCGATGCCAGCCGCGATCCGCAGCATAAAAACCTGCTGAAAGACGATCCGTTCTCCAGCCGGACCACCGCCCCGGATACCGCGACCGTGGCCAGCGCCTCGACGATCCCGAATACCGACGCACGCAACATTCCGCTGCGGGTCAAACTGACGCAGGGCAGCCAGTCCTGGCAGGATGAAGTGCTGATGATCCGCGAAGGAGAGTGCTGGGCAATTGACGATGTGCGCTACCTCGGCGGCAGCGTTCATGCCCCGGCGGGCACCCTGCGCCAGTCCATTGAGAACCGTTAAGCCGATAAAACCCCGCAAAATGTCTGGCATTTCGTGAGGAATGCCGACATTTATTCTCGCCGCCCTGCCCGTTCGCTATTTTGTGCTATGTTTAGTTATTCCCACGGTTTATATTTAACTTTTAACGCAGAAATATTGCATAACTATTCTGCCAACGGTACTATTTGCGGCCTCAATAGCTATAAACAGCCTGGATGAGTAAAGACTGCCCCGATGAGTATTCAACTAAACGGCATTAACTGCTTCTACGGCGCACACCAGGCGCTGTTCGATATCACCTTAAATTGCCCTGAGGGCGAAACGCTGGTCCTGCTTGGCCCCAGCGGCGCCGGGAAAAGCTCGCTGCTTCGCGTCCTCAATCTGCTTGAAATGCCCCGCTCCGGCACGCTGGATATTGCTGGCAATCACTTTGATTTTGCCAAAACGCCGTCTGAAAAAGCGATCCGCGATCTGCGCCAGAATGTCGGCATGGTCTTCCAGCAGTACAATCTCTGGCCGCACCTGACCGTGCAGCAAAACCTCATTGAAGCCCCGTGCCGCGTGCTGGGTCTGTCCAAAGAGCAGGCGCTGGCCCGTGCCGAGAAGCTGCTGGAACGTCTGCGCCTGAAGCCGTACAGCGATCGCTATCCGCTGCACCTTTCTGGCGGTCAGCAGCAGCGTGTGGCCATTGCCCGCGCCCTGATGATGGAGCCCGCCGTGCTGCTGTTTGACGAACCGACCGCCGCGCTGGATCCCGAGATCACCGCCCAGATCGTCAGCATCATTCGTGAGCTGGCAGAAACGAAAATTACGCAGGTGATCGTGACCCACGAAGTGGAAGTGGCGCGTAAAACCGCCAGCCGCGTGGTGTACATGGAAAACGGTTATATCGTCGAGCAAGGCGATGCGAGCTGCTTTACCCAGCCGCAGACCGACGCGTTCAGAAATTATCTGTCTCACTAATCGAATCGAGAGAACGACAATGAAAAAAATAGTGATTGCCGCGCTGCTTGCCAGCATTAGCCTTTCTGCAACAGCCGCTCAGACCATTCGTTTTGCGACTGAAGCCTCTTACCCTCCGTTTGAGTCTATCGACGCCAGCAACAAGATTGTCGGCTTCGACGTGGACCTGGCGAACGCGCTGTGCAAAGAGATCGACGCGACCTGTACCTTCGCTAACCAGTCTTTCGACAGCCTGATCCCAAGCCTGAAATTCCGCCGTATTGATGCGGTGATGGCCGGGATGGACATCACCCCTGAGCGTGAAAAGCAGGTTCTGTTCAGCACCCCATACTATGAGAACTCGGCCCTGTTCATCGGTCAGAAAGGCAAATACGCCTCGATTGACGCGCTGAAAGGCAAGAAAGTGGGCGTGCAGAACGGCACCACCCACCAGAAATTCATCATGGATAAGCACCCAGAAATCACCACCGTGCCGTACGACAGCTATCAGAACGCCCGTCTGGATCTGCAGAACGGTCGTATTGACGCGGTGTTTGGCGACAACGCCGTGGTGACCGAATGGCTGAAAGCCAACGACAAGCTGGCTTCCGTCGGCGACAAAGTGACCGATAAAGACTACTTCGGCACCGGCCTGGGTATCGCGGTCCGTCAGGGCAACACCGAGCTGCAGCAGAAATTCAACGCTGCGCTGGAAAAAGTGAAGAAAGATGGCACGTACGATTCCATCTACAAAAAATGGTTTCAGAAGTAAGAACTGATGAACGAATTTTTTCCATTAGCAAGCGCCGCCGGGATGACCGTCGGCCTTGCCGTTTGTGCGCTGATCATCGGCCTGGTGCTGGCGATGGTCTTTGCGGTCTGGGAGTCGGCTAAGTGGCGCCCTGTCGCCTGGACCGGCTCTGCACTGGTGACCCTCCTTCGCGGCCTGCCGGAAATTCTGGTGGTGCTGTTTATCTATTTCGGCTCGTCACAGCTGCTGCTGATGCTGTCGGACGGCTTTACGCTCAATCTGGGCGTGGTGCAGATCCCGATTCAGATGCAGATCGAGAACTTTGACGTCAGCCCGTTCCTCTGCGGCGTGATTGCGCTCTCCCTGCTCTATTCCGCCTATGCGTCGCAAACGCTGCGCGGGGCGCTGAAAGCAGTACCCATTGGACAGTGGGAATCGGGTCAGGCGCTGGGGCTGTCGAAAACGGCGATCTTCTTCCGTCTGGTGATGCCGCAGATGTGGCGTCATGCCCTGCCGGGGCTCGGTAACCAGTGGCTGGTGCTGCTGAAAGATACTGCGCTGGTGAGCTTAATCAGCGTCAACGACCTGATGTTGCAGACCAAAAGTATTGCCACCCGTACCCAGGAGCCGTTTACCTGGTACATCGTGGCGGCGGCCATCTACCTGGTGATCACGTTGCTCAGTCAGTACATCCTCAAGCGTATTGACCTGCGTGCGACGCGCTTTGAACGGAGACCAGGCTGATGCTTGAGTATTTACCCGAACTGATGAAAGGGCTGCACACCAGCCTGACGCTGACGGTGGCCTCGATTATCGTGGCGCTGGTGCTGGCGCTGATTTTCACCATCGTGCTGACGCTGAAAACGCCGGTGGTGGTGTGGATTGTGCGCGGCTACATCACCCTGTTTACCGGCACGCCGCTGCTGGTGCAGATCTTCCTGATTTACTACGGCCCGGGCCAGTTCCCGTCGCTGCAGGAATACCCGGTGCTGTGGCATTTGCTCTCGGAGCCGTGGCTGTGTGCGCTGCTGGCCCTGTCGCTGAACAGTGCCGCCTATACCACTCAACTGTTCTACGGTGCAATCCGCGCAATCCCGGAAGGGCAATGGCAGTCCTGCGGCGCGCTGGGGATGAGCAAGAAAGACACCCTGGCGATCCTGCTGCCGTATGCGTTTAAGCGCGCCCTCTCCTCTTACTCCAACGAAGTGGTGCTGGTGTTTAAGAGTACGTCGCTGGCCTACACCATCACGCTGATGGAGGTGATGGGTCACGGGCAGCTGCTGTACGGACGCACTTACGACGTGATGGTATTCGGTGCGGCGGGGTTGATTTACCTGGTGGTGAACGGCCTGCTGACGCTGCTGATGCGCGTGGTTGAGCGCAGAGCGCTGGCGTTTGAGCGTCGCAACTAGAACTGCATAAAATACGATATTAAAGGCGGGCAAGTCTAACGACAGCCCGCCTTTTTTTATATCGAAAATAATAGTTAATCATTTTTATTGCATACAAATTCATTCAATGGCATTGTAGCTCCCAGCCGCAGACACGGCACATAATGACAAGATTGACAGACGGGAGCTTCACAATGAAAAAGTTAGTTCTGGCCGCATTACTGGCAACCTTCGCCGCAGGCGCCACCGCCGCAGATAAAATCAGCTTCGGCGTTTCTGCTACTTATCCGCCGTTCGAATCGCTGGATGCCAGCAACCAGATCGTCGGCTTTGATATCGACCTGGCGAAAGCGCTCTGTACCCAGATGCAGGCCGATTGCACCTTTACTAACCACGCCTTTGACAGCCTGATCCCGGCTCTGAAATTCAAAAAATATGACGCGGTGATCTCCGGTATGGATATCACCCCGGAGCG
>Ga0308165_1001933_pt1 | contig 26964 bp, 19 predicted proteins | sample PhyWR2_FD_201032 | JGI IMG/M metagenome (GOLD analysis project Ga0308165, IMG submission 201032) | Phyllosphere microbial communities from UC Gill Tract Community Farm, Albany, California, United States - DLSLW.R2 | ecosystem: Host-associated > Plants > Phyllosphere > Unclassified | place: USA... | reverse complement strand
AATTTTTGCGGTACCAAGCAATACCAGTAGATAAATCTTCTATCGATTTTTTAAAAGCTTCGTCCTCATTCCATGCATAGGGTAGGGTGATCGGTTTCCATGTTTTATCGTCAAAATCGGTACTTTCTGCACCGGATAATTCGCCTACATAAAGTTTCCAGCCAGGATTAAAGTTGTATGTTTTTCTGGGATTGGCTGATTGCTGCGCTAATGCAAGGAAAGGCAGGAACAGTGCCATTAAAAAAAGGTAAATATGCTTCATATATTTGGTTAGGGTTTTAAGCTGATTGCTAAATATTTGTCGCGGTTACAGCTGATTTCGCCATTCCCGTATGCTAATTCTGCCATTTGGATCACGCTTCTTCTGGTGATGGCATTATCGATGCCTTTGTTTTCGGGCGTTCTGCCAGGATGGGTGAAATAATAGATATAAGCTTTATCTCTATTCACCACCACATCGGCGTGTCCGCCCATTACGCCATCGTCGGTTCCTTTTCCAGGTTCCTGTAAAATATTTTTAGGTTGTCGTTTCCAGCTTAAAAGATCGGTAGAAGAATATATGCCGAGTCCTTTCCAATTGTCAACCACCATCCAGTAGGTATTTTTCCAGTAGAAAACTTTCGGCCCTTCGCAGCCTTTATCACCGATCAGTTTTGTGTTTTTGTCTTCCCAATTATAAAGGTCTCTACTATCGGCATAGTAGATTGATTTGCCAGCCATTTCGTTGTTGTAAAACATGCGCCAGCCTTTGTTATCGGGCAATTTAAACACACAGGCATCTATGCAACGGTCGGAAGCAAGATTCAGTTTCGATTCGAATTTCCAGTTAATCAGGTTTTTGCTGGTAAGATGAACAATGTACCGTGGGTGGCGCCAATCTTTAAAAACGCCGGGTACATAAGTTAAATACATATGGTAGATCCCTTTATTTTCGACTACTTCGGGTGCCCAATGTGTGTAGTCGGTTAAGCGGTATTGAATATCGCAGGTATCGCGGTATTTCCACTTTACGCCATCTTTCGATTCGGCAATGCCAATGCGTGTGCCATGTACCCAAGTTACACCATCGAGGTTTTTAGCGTTTGCCCTGCGGTTGGTATAAAACATAAACCACTTCTTTTCACCTTTATTCCAGATCACTACCGGGTCGGCTGCACCATCGTAAATAGGATCGCTGTATAATGGTTTAGGAACGGGTTGCGCCTTATTGCTTTCTTGGGCAAAAGCGTATATCGAAAATAGCATTAAACAGGCCAGCAGGATTTTTTTCATCTCAAAATTGATCATCATGGGATCGTTTCTATCCAAGTGGATTGAAACGCCATTAAAAAAGAAAATATTTGGTTAATAGTTAAACGAGTTTAGCATTTTAAACTGAAATGGCCGTCCTGCTCTATCCTGTAGAAAATGCGTAACGGAGGTAGTAAATGGCTTTAAGGCTTTTTCAAACGTTTTAAATAATAAGGAATAAGTGGTATTGTAGAGGTAACAAGTACAATACGAAGCAGAAGCCTGGACATTAATCGGCTATTAAATAAAAAAGAGGCTGCATCGTGAAGCTAATTTCTCATCAGGTTTGTCATGTTAAACCTGTAGAAACACCTGAAAGTGTTCTAAACAAGTCCTTCAACAAGCTCAGGATGAACATTGTACTTTACGAAACAACCTCTTTTTTTATGAATAAACTACTTACCAGCCAGGATTTTGCATGGCCTGTTTTTGCGCGGATGTTAATGCAGCACCACCACTCTTAATTACATCTAAGAAACTTTGAGGAATTGGACGCAGGTAATGTTTGCTTTCTGAAGGTTTTGCTTCATCATTAAAGGCAGCTGTTCTCGCCACCAATGTTTTGGTTCGGGCTAAATCTTCCCAGCGCAATAACTCGCCCATTAACTCTCTCGAACGTTCGTTTAAAATAAAAGCAGTAAACTTATCTTCTTGAGAAGTTGCACCAATTTTATCGTAAAATTCTTTGTTTGAATTAAATATGTCGGCTTCGCTGTTCAGGTGCATACCAGTTAGGGTAGTGGTGGTTGTGGCAGTTAGATTATTTGATTCGAAATAACTGTTTTTATCAGAGTATGAAACAAATGGAGCTGTGTTTGCAGCGGCATTGTTTTTATAAGAGGCACCACCATCTACATAAGCAGAGCGGTCTTCACCTTCTTTATAAGCTGCGCGGTCTCTTACTTTGTTTAGGTAAGGGAGTGCTTGTGCAAACTGACCCATTCGTCCATAAGCTTCGGCAGCAATTAGATAAGTTTCTGCCAAACGGGCTAAAATGCCATCACGTTGACCAAATTGTGATGCCACAGCATTTCTTGAACCATCCATAAATTTAGATAAGGCTACAAACTGGCTCACGCCATAATTTCCATGGCCACCTAAATAACCTTGCGGTTGACCAGCAAAGTACCTTACATACATACTTGGTTTACGGCGGCCAATATCGGTAGGGAGCGCTGGGTTTGCAGTTGCAACGGCAGGTGTATATCTGGTATCGCCTGCATTATTTACGATATATAAAATAGATTCTTCTCCGCCAGCAAATTTTGCTTTACCCACAAGATCTGGAGTTGGCGCTGTTCCTGCAGTCCATAATGGTGCACTTGTTGGTCTATTACATAAGTAACGTGTTTTAAAACTTTTCCAAAATCTTGAGTCGTTTACGCGATCAAAAACATCTAAGGCATAATCAGTAGATCTTAAACGTTGAAATTCACGGTCGCCAGGGATATCGCGTTGCATACCCGGTAAGTTTTGATAAATCGATGGGTAATATAAATGTACCTGGTTACCATAACGCCCTTGAGTAGCCGTGTTGCCAGAGAACTGTGCAGCCAATATAATTTCTTTATTGGTTTCGTTGGCACCATCAATAGTGGTGAAATTCCATAAATCGCTAAAGTTGGTGGCTAAGGTATGCTGACCGCTGTTAATCACCAGATCGGCATACTTTACCGCGTTTTGTAAATCAGCAGTTTTGGTATCGCTGTTCCAGGCATTGTTGATTTCGCTTGCACGGAATAAATACGCTTTAGCCAAAAAGTGTGCAGCCGCCCATTTAGTAATCCGTCCAGTTTCTGTTACTGTAGCTGGCAAAAAGTTATAAGCTTGGATAAAATCTTGAATTACTTGCTCGTAAACCTCTTTGGCGCTGTTTCTAGTAAATTCTTCCTGAATGAAATCCTGTGCTTCTAATCTTAACGGAACGCCGCCATACTGTTTTACCAGTTTAAAATAATCAAAGGCGCGCATAAAGTAACCTTCGCCCATGCGCGTGTTTTTATTTGCACCCTGGTAATATAATGGTACGTTTTTGATCAGGATATTGGCTGAGTTGATATTTTCGTACATGTTGTCCCAAACGCTTGCCACATCGGTGTTAAGCGAATTTAAACTTGCATCATAAGAATTCCACATTTGCTCAGTTCTATCTCCGCCAACTGTAAATTCATCCACTCCATAGTTGGATGTAGTGTACGCCCAGGTATAATTAAAGTGAAACTTTAAACTTTGGTACATGCCTATAGTTAAACCATCAAGGCCATCGGTAGTAATAAAATCTGCAGTGGTACGGGCATTAACAACTTCTTCATTTAAAAAGCTTTTTTTGCAAGAGGTAGGGAAAATCATCAAACCTCCTAATATTGCAGCACCAGATAATATATTTATAATCTTTTTCATGATCAATTTCTTTTAATAAGATTAAGGATTAAAGGCTAACATTTACACCAAATACTACACCTCTGTTAAAAGTTGAGGTAACGGTATTGTTGGATGATATGCCCGAATCAGGATCAACCCAGCCTACGTTAGAATAAATTAAACCAGGATTAATGGCTTGCGCATATACCCTTAATTTAGATAGCGCTAATTTTTTAGCAATTTTCTCTGGAAAATAGTAGCCGAGTGAGATATTCCTGATTTTCACAAAAGATCCGTCCTGGTAGTTCATCGAACTTCTGTAAGGATCGCCGGCTGCACTTCCGTAATTTGGTGCTGGATAATCGTTTGTTGGATTGGTAGGTGTCCAATAATCAACCAAACGTTGCGCAAAACGCCCTTGAAGAGATTCTGCCCCTGTAGCGATTAAGAAGTTATATCTTGCGATAATGAAAATAGAAAGGTCGAAATTTTTGTAGTTGAACGTATTGGTAATCCCGCTGGTCCAGCTTGGGGTAAAACTTCCCCTGATCATCCTATCGTTATTGGCATCAATTTTATAATCGTTGTTTAAATCTCTCACTCTAATGCTACCTGGTTTAAACGCGCTTGCGGCAGGGAGGTTGGCATTAAATTTGGCCATTTCTGCTAAATCTTCAGGAGTATTTTGCCAGATACCATCTTTAACGAAATCGTAAGCTACCCTAACTTTCTGACCTATAAATAATGTAGACTGGATATCATCTCCATTGGCCAGTTTTGTTACTTCGTCTTTATTGGCCGAAAAGCTGAGGTTTGAAGACCAGCTAAAATCTTTGGTTTTAACGTTAATAGTGCTTAAAGTTAAATCAATACCGCGGTTTTTCGTTTCACCAATATTATCAAAAGAACGCGTATAACCATTAATTGAAGAAATAGGTTTAGACAAGAGAAGATCCACAGTGTTAGATTTGTATAAGTCTAACGACCCGCTTATTCTTCCTTTTATAATGCTGAAATCTAGACCTAAATTATATTGTAAGGTATGTTCCCAGCCTAATAATTTATTTGGTAGGGTTGGTGGGTCTGCAAGTGATGCATCAGAGGCTACATATCCGGTTTGTACCGAGCCACCATAAGTATAGGTAAGTGGCTGTAGTTTACCAAGTGTTGTACCAAAAGTAATGGCCGAGTTACCTACGCTACCTACGCCCAGGCGAAGTTTTAGCTGATCAATCCATTTTATGTTTTTTAAGAAATCTTCCTGATCAATACGCCATGCAATTGCGGTAGAAGGGAAAAAATCCCATTGATTTCCTTGTGCCAATTGAGAAGCACCGTCCCAGCGGGCCGAAGCTGTTAAAAGATATTTACTGTTAAAGCTGTAATTTACCCTAGCCATATATGATATAAGAGTATTCTTACTTAAATCGGTACTAAATGCATCTAAACTTGGAATATTTGCACCACCCAAACCATACCAAAGTGGTTTGCTTAAAGGTATTTTTGTTCCCGTCATCGACGAGGTTTCTTCTTTGAAAAGAGATGAACTCTGTAATAATGTAACCCCGAAATTATGTTTTTTGATGGTTTTGTCATAGTAGATCAAATGATCTAAGGTGTATGCAAATCTGTTGGTTTGATTAAGCTGGGCATAATTGGTAGAACCTGATTCGCCAGCACCGCGGTTGATTGATTTTGCATCCTGGTATCTGCCATTGTAGTTATTATAAAAGTCGGGACCAAAGTTAATGCGGTATTTTAAACCCTGTAGTAAGCTCACTTCAGCATAAAATGAGCCGATTGTTCTTAAAACTTTACGCAAATTAACGTTGTATTGATCTTCACCAACAGGATTCTGGATATTGATATCGGCACCAGGTAAGTTGATTCGGTTGCCATTCACATCATAAGGCACAGCAACAGGCAGCATGCCTTGTGCTGCTCCATACAAACTGCTCGGTCCGGTTGCATTGCCTGTAGAAAAACCATAATTCTGCAAGCCGTAAGACGCGGTAATATTTGCACCCATTTTAAACCACTTTACCGGATTTAATTCTACGCTTACCTTAGAAGAATAACGGTTGTAATCCTGGCCAAGTTCTGTGCCGATCTGGTTTAAGTAGCCAAATGAACCATATGCTTTTAATTTGTCGGTACCACCGCTGGCACTTAATATATGATCTTGCGTAACGCCAGTTCTGGTAACGAGATCCGTCCAGTCTGTTGTAGGTACTAAACTGCCATTATAAACGCCATTTTGCCAACCTTGGGCAATGTTGGCCGTTACGTAACTATCGTTAGCGAAAATACGGTTATCATCAGCCTGTGTAGGCAGGGTTGGGTAAGTAGTGTTTGCCAGCGCTGCAGGGTTTAAAAAACCTATCCGACGGTAAGCATCGCGGCGAAATTCGATATATTCGGCTGCATTCATCATCTGTGTTCTATCCTGAATGGTTTCGATTGTTGCCGTTCCAACGTAATCTAGGGTTAACCTGCCAGCCTTGCCTTTTTTAGTGGTGATTAATACCACGCCATTTGCTCCTTTCGAACCATAAATTGCAGTTGCCGAAGCATCTTTTAAAATGTCGATGGTTTCAATGTCGTTAGGGTTAATGGCTTCAATACCACCAGCGGCAAATGGAATACCATCTACTACATACAACGGAGAGTTGCTGGCATTTATAGAACGCGTACCTCTAATTAAAATTGAACCGATCTGGCCAGGGCGCTCGTTTGAAGTAACATCAACTCCGGCAGCCTTACCTTGTATGGCCTGCAATGCATTTTGTACCGGTCTCGATCTGATCTGTTCAGCTCCAACACTCACAACTGCTCCGGTTAAATCACTTTTTTTAACGGTGTTATAACCCACTACCACAACTTCGTCTAAATCGTTTGTTGCGCTTTTTAATTGGATACTAATGGTTGTTTTGCCCCCAACAGAAACTTCCTGAGTGGTATAACCAATGTACGAAACTTCCAAAACCGGGTTGCTCACCGATGTTGGAATGTTAATGGAGAAAGCACCATTGGCATCAGTAGAAGTTACAATGGTGGTGCCCTTCACTTTAATGCTTACGCCAACTAGCGTTTCACCTTTTTCGTCAACAATTTTCCCTTTTAAGGTAACATCCCGTTTGCTCATTGGGATGTTTGCTCCTATTCTTAAAAGTGCTGTTTTTCGAATGTTTGCATCAGCATTTACTGTGTTTGCGACGCATAGTATGCATAATGCAGACATGCCTGTTACCAGGATTCTTCTGTAAGAAGAGCCTTTCCGTCGCTTTTGGTTTTCTGGATAAAAATTAAGATCCATAGTTTTATTGGTTTTATAAATATTTGGTTATTTGGCCAAATAGCGTATTAGATGTGATATGCTATTTGTTTTGAGGGCATAAGATTAAGGAATCAATTACTAGTTGTTGTAGATGGATTACCTTGAATAGGATGAAGAATGAGTTAGTTTTTATGATTATGGCTTATTTAGCCTGTGCTTGTTATTTGCTTCTGAAGGCTTTAAGTGAGGTTATTGTTTTCTTTTACTGCAAACAACTGCATTGCGGTGGTATAGTTTTTCTTGCTCATAATGGAATAGATTTAGTAGGAATCGCTAATTGATTTATACTTGGTTATACGAGATTAAAACTTTTATTCCAGTAATCCGTCCTGTTCCATCCTGTAGTGTGATGTGGCTGAGACATAAGAGATGTCTTTTTATGCTTAATTTGATTGCTTGCTGCAAGATGTTAAAAAGACACAGGCAGACCATCCGGTACTGCCTGTGTATCATTAACTAAAATTAAAATCAAAGTTGGTGACCTTCTACTCCACCAATACCTTTTTTATTGATAAGCGTTTAAACCGCTTACTAAGAATTTTTTATAATTTGCAATTTCATAGTCTGCACCCTGTGGCTGTGTCAATAATGTTTCTGTTTTAGGATCGAGCAGTACATAAAACGGCTGCGAATTGGATTGGAATTTCCTCGCCTGAAGATCGCTCCATTTTTTACCAATGGTATTCAGTTTTCTTCCTTCGGGTGTAATAACAACATCTTCAGGAGCCAGTTCCGATTTATCATCTACATACAGTTGAATAAGCACATAATCCGTACTGATCATTTTATATACCTCCTGATCAGGCCAAACATTGGCTTCCATTTTTCTGCAGTTTACACACGCATGCCCAGTAAAATCAATCAGTATAGGTTTATTTTGCTTCTTAGCTGCAGTTAAACCTTCATTGTAATCGAAATAGGCATTCAGTTTTAGCGGCGCATGAAATTTATCTGCATATTTATGTGGACCATCACTTTTAATTGTTTGTTTTCCAGCTAAAAGTCCAGTAGTATAAAGATCGAAATCCTGAGTTTCCTGTGGTGGAAGAAAAGCCGATACACTGCGTAAGGGTGCTCCCCACATACCCGGAATAAGATAAATAGTAAAAGCCAACACTATGGTAGCAAGGAAAAGTCTAGGTACAGAGATAGAGGTCAACGGACTATCATGGGCGAATTTAAGTTTGCCTAAAAGATAAATTCCCATCATGCCGAAAATTACGATCCAAAGGCTCAAAAATATCTCCCGATCAAACCACTCCCAGTGATAGGCCAGATCTACATTGCTCAAAAACTTTAGGGCAAAGGCCAACTCAAGGAAACCCAACACCACCTTTACACTGTTTAGCCAACCTCCAGATTTGGGAAGTTTGTTCATGGCAGAAGGAAATAACGCAAATAGCGCAAATGGAATGGCTAATGCTAAAGAGAAGCCAAACATTCCTATTGCAGGCCCCAATAAAGCACCAGTTGTTGCAGCTTGTACCAGTAAAGTGCCGATAATTGGTCCGGTACAGGAAAAAGATACCAAGGCCAAAGTTCCAGCCATGAAAAACAGGCCTGCCATACCACCTTTATCCGAGTTGGCATCCATTTTATTTACCCACGAAGAGGGGAGGGTAATTTCGAAAGCCCCTAAAAATGATGCGGCAAAAACAACCAGTAGCAAAAAGAAAAAGAAATTAAAAATGCCGTTTGTGGATAGGCTATTCAGGGCATCGGCACCAAAAATTACCGTTACCAGAAGGCCAAGTACCACATAAATGAGGATGATAAAAAAGCCATAAAGCGCTGCACGCCGGAAAGCTTTTCCTTTTTCTGATCCTTTAGTAAAAAAACTTACCGTTAAGGGCAGCATCGGGAAGATGCAGGGCATTAACAAAGCAGCCATACCGCCAACAAAACCAGCAATAAAAATTCCCCATAAGGTTTTATGCTCCTCTTTTGGCTGTTTAATTGTTTTTTGATTAATTGCAGGTACAGCTTTGGCTATTTTAGCAGTTGTGTCGACAGTTTTAATTGTGCTATCGACTGTTTCTGGCTTAATTTCTATAAAAGTGAGGTCGTCGGTACCAGTGCTATCCTGTGCATATCCATTTAATGATATGGCACAAAGGACCAGCAATCCGAGACAGATTTTCTTTAAGGATATCATATGCAACGTTATACTTATTTTATAGGAATGCTAAAATCTACTTCTTCTGGAGGCAAACATTGTTTATCATCGCACACCATAAATTCTACGCTGCCTTTTACGGTTGCAGTTTTGCTTTTTAGTTTTACCTTTTGCTGAAACACTACCGACTTTTCAAAATAACTTACATCCATTTTAAAGGTAGATTCATACTTCGTAATGGCTTTTGGCTCGGTTGTGGTACCAACCAAGGTATAAGCGGCTGATGTTGGGAAAGTAAAAGTTGTTTTAACCGGTCCGCCATCTTTAACAAATTGTGAGTATAAATGCCAACCCTGATCTACAGTAGCTTTAATAAATACTGTTGCGGTTGTAGGGCTTGTTCTTTTCGCTGCGTAACTCCAGGTTACTGGTTTTAAGATTTGGCTATATGCACTAAACCCGATCAGGCATATAATAGAAAGTAAAAGAATGATTTTTTTCATGTTGTGGTTTATTGGTTTATGTTGATTATTGTAATCTGCTAAAGGCCTGATAATCGATAAAATCTATCTCAGGTGTTAGGTATCCGGCTTTAATGGGTTCCTTTTTCATTAAATCGGTACTTAAATATTTTTTGTTACTATCCGAAAAGATGGTTACTACACAGTTTTCGATGCCCATTTTTTGCTGTTGTTTGATGGCGCCGATTACATTCGCACCAGATGATATTCCTACTGCCAAACCGAGTTTTTCGGCTAGTTTTTGCGCCATTAGTATCGCATCGCCATCGTTTACCTGTATCACCTCATCCAGTTCGCTCAGTTTCACAATTTCAGGAATAAACTCGTCAGAAATCCCTTGAATCCTGTGGCTGCCCACTTTATAACCAGTAGTTAAAGTTGGTGATTCTGCAGGCTCTAAGGGGTGTATTTTAATATTGTTGTCTTGTTTTCTTAAAAAATTACCTACCCCCATGATTGTTCCTCCTGTGCCTACTCCGGCAACAAATGCATTGGGTGAAATATTTTTTAAACGCAACTGTTCCCAAATTTCTTTACCTGTGGTGTGTTCGTGTGCTTCTGGATTGGCAATATTTTCAAACTGTTTAGGCAAAAATATATTTGGATTGTGGGCAGCCATAAATTCTGCCAGTTTAATGCTGCCTATAAAGCCACCTTCTTCTTTGCTCACCAGGATAATTTCGGCGCCTAAACTTTTAATAATATCCATGCGCTCTTTACTTAGCCAATTGGGCATTATTATCGTAACGGGATGCCCTAATGCCTTACCTATGGCTGCAAATGCAATTCCGGTATTGCCACTGGTAGCTTCAACAATCCTGTCGCCTGGTTGGATTTTACCTTCGGCATATGCTTTTTTCAGGGTGTAAAGCGCCATCCTGTCTTTAATGCTGCCGGTTAAGTTGTAATGTTCACATTTAACATAAATTTTGCCAATACTGCCATGATATGAGTAGGTAAGTACGAGCATAGGTGTATTACCAACCAGGAGTGATAAATGTTCAAATTTTCCCTCCATAGCAGAAATCGGTTTGTTTGCTGTTAATGTTGTCATGGCCTGTTTGTAAATCGAATAACGGTTGTGTATATAGCCGCATTTATTTTCGGTAAAACTCAGTATTATAATTTTTTAAGTCAATACTTGTTGTTTTTTACAGAAAATTTCTGCTTTTTTGATTGATTTTTAACTTTTATTTCAGTTTAGGCTTGTTTTTTCAACAACCATTATATTTTTTTTCAATTAATTAATGATATGATACAAGGCGATTTAGACCAAGTGGATGTAGAAATCCTGAAATTATTGCAGCATGATGCCTCTTTAACCAATAAAGATGTGTCGATTAAGCTGCATAAATCTATCGCAACAATACACGAGCGCATAAGAAGACTGAAGGAGCAAGGCTATATTAAGCGGATTGTGGCGATACTCGATCGCAAAAAAATTAACCGAAATCTAATTGCCTTTTCTCATGTATTATTGAAAGAACATACGGCTAAAACCTTAATCGAGTTCGAAACAGAGGTTTCTAAGTTTGGAGAGGTAATGGAATGTTTGCAGATGACAGGTGCACACGATTTTATTCTCCGCATAGCAACGAAAGACATGGATGCCTATCATGAATTTCTTCGGAATAAACTGGCTACACTACCCAATATCACTACCGTTCAAAGCTACTTTGTATTATCTGAACCTAAAAGTGAAACAGCTTATCCTTTGTGAGGTTGGTTTGTTGGTTCATTGGTTCATTGGTCATTGGTTAGAGGGGTTAATCGGTTAATTGTTGAAATCGGTTAACTGTAAACTGCCAACTGAAAACTACTAAAGGGTTAATCGGTTAATTGTTGAAATCGGTTAACTGTAAACTGCCAACTGAAAACTGCTAAAGGGTTAATCGGTTAATTGTTGAAATCGGCTAACTGTAAACTGCCAACTGAAAACTGGTTAATCGCTTAACTGACTCTGGACTAAAGATTGTTGCCCTTCGACTCCGCTCAGGGTGACTATGGACTCCAGACTATGGATTTGGGACTAAAGATTGTTTGCCTTTCGACTCCGCTCAGGGGGGCACTGGACTTCGGACTCCGGTCTTCCGACTTCGGACTTGGGACTAAAGATTGTTTGCCTTTCGACCCCGCTCAGGGGGGCACTTGACTTCGGACTCCGGTCTTCCGACTTCGGACTTGGGACTAAAGATTGTTTGCCTTTCGACCCCGCTCAGGGGGGCACTTGACTCCGGACTTCCGACTATTCCCAATAATCCTTATCTTTATTTCACGCTATGGATCCCAAACAAATACTAAAAGCTCACATTTCAAAAACCGCTACCTTAACCGATGAGCAGTTCGATTATTTATTTTCGCATTTCAAGCCAAAGTCTTTCAAAAAGGGACAAGCCATCATAAGTGAGGGCGACAAGGTAGACCACGAATATTTTGTAATCTCGGGCTGTTTAAAAGCTTTTTTTATTAATGATGAGATCAAAATGTACATCCTGCAATTTGCCATGCCCACCTGGTGGACTTCTGATTATGGAGCCCTTTACAACCATGCCCGCGCAACCATAAGTGTAGATTGCATTAGCGATGCAGAAGTGTTATGCCTTTCAAATGAAGACCGGGAGAAGATCTGTAGTGAAATCCATCAGGCAGAACATTTTTTTAGGTGGAGAACCAACAGAGGTTATCTGGCTTCACAAAAAAGGCTGTTATCTTTTATGAATAACGACACCAAGGCCCGTTACGAAGAGCTTTTGGCCATGTACCCTCAACTGTATAACCTGGTGCCCAAACATTTAATCGCAGCTTATCTTGGTGTATCGAGAGAAACCCTGAGCCGGCTTTATAACGCCCACAAGTAGCGCTTGCAGAATGTGATGTAGATCACCTAAGCCCTGTAAAAATCCTCCTTTACTTTGTATTGTCGAATCACTAACGATTTGCAAACAAAGAAATGGAAACTACAAAATTTGAAATTGTAAGCGCTCAAAGCAGCATCAACTGGACCGGTAAAAAAGTAACTGGAGCACACAATGGAACCATCGGTATTAAATCAGGTTCTTTAACTTTAAACGATGGTACACTCATTAACGGGGAGTTTATTATCGATACTACCAGTATTGTCATATTGGATATTACCGACCCTGCAACAAATGCACAATTTGCCGGACATTTATTCTCTGAAGACTTTTTCGCCATAGATCAATTCCCAGAAGCCAAATTTACCATCACCGCTGTTGACGAAACCAGTAAAGACAATACTTTAATTACTGGCGATTTAACCATCAAAGGCATTACGCATCCCGTAATTTTTGCAGCTGAGGTTCTGGTTAATGGCAATGCGTTAACCGCTTCTGGCAAAATCTTTATCGACCGTACCAATTACAACATGAAATTTAGATCAGGTAACTTTTTTACCAACCTTGGGGATACATTGATCTATAACGAATTCGAACTCGATGTAAATCTAACCGCGTCATTAACCGTTTAAATCTAATCGCCATGCCATACGTAAAAATAGAAGTAACCCGCGAAGGTGTTACACGCGAACAAAAACAGACCTTAATCAGTGGAATAACCAAACTGATTACCGAAGTATTGGATAAAGATCCGAAACTCACCCATGTAGTCATTCAGGAAATCGAATTGGACGACTGGGGATATGCTGGCGAGCAGGTATCAGTATTACGCGAAAAAGGAATTACTGCAAACAACAAATAATCATGAAAACACTAACCGTAATCATAACAGGTGCATCTACAGGCATTGGCCGCGCCATTGCAGCTTTATTCTTAAAACAAGGCCATAATGTAGTGATCAACTCGGCTAACGAGAAAAATTTAATCACAGCTTACAACGAATTGGGCTCGCACAATCAATTGGCAATGGTGGCTGGCGATATCAGCAACACCAGTACAGGTAAACTATTGGTCGAAACAGCGGTAGCACGTTTTGGCGCTGTTGATGTATTGGTAAACAATGCCGGTATTTTTGAACCAAAACCTTTTCTGGAAGTAGATGAAGCGCATCTCGATAAATTTTTAAACATCAATTTAAAAGGGACCTTTTTTACCACGCAAGCTGCCATTGCACAAATGTTGACACAGGATGGAGGCGCCATTATTAATATTGGAACCGTATTGGTAGAGCATGCTATTGGTGGTTTCCCTGCAACAGCGCCGATTTCGAGCAAGGGTGGTATCCATGCCTTAACCAAACAGTTGGCAACCGAATTCGGAAAAAACAATATCCGTGTAAATGGCATTGCGCCTGGCATCATCAGAAGTCCGTTGCAGGAGAAAAACGGTGTGAGTGATGCCGACGCATTTGCAGGTTTACATTTATTAAACCGCATCGGCGAAACCCAAGATGTTGCCGAACTGGCCCTTTACCTGGCTGAAAGCAATTTTGTAACCGGCGAAATCATCAACCTGGATGGCGGTCATGTTGCCGGACATCATTTTGCTTAAACCTTATCAATCGATCAACAACCAGGTATGCTAAGGGATTAAATAACCTGAGCATACCTTAAAACTAAAAATCATGAAAAATTACACCGAAAATGCAATAGCCATAACAGCCATATTATCATCTTATTTTGATGGTATTTTTAATGGTGATACAGCGCTGCTCAGAAAAATATTCCATCCTAAAGCTGTAGTAGCTGGCGATGTAAATGGTCTGCCCTATTTTAAAACGATTGAAGAATATTTAACAGGGGTAGGGAGCCGCAAAAGTCCACACGAAATCAATGAAACCTCCCGCATGGAAATATTATCGATAGAAATTGTTAATTCTATAGCAATTGCCAAAGTTCATGTGCCTATTTTTGATTTTAATTATTACGATCTACTCTCTTTAAGTAAAACTGACCAGGGCTGGGTGATCGTGAATAAATTGTTAACCAACGTAAAAATTTACTAAGATGTGGAACAGGACCAAAATAACCGAACTGTTGAAGATTGAATACCCCATTTTATTAGGCCCGATGGGCGGTGGGTTTTCAACACCCGAACTTTTAGCGGTGGTATCGAACGCCGGCGGACTGGGAAGTTTGGGCGCATATACCTTAACGCCTGAAGAAATTGCTGAAGCGGATAAAATCATCAAAACAAAAACCTATAAACCCTATAATATTAACCTTTGGGTAAATGATGTTGACGAGCGTCTGGTAAATTTCCCGGTAGCAAAGGTGGCGGAGATCAAGACCTTATTTAAGCCTTTTTTTGATGAATTGAGTATACCAATGCCCGATCTGGACACCAACATCCCCTCAAAATTTTTGAAACAGGTAGAAACGCTTTTCGAAATTAAACCTGCAGTATTTAGTTTTATTTTCGGTATTCCGTCAAAAGAAATATTAAATGAGGCAAGAAAACTGGGCATTAAAACGGTTGGTGCAGCCACAACACTAGATGAAGCTTTGGCACTCGAAGAAGCTCAGGTAGATGCCATTGTGGCTACAGGATTTGAGGCTGGCGGTCATCGACCTTCATTCCTTAAACCCGCAAACGAATCTTTAAACGGTACTTTCGCATTGATCCAACAGGTAAAAGCGAAAACAAAAACACCAATCATTGCTGCGGGCGGTATCGCCGATGCCAAAGGGATACGTGCCGCTTTAACCTTGGGGGCGGATGCAGTGCAAATTGGTACAGCCTTTATGGTTACCGACGAATCTAATGCCACGCCGATGCATAAGGCAAAACTCTTTTCCGGAGAAGCAAAAAATACCGTACTCTCCAAATCATTAACCGGAAGAATGGGCAGAATGATCAGCAACCGCATATCGAATGACATTGGTTACGAAACCGAAGTACTGCCTTTTCCATTACAAACCCGCTTAATGGGGCCATTAAGAACGGCTGCCATTGCACAGGGCAAATCAGATATGTACAATTTCTGGTCGGGACAGAATGCCGTGAATTTAAAATATACTTCGGCAAAGGAATTGATGGAGGCGTTGGTTAGGGAGATGGCGTAGGTTATTGGTTCATTGGTTCTTGGTTCATTGGTCATTGTCTGGGTGCCTGATTGTTTAAATCGGTAAACTGGAAATTACAAACTGTCAACCGGGTTAATCGGTTAGCTGAGGCTATGCGCCCATCTCTAAACGCATGGCAAATCTAACATAAATCGACTCTGGACTGTAGACCAATGACTTCGGACTAATTCAATCCGTGAATTGACTCAAAACCCCAAACTTAATTTCTTGTCTCTTCAATAATGCAACATTTGCGCTACTTTGTGAAAAATATGTAAATTGAACATTAATTTTTTTGCTTAGCATTGCAAAGATATTCCTTGTATTAATGAAACCTGATAATTTACAACTATGGCCTGATAGTTTGCTTGTTAGCGATATGCAAAGCAATAATCGGTCTGCGTTCGAAAAAATTTACAACAGGTATTGGAGCAAGTTATATTTATCAGCTTATCACATTTTACGCAACAAAGAAGCCTCTGAGGACATTATTCAAGAGATATTTGTAAGTCTTTGGATAAAACGTGGCCATACTTCCGTTGATAATCTGAGCAATTATCTTTTTACTTCTGTTCGTTTTCAGGTATTTAAAGCCATTAGAGATGGTAAGTTGCGTACCGATTTACTTCATGATACCGACCTATTGGTGAGCCTTCATAATGCCGAAAATACACTTACTGAAAAAGAAATCGAACAGCGTTTGGATGAGAGTATTCGATTATTGCCAGAAAAATGCAGGGAAATTTTTATCCTGAGCCGAAAAGAGCAGCTTAGTGTAAAAGAAATTGCTGCCCGTTTAAATATTTCGCCAAAAACGGTAGAAAATCAGATTACCATTGCCCTACGCCGCCTCCGTACCGATATGGGCGAATTTTTATTCTGGGCAGTATTATTATTGGCGGGTATCTGGGGTAAATAATCCCCTGCTCATTCGTTATTTTAAAACAAATCCAATTTATTGTTTACTATTACTTAACTTTGTTTAATTTTAATCATCTGTTTTATAGCGTGTTATATAAAGTTTAAATTTTGCTTTGGGGGATGGTCATCATTTTAGGTACATACACCAAAACACATGCAATTGAGAAAAGCAGAATTAACAAGTTTAACAGAAAAATACATAGCGGGTACTGCAGGTGATGATGAACGTTTAAAACTCGAATCGTGGTACGACGAACAGTTGGCCCTTACCAGAACAACCGATGAGGCATGGAAAGAAGAAAACGGACAGATGGAGATTGGCCAAAGGGTTTTAGATAGTATTAATCTGCTTATCGATCAGCAGGAGCGAAAAAGACCATTGCGGTATCTATATCGCCTGTCAATTGCCGCCTCTTTAATTGTGGTTTTAGGTTTTGGCTGGTATGTTTTTAGTCAACGGTCTACTACTAATAAATATAATAATAAATCGGCTGGTATAATTAAACCAGGAGGTAATAAAGCTTTCTTAACGCTTGCTGACGGCACTAAAATTAACTTAGATCAGGCCCTTAACGGTACCTTAGCTAAACAGGAGGGAATTCAAATTACCAAAACAGCTGATGGACAATTGGTTTATATCATTTTAGATCAAAAATCAACGCAATCTAAAACCGCTTATAATACCATTAGCACTCCTGCTGGTGGCCAATACCAGGTTACGCTTCCTGATGGAACAAAAGTTTGGTTAAACGCACTATCGTCATTAAAGTACCCAACTTCGTTTACTGGTCAATTTAGGACCGTAGAACTCACTGGCGAAGGCTATTTTGAAGTGGCCAAAAATAAAAATAAACCTTTCAAGCTTAAAACCGCAACACAGGAAATTAGCGTATTGGGTACGCATTTTAATGTGAGTGCTTATGCCGATGATGCAGAAATTAAAACAACCCTTGTAGAAGGTGGCGTGGCTGTTAAAAACTTTAGTCCGCTAGCTACAGGTGTGCTAAAACCAGGGCAACAGGCTATTTTTCACAGTACCGGTTTCTCAATAAACAATGTAGATGTAGAAGAATACATTGCCTGGAAAAATGGGTTCTTTATGTTTAACAATGAAGGAATTAAAGAAGCCATGCAAAAATTAGCCAGATGGTACGATGTTGATATCGAGTATGTTGGTGATTTTGATGGCATTTATTTCGGAGGATCCTTTTCTAAAAACAACAGCCTGCAGGAAACCTTAAAAATATTAGAATCTACAGATAAGTTTAAATTTAAAATAGAAGGAAGGAGGATTAAAATTTTAAAGTAACACCTTATTTTTTAATCTGAAAAACGGATTTCGACGGCAATCGAAACCCGCTTAAAGCTTTAGATTAAAATTGTCCCAACAATAACCAAATAGTTAAAACAATGTAAATGTAATAGCAACTGCTATAGGCATTTAACTCAACCTAAAACCTAACAAATGTATGAAAATTTACGATTTTAATTTATACGGTACAAGCCGTATAAAGAATAAAATTCTGTTATCTATGAAGCTAACCATCTTATTGCTTTTTGTAGCCTTTTTAAGCGTTAATGCGAGCAGTTTTGCGCAAAAAAACATTACGCTTAACGAGAAAAACGCGTCTTTGCAGAAAGTGCTTAAGGCAATAAAAAGCCAGAGTGGCTATAATGTGTTTTTTATCCAGAGCGATTTAAAAAAGGCAAATGCGGTAAATATCGATATCAAAGATATGCCCTTGGCCGAAGCGTTAAACCAATGTTTTAAAAATCAGCCCTTAACTTATTCTATCCAGGCCAATACCATTGTGGTGAAAGAAAGGCCTGTAAATATAACCCCGGTTTATCAACCCGGACAAAGTACCCCGATTAATAAAGTAATTGATGTGATCGGTACCATTTTAGACGAAATTGGTAAAGGCATACCAGGTGCCAGCATTAAAGTAAAAGGCAAAGAGCAGGGTACAATGAGTGATGAGAATGGAAACTTTAAACTAGCGGGTGTAGCCGAAGATGCCATTCTGGAAATTTCTTACCTCGGTTACCAAACCAAAGAAATAAAAGCATCAGCAACCGTAAAAGTGACAATGGTGCCTAAAAGCAACGAGTTAAGTGATGTGGTGGTTGTAGCCTACGGTACACAGAAAAAGGCTAACTTATCTGGTGCGGTTAATACGGTTAACACTAAAACAATTATTAACCGACCAGTAACCTCTTTAACCAATGCTTTACAAGGAACTGTACCCGGTGTAGCCATTAAATCGGCCCCTGGCGATTTAGGTAACGACCTGGGTAGTATTAATGTAAGGGGCCGCGCCAATTTAGGTACATCTTCTCCTTTGTTTGTGGTTGATGGTGTGGTGGTTACCCAAAATGATTTTGCCCGAATCAACCCCAATGATGTGGCGGCTATTTCGGTATTAAAAGATGCTTCTGCATCATCAATATATGGTGCCAGGGCAGCAAATGGTGTAATTTTGGTTACAACCAAAAAAGGAAATGGTACACCAACAATTAGTTATAATGCTTATTATGGCCGGCAAACGGCCACTTATCTTCCCGATTATACTGATGCTTATAATTACGCCGTTTTACGCAATGAGGCCGAAACCAATTTGGGCAGAACACCGCTTTATGATGCGACAGCTTTAGAAACGATAAAAAACCAGTCTAATCCAGACCTTTATCCAAATACAGATTGGTATGCATTGATTTTACAAAAAAGCGCACCGATGATGGAACATCAGATCAGTATATCTGGTGGTGATAAAACAAAGTATTATTTAAGCGGCTCGTATTTTGGCCAAAACTCTTTAATTCCAGGTAAAGATTTAAAACGCTATTCGTTAAGGGCCAATACCGAAACCCAAATTAGCGACAAATTTAAAATCGGCAGTAATTTATCATTTATTAGAGATGGTTATAACAACGATAATTTAGAAATAGGTTTTACCGGTATTGGAAGATCTATTCCTTTATCTGTGGCCAGGCAAAGTAATGGCGATTGGGGCAGTATAACCGCTGGAAAAGAAAATGCTACCATAGCAGGCCAAAATCCTTTACGTTTATTAGAAGATGGTGGTAGAACCAATTACAATACCAATCGTTTCATTGGTAATTTAAATGGAACCTATACCCCGGTTAAAGGTTTGGATATCTCTGGCTTGTTTTCTTACAATGCGTATAATTACTTCAACAGTTCATTTATCAATACCATAGACCCAGTAACTGGATTTATTACCAAAACACCTTTAGGCAGTACGGCTGTTTTAACCAACCAGTTAACAGAAGCATGGCAAAGTACTTCTAATTTGTTATCTCAGGTGACAGCTGGTTACGAAAAAAATATAGACAAACATTACTTTAAAGTTTTGGCTGGTGCTTCGTATGAAAAAGCACAAAAGAGAACAGTCAGGGTTGTGCGTAAAAACTTTCCAAATAACGATTTAAATGCAATTAATGCTGGTTCTACCCTTCCCGCAAATACAACAGTAACTAGCGATTTAAACGATGGCGTAGCAGGTGTGGGCGAAAGTGCACTGGCTTCAGTTTTTGCCCGTTTAAATTATGCTTACGCTGATAAGTATCTGTTTGAAGCAAGTGCCAGAAATGACGCCTCTTCAAAATTTGCACCTGGCCACCGTGCAGCATGGTATCCATCTGCATCAGTAGCCTGGCGTATATCGCAAGAAGATTTTATGAAAAGCGTAAGCGCAGTTAACGAATTAAAATTACGGTTATCGGCAGGTAAATTAGGGAACATTAACAACGTAGGCGATTACGATTTTTACGATGGCTTGAACGCTGGTACTACAGTAATTTTAGACCAGTCGAAGCAAGATGGCGTAACCCCTGGCAGAGTGGCCAATCCATTATTAAGTTGGGAAAAATTAACCACCTACAATGCGGGTTTAGATGCAACCTTATTTAAATCATTTACCCTGCAACTGGACGTATTTAGTCGTATCACTCAGGATATTCTGTTACCAAGTCCAAATATCCCAGCTGAAGCAGGTTTAGACGATACCGGATCCGCAAAGCAATCCCCATCTGTAAATTTAGGTGAAGTTAAAAATAACGGATTTGAGCTTTCGTTAAATTACAACGGAAAAATAAATGATTTTAGTTACTCAATAGGAGGTAACGTGAGTAAAATATGGAATAAAGTAACCGATTTGGGCGGCGCAAACGAAACGGCCCCATATGATACTTATTACATTAATCGAATTAGCCAACCGGTAGGTTCATTCTATATGTGGCAGGCAGAAGGTTTATTTGCTAATCAGGCTGATATAGATAGCCATGCAAAACAGGCCAATAACCCAAAACCTGGCGATATCAGATATAAAGATCAGGATGATAATGGTGTAATAGATGGTAACGACAGAATCATTAACGGCAATAATGTGCCTTATTTTACTTATGGCTTAAATGTAACGGCCAATTATAAAGGTTTCGATCTTAGTGTGCTCACACAAGGTGTAAGTGATGTTAAGGTTTATTTAGAGGCTGAAGCTTCACAAGGTTTTTTTAATGGCGCAGGTATTAAAAATTATGCTTTGGGTAGATGGAGTGTTGATAATCCAAATTCTAATGCAGCCTATCCCCGAATCACCAACGATACCCAAAACTTTGGCTTATCCAGCTTTTGGCTGTTCGATGCTTCATACCTTAGGGTAAAGGCGATTACGTTAGGTTATACCATTCCTCAAAATATACTAGACAAAGCAAAAATTAAAGGCTTAAGAGTTTATGCTTCAAGCAATAATCCTTTGACCATCCGCGGTGATAAAAGGTTAAAGGATTTTGATCCGGAAGCTCCTTCACAAAGATCGGCTTACCCCTCTCTAAAAACATTTTCTGTTGGCCTAAATTTAACATTATAACACCATGAAAAAATTTATATATATATCACTTTTCACTCTTATCATTTTGGGAGGCTGTAAAAAGTCGATAGATTTTGTTCCACAGGATCAACTTTCTGCTGGTACGTTTTGGAAATCACAAAATGATGTTCAGCTGGCGCTAAACGGTTGTTACGGATATTTAGCCAATGCATTTAATTATGCATATGATGATGGTGCCGCCGATAATGCCTATTGCCAATATCCCTGGGAGAATAATGCCTCCCGGGTATCTGCTGGCAGCATCGATGCCACCTTAGATGCAGGATACAATAGCCGTTATGTTTACATCCGACGCTATAACTATTTTTTAGATAATATTGGTAAAGCTACAATGGATGAAACATTAAGGAAACGTTTTATAGCCGAAGCCAGAGTTTTAAGGGCTTTTACCTATTACGAATTGGCACATTATTTTGGTTCAGTACCTTTGTTAAAAACTTCTTACACAGATCCTGCCGAAACTGCGATTGCACCATCACCTGCTGCTGCCGTAATCCAATTTGCTATTGACGAGATTAAAGCCGTTGAGGCAGATTTACCTGCTAGCTATGCCGGTGGTGCTCCCAATCAAACCGGTCGTATTACCAACGGTGCTGCCTGGGCTATACTCACCCGGATTCAATTAGAATACGGAAAATATACTGATGCAGTAGCAAGTGCTCAAAAAGTAATGGCATCAGGTTATCAGCTTTTTAGGAAAACAGCTTTAACCGCTAACGATACCAAAGATGATTACAGTACATTGGTAACTTTTGCCGATGATGCCGCTAAACAAAAATTTTATAAAGGCCTGGCCAGTTATCAGCAACAATTTTGGCAGGCAAATGAAGGGAATAAAGAAGCAATCCTCGTATCGCAGAATATTCAGGAAAACCAAAGTTATGCTCCATATGGCAACGGATTAAGGACTTTATTGGCTACAGCAAATATGGGTGGCTGGAGTTCTATTACTCCGCTCCAGGGGTTAGTTGATGCCTATTGGAAGAGCGATGGTACAATATTTACACCACCAACACCAGCGCAAAGGGCGATTGATTTTAATATTAAAAAAACACCCTCAGCTAACTATATTAATGAATTTAAAAACAGGGATACCCGTCTTTATGCAAGTATATTATTTCCGGGAGCAACCTGGAACGAATATAAAGATGGTTATGTATTTACCTGGGCTGGTGTGGCAAACAGTGAAAGCTCCACTGGTTATAATTTTAAAAAATACTTAGATCCACCTTCATTAATAAGTGGTTTAGAGTTTGATGCGCCACAAGATTATAGCATTATTAGATATGCAGAAATGCTGTTGGCCTATGCTGAGGCTAAAAACGAAGTAAGTGGGCCAGATGCAACTATTTTTGCTGCTTTAGATGATGTTCGCGACCGTGCAGGCATGCCAGCTATAAATCAAACGGTGAACAATACTAAAGAAAAACTTCGTGAGGTAATCCGTAATGAACGTAGAATTGAATTAGCAGGAGAGGGACAGCGTTATTTCGATATAAGACGTTGGAATATTGCTGCCGATGTAATGAAAACCCCTAAAGATATTGCGAATGTAATTGTTCAGGAGCGCAATTGGAATGCTAAATTTATGCTTATGCCATATCCTCAGGCAGCTTTAGACCGTAATTCAAATTTAAAGGCAGCACAATCTGCCAAAGGTTATTAAACAACACCCAAGGAATCAATAAATCCAATAGCGGCCAGTTCTTTTCTGGCTGCTATTTTTTTTTCTATATTTTGAAGTCTAACAACACCTAATGGAAGTATTATGTGTAATGAATTGAAGTATTTTGTCTTTCAATATGTTATTATATTAAAATTATGTTAAAAAACTTTAATAAGTAGATAAATACGCTTAAATGTTTTCTTTAGTTATTATTCATTTTTGACTGATCATACAATAACACACAAACATCACAATACTTTAGAAAAATGACAGTGAACACAATCGAGTGGCAAAACGACGACGAACTTTTTGATAAAATAAAAACCGAACTTTATACGGCAGTTATCGGTGATATTATGGATAAAATGGGACTGCTCCATCAGTTTTTGCCTCCACAAATACAACCTTTACATACGGATATGTTTGTTGCTGGCAGGGCGATGACGGTTTTAGAAGCCGATGTATTGGAGTGTGGGAAATATGAAAGCAGTAACCCAATTCTGAAAAAGCCATTTGGCTTAATGCTTGAAGCACTTGATGATCTAAAGAAAAACGAGGTATATATTTGTACTGGGGCATCTCCTGATTACGCATTATGGGGCGAACTGATGAGCACAAGGGCACAGATTTTAGGTGCGGCCGGTGCTGTGGTTGATGGTTACTCGAGAGATACCAAGGGAATATTACATTTAAACTTTCCCTCTTTTTCATATGGCAATTATGCACAAGATCAGGCCCCACGTGGTAAGGTAATCGATTTTAGGGTGCCTATAAGCATCAAAGGCGTTTTGGTTAATCCTGGCGATATTGTGGTAGGTGATATAGATGGGGTTTGCATTGTACCGAAACAACATGAAGTAGAGGTGATTACGCGGGCGCTTGAAAAGGCCAGGGGCGAAAAGATGGTGCAGAAAAAGATCCTCGAGGGCATGAGTGCCAAAGAAGCCTTCGATAAATACGGTATCATGTAATAATAAGTTCCAGAAAAATAAATCAAACACACAAATGAAACTATTTTATAGAATTTTTACAGGTTTACTCTTTTTAGCGAGTGCAACACATGCGCAAATACAGAAAATCACCTATACAACGGCAGAACAGCAACCATTAAAACTGAACCGTATCTCTCCGGCTGCCTCAAAACAGCCTGATAAAATCTCTTTAGACGGAACATGGCAGTTTTCGACCGACATCAACACATTGCCAACGGATAAAAATATCCAGGTGCCCGGCGAATGGGTAATGCAGGGTTTCGAAGTGAAAAACGCTGTTTATGCAGGTTATAAAAAGAACTTTGAAATTCCCGAAAACTGGAAAAACAAACGCATTAAACTCCGTTTTGATGCTGTGTACAGCGAAGCCGAAATTTGGGTAAACGGAAAAAAAACAGCTTCACATTTAGGTGGTTTTACACCTTTCGAAATTGATATCAACAATGTGGTGAAATGGGGAGCAAGCAACGAGGTATTGGTAAAGGTAAAATCAGAAAGTAAAGCCGATTCACTTGCCAGTGCATCAACTTATGCAGTGCATCCATTGGGCGGTATCTCCAGAAAGGTATATGTAATGGCTTTGGCGCCTGTAAACTTTGCTTATGCGGATATCAAAACCATTTTAGATAAAAACTACGAAAACGCTACTCTCAGTACCGATTTCATTATTGCCAACGAACAAGACGGAAAGGCGAATAACCTTACTGTAAAGGCCGAACTTTTTAAAGCAGATGGAAGTACCAAAGTAGGTGAGAAAACAATTACTATCGATAAAAGCCTCGCCAAGGCTGAATATTTACAACAAAATATCAGTTTTGAAGTGCTAAAACCCGCTAAGTGGGATACCGAACATCCCAATTTGTACGTGGTCAAACTGAGCATTTTGCAAGATGGCAAAACGGAGGATGTGATCACCAAAAGCATCGGTTTCCGTCAGATAGAAGTGCGGGGAAACAGGGTTTTTGTAAACAATATGCCGATTAAACTGCGGGGTATCTGTCACCACGAAACCATGCCCTTGCGCGGCCGTTCAGTGGGCGAAAACATGTGGGAAAAAGATGTAGAACTTTTTAGAGAGGGCAATGTAAATTATTTCCGTACCTCACACTACCCACCGGCAGAAGAGCTGATTGATGCCTGTAACCGCTTAGGCATGTTCCTTGAAGTAGAAGCACCTTTTTGTTGGGCCGAAAATACGGATGTACCTGCAGGTACCGAAATTTATCAAACTTTAATGGTCGATCAAACTTTAGATATGGTGAACTATTTCAGGTCTAATCCGGCAATTATCACCTGGTCTATCGGTAATGAGAGCGGTAAATACAAGGAATATTTTAAAGAAACAGCTAAATTAGTAAAACAATTTGACCCTACACGCCTACGTAACTTTAGCCAATACGGTCCTGATGCCGATGAAGGGGATCTCGAAATTACCAATCACCATTATCCGGGTCCAACAGGCCCACAAACGTATAGAAACTATAAACGTCCGATTGTTTTCGACGAATATGTTCACCTCAATGCCTACAACCGTTTAGAATTGCTTACCGATCCTGGTGTTCGGGATGCATGGGGAATTTGTTTTGAAGCCATGTGGGAAAATATGTACCGTACTGATGCCGTTTTGGGCGGAGCCATTTGGGCCGGTATTGATGATACCTTCTTTTTGCCGAACGGAAAAACAGTTGGTTATGGTACCTGGGGACCGCTTGATGGCTGGAGAAGGCCAAAACCAGAATACTGGCACATGAAAAAAATCTATTCGCCTGTAAAAATTAAGCTGGCGGGTAACTGGAGCAATGGTAAAATAGCCGTTGAACTCGAAAACAGATTGCTCTTTAGTAACCTGAACGAGTGTAAAATCGAATGGACCCTGGCCAACGAAAATGGTCTGATCACAGCCGATTTAAAAAGAAATGGTAAAACAATAGCCAATGTAATGGTGAATAAAAAACCATTGCCCTCTGATAAAATGACGATTAAAGTGTACGACCCGCGTGGTGTACTCATTGATATTTACCAATTTGGCGTTGTACCAACTATTACCGATTTAACTTCGCTGCCAAAAAAAGCTGTACAGCCATGGAGTTATACCCAAACATGCAATAACTTAACGGCTAAAAATGGCAACGTAAATGTTTTGTTTAATCTTACTAGTGGCGATGTAGAACAGGTAAACAATAATGGCAAAAGCATTTGGAATGCTGGTGCGAGACTGATGGTTTTACCCCTAACAGGCGAGGGCAGAGGAACACAGATGACGGGCGAAAGCCAACAGTTTGATCCTTTTACCGATGTTTGTAAAAACCGTATCGTGAAAGATATTAAACTGGATAAAGCTAAAAATGGCTTCACTCTTCATGTAACGGATACCTACAGCGAAGCTAGCGGAACCACCAGTTATACTTTTTTGGCAGATGGCCAGGTAAAAATTGATTACAAATACACCATCAAAAAAGATATTAACCCACGCCAGTGGGGACTGGTATTTGGATTGCCAAATAGTTTTCAGGAACTCGGTTGGAACAGAAATGCCCAGTGGGATTATTATCCGGCCGATCATATTGGCAGGCCAATTGGAAAAGCCTTCCTCACTTCAGCAAATCAGGTTTCTGGCCCGGCGGGTCCATCTGCACGGCCAGATACCCCCTGGAGCTTAGATCGGAATGATTTGGGTACAAACGATTTCCGGTCGACAAAAATGTACATCAACCATGCACAACTTACAAACGGTATCAATTCATTCAGGGTAAGCGCCAATGGTCATCAGCATTTTAGGGCCTGGAAAGATACTCAAGGCATTAAAGCACTGGTAGCAGGTTACAGCAACATGGGCGCTGAAAGGTTTTTTAGAGGACATGCAGAAAAAA
>Ga0308165_1001931_pt1 | contig 26964 bp, 24 predicted proteins | sample PhyWR2_FD_201032 | JGI IMG/M metagenome (GOLD analysis project Ga0308165, IMG submission 201032) | Phyllosphere microbial communities from UC Gill Tract Community Farm, Albany, California, United States - DLSLW.R2 | ecosystem: Host-associated > Plants > Phyllosphere > Unclassified | place: USA... | reverse complement strand
CGCGTGCTGGCCGGCGGTGCGCCGGTGGCCACGCTGGCGGGCCAGTCGGTGTGCATTCCCACCGGCACGCCGATGCTGCCCGTGGTGGCGCAGGCGCGCGTGCTCGCCACCTGAAAGGAGTCCCTGCAATGACCACGCTGGACCACCCCTACCACTTCGACGGCCAGGGCCGCACGGCCGCCACCGAAGAAGCCGACCATGTGCGCGACCTGATCGAGCAGGTGCTGTTCACCGCGCCGGGCGAGCGCGTGATGCGGCCCGACTTCGGCGCCGGCCTGCTGGCGCTGGTGTTCGAGCCCAACAGCAGCACGCTCGCCGCGACCCTGCAGTTCCTGGTGCAGAGCGCCTTGCAGCAGCACCTGTCGCACCTGATCGCGGTGAACGTCGTGGCGGTCGAGAACATCGACGCTGCGCTGCAGGTCACGGTCCAGTATGTCGTGATGGCCGACGGCAGCACGCGGCAGGCGGGTTTTGCGCTGCCTGGCGCCGGGGGAGGCGCGCCATGAAATACTTTTGCTGCGACCTGCGGCGGCTGCAGGTCATGGCGCGCGCCGGCAGCGCCAGCGGCATCGAGTTCCTGGAGGTGCGCGACCACCTGGAGCCGGTCAAGGCCTTGCGCCAGCGCACGCTGTTCGTGCGTCTGCTGCGGCCCGTTCCGGTCCAGCCCAGCGGCGACTGCGCGCTGGAGCCTCAAAATCTGCGGATCGACGGCGGTGAGCGCATTGCAAGCGTTCCGGTCGAATGGGTGGCCGCTGCCGACAAGCTGCCGGCGGGCATCGACCCGGCGCTGGTCGAAGGCATCGCCCTGGCCGACCTGCCGCGCACGCTGGTGGTCCGCACCGCGCTGGCGGGCGACTTCTCGCAGTACATGCTGCACCTGCGCCAAGGTCCGGGCAGCGAGCAGCCGCCGGGCGGGTTCGACCCGAAGCTGTCGGACATCGCGTTTTCGTTCAAGGTCGAATGCCCGTCGGACTTCGACTGCGCCGCGCCCTTGCCCTGCCCGCCTCCAGTTTCCATCAAGCCCGACATCGACTACCTGGCCAAGGACTACACCGGCTTTCGCCGCCTGATGCTCGACCGCCTGAGCCTGCTGGCGCCGGGCTGGCGCGAGCGCTCGGCGGCCGACGTGGGCGTGGCGCTGGTCGAGCTGATGGCCTATGCCGCCGACAACCTGTCGTACCGGCAGGACGCTATTGCCGCTGAAGCCTACCTCGCTACCGCGCGACGGCGCGTGTCAGTGCGCCGCCATGCGCGGCTTGTGGACTATGCGCTACACGACGGCTGCAACGCGCGCGCCTGGGTGCAGGTCAAGGTGGCTGCAAATTACACCCTTCCCCAAGGCACGCCGCTGCTGACCCGGAGCAGCCGTCTGCCGCAGCTGCTGGCACCGGGCAGCAAGAACCTGAGCGACGCGCTGGCCGCTGGCGCCGTGGTGTTTGAAACGGCGCATGACGCCGAGTTAAAGCCCGACCTCGATGATTTTTCGTTCTACACCTGGGGCGACCAGGCCTGCTGCCTGCCGCGCGGCGCCACGCGCGCCACCTTGCGCGGCGCGCACCCGGCGTTGAAACCGAACCACGTGCTGGTATTCCAGGAAGCCGTGAGTCCCACGACCTTGCGCAAGGAAGATGCCGACCCGGCCAGGCGCTGGGCGGTGCGGCTGGTCGAAGTGAAGGCCGGTGTCGATCCGTCCGGCCGGCTGTTCGACGAGCCGCCGCTCGACGCCCCGCAGGACGTCACGGAAATAGCCTGGGACGCCGCCGATGCGCTGCCGTTTGCGCTGTGCCTGTCGGTCAAGGCGCAGCCGGGCGTGGACATCAGCGTGGCGCTGGGCAATATCGTGCTGGCCGACCACGGCCACACCGTGCGCGGCGAAGAACTCGGTTCCGTGCCCAAGTCGCACCTGAAGCGCGCGGCGCCCGCCCGCCTGGCCGGAGCTTGCCAGCCTGGCAAGGCTGAAGACATCCCGCCGCGTTTCCGACCCGCGCTGAAGAATGCGCCGCTCACGCAGGGCTTCGACCTGGCGAAGGAGTTGGCGGCGCCGCTGGCGCTGGACCAGGGCTTGAACGCCCTGCCCTTGCAGCTTCAGGAAGAAGGCTGGTGGCCGGCGAGCGCCTTGCTCCACCGCGACCCCCATGACGCGCTGCCTCGGATCGACACGCTGGAGGGCCATCTCAAATCGGCCACCGGCAACCTGACCAGCTTCTGGACGGTGAAGCGCGACCTGCTGGGCAGCCTGCCGATGGCGCGCGCCGTCGTGGCTGAAACCGAAAATGACGGCACTGCATTCTTGCGCTTCGGCGACGATGTGCACGGCGAGCGCCCCAAGGAAGGCACGGCATTCACCGCCAGCTACCGCGTCGGCAACGGCGTGACCGGCAATGTCGGCGCGCAATCCATTTTCCATGTCGTCAGCAGCGACACCGGCATTTTCGGCGCCATCACCAATCCAATGCCGGCGGCGGGCGGCATAGCACCCGAGGACATCGCCGCCGCGCGCCGCGACGCGCCCGAGGCGTTCCAGACGCAGGAACGCGCGGTCACCGCCGCCGACTACGCCAGCGCCGCCGAGCGCCGCGCCGACATCCAGCGCGCGGCGGCCAGCTTCCGCTGGACCGGCAGCTGGCACACCGTCTTCGTCAGCGCCGACCGCCTGGGCGGCGCGGCCGTCGATGCGCGCTTCGAGGCGCGGCTGCGCGCCCATCTGGAGCGCTTCAGGATGGCCGGCTATGACCTGGAAGTCGATGCGGCGCGCTATGTGGCGCTGGACATCACGCTGCACCTGTGCGTGCTGCCCGGCCATTTCCGCAGCGAGGTGGTGCGCGCGGTGCAGCGCGAACTCGGCGCAGGCGTGCTGCCTGACGGGCGGCTGGCGGCGTTTCATCCCGACAACTTCACTTTCGGCCAGCCGGTGTACCTGAGCCGCATCGTCGCTGCCGCGCAGGCGGTGCCAGGCGTGGAGGCGGTGTGGGTAAAGAAGTTCGAGCGCTTCGGCCAGCCCGACGCGCTGCCGATGGAGGCCGGCGTGCTGCCCCTGGGCCGGCTGGAAATCGCCCAGCTCGCCAACAACCCCAATTTCCGCGAACGCGGGCGCCTGACGCTCGAAGCAGGAGGCGGCCAATGAGCGACACCCCACCCCTTCCACCGGGCCTTGAGGCCTGCGGCTGCTGCGACGGCCTTGACGCCAGCACGCCCGCCAGCCTGTCCAACCGCGCCGGCCTGGACGCGATCAGCTACCGCATCGGGGACCACGCACAGTTCCGCGACAGCCTGCACGCCGGCCTGTCGTCGCCAAGCTTTTCGGAACTGGCGGGCCTGCGCACGCGCGATGCCGACGACTACACGCTGGGCCTGCTCGACGCCGTGGCCTGCGCCGCCGATGTGCTGACCTTTTACCAGGAGCGCCTGGCCAACGAGTCCTACCTGCGCACCGCCACCGAGCGCGTGTCGCTTCAGGAGATGGGCAAGTTGATCGGCTACCGGCTGCGCCCCGGTGTTGCGGCCGAAACCTGGCTGGCGTTCGCGCTGGAAACGCCGAGGAGCGCGCCGGCCAATTTGCCGCCCGAGCCCGGCGCGTTCGTGACCGGCATCCCGGGCGCGCTGGCCTTGAGCGCCGGGCTCAAGGTGCAAAGCGTGCCCGGGCCCGGCGAGAAACCGCAGACCTTCGAAACCGTCGAGGACATGGACGCCCGGCCGGAGTGGAACGCGATACGCCCCTGGCTGTCGGAGGCGCGTGATCCCGGCCCTGGCGCGACCGAAACCTGGCTGGCCGGCCTGCGCAACAACCTGAAAGCCGGCGACGCGCTGGTGCTCGTGGATCCGGCGTTCTTCGCGCAGCCCGCGAGCAACACGAACTGGAATTTCCGGCACATCGACAGCGTGGAGCCCGACAATGCCAACGACCGCACGCGCGTCACCTGGAAAATAGCCCTGAGCGCCACATCGAGCGGCGCCGGCCCGCTGCAGGTGCATGCGCTGCGCAAGCGCGCCGCCGTGTTCGGCCACAACGCGCCGATGTGGGCCAGCATGAGCCGGCAGTTTCGCCATGGCTATCCCGGCGGCAAGGCTGCAACCGACTGGCCGGACTTCACGCTGAGCGAACTCGCCGACCATGTGGACCTGGACGCCGTTTTCGCAGAAGTCAAGCCGGGCGGGCTGGCGCTAATGACGCGCCTGGGCTTTGACAATGGCACCGTTTCGGCCACAGGCGGCGCAGGCCTGGCTGGCACGGCCGGCACCAGCGTCAGCTTCCTGCAGAAATCGTTCACCGGGCTGTACCTGGTCAGCAGCGCCAACGAGGTGTCGCGCGCCGCCTTTGCGCTGTCGGGCAAGGTCACACGCCTAGGGCTCAGGGGCCAGGGCGTGGACAAGAAATTCTTCGACTTCGTGCGCGAAACATCGGTGTATGCGCAGTCCGAACGGCTGACGCTCGCGCCCTACCCCGTCACCGAACCGGTCAGCGGCCCCACGCTGCCGCTGGCGGTACCGCCCGACGGATTTTTCGCCGGACGCAAGCTGATCATCACTGGGCTGCGTAGCAGTGACGGCATCCGGTTGGTCCATCAGGCCATACTGCTTGCGGCACAGCCGCATCAAAACGGGGCACTGCTGACCATCACCCCACCGCTATCCGCGCCGCTCCAGCGCGATACGGTGGTCGTACATGCCAATGTGGCACTGGCGACGCACGGCGAAACCGCCTCGCAGATCCTGGGCGCCGGGGACGCAAGCCGGCCTTTTCAGCGCTTCGAATTGCAGCGCCTGCCGCTGACCTACCGCAGCGCAGCCAGCGCGAGCGGCGCCGACAGCGAACTGAGCGTGCGCGTCGGCGAGGTCGAATGGCTTGAAAAGCCGACGCTGTTCGGCGCCGGCGCCGCCGAACGCGCCTACGCCCTGAGCGTCGATGCGCAGGGCAAAACCTGGGTCGTGTTCGGCGACGGCGTGCGCGGCGCCCGGCTGCCCAGCGGCGTCAACAACGTGCGCGCCAGGTACCGCCAGGGCCTGGGGCCGGAGGGCAACGTCGGCGCCGACCAGCTGACGCAGCTGATGAGCCGGCCGCTGGGCCTGAAAAGCGTCAGCAACCCGATCCCCGCGCAGGGCGGCACCGCGCCCGAGGAAATCGGCCAGGCGCGCCGCACGATGCCGCTGGGCACGCGCACGCTGGGCCGCGTGGTGTCGCTGCTCGACTACGAGGACTTCGCCATGGCCTTTGCCGGCATCGCCAAGGCGCAGGCGCGGGTGCTGCAGCTCGCCGGCGGGCCGGCTATCGCCATCACCATGGCCGGGCAGGACGGCGCACAGCTCTCCAGCGACAACCCGGTCTGGAACCACCTGTGGCTGGCCTTGAAGGCCGGCGGTGACCCGCATGTGAACGTGCTGCTGCTGCCGTACCGCAAAAGCGCCTTTCACCTCGGCCTGAAGGTGAGGCGCGATCCGGCCTACGAACTCAAGCCGCTGCTGGCCGCCGTGGAAGGCGCGTTGCGCAGCCGCTACGCCTTCGAGGCGCGCGCGCTGGGCCAGCCGGTGCTGCAGTCGGAGGTGATCGCCGCCGTGCATTCGGTGCCCGGCGTCGTCGCGGTCGATCTGGACTTTCTCTACGGCGGCACGGCGCCGGCGGCGCAGACGAAAAAGTCGCGCCAGACGCGCCTGCTCGCGACGCGCATGCACGTCCAGGGCGGCGCGGTGATGCCGGCGGAGCTGCTGACGCTGGACACCGGGCCGCTGGAGCGGCTGGAGGAGATGCCATGAGCACGCTCAACGCCGAGCGCCTGTACGCGCTGCTGCCGGCGGTGTACCGCATCCGCGACGCGCAGCAGGGCCAGCCGCTGCGCGCGCTGGTGGCGCTGATCGCGCAGGAGTTCGAGGCGCTGGAGGACAACATCGAGCAGCTCTACGACGACCAGTTCATCGAGACCTGCGCCGACTGGGTGGCGCCCTACATCGGCGACCTGATCGGCTACCGGCTGCTGCACGGCGTGGCGCCGGCCGTGGCATCGCCGCGCGCCGAAGTCGCCCACACCATCGGCTACCGCCGCCGCAAGGGCACGGCAGCCATGCTGGAGCAGCTGGCGCGCGACGTGACCGGCTGGCCGGCACGCGCGGTCGAGTTCTTCGAGCAGCTCGCCACCACGCAGTACATGAACCACGTCCGCCTGCACGCGCCGGCCAGCGCCAGCCTGCGCTCGCTGCCCCTCATGCTGCAGCAGGGCGGCCCGTTCAACGGGGTAGCGCACACGGCCGAGATGCGCCGGCCCGAAGCCGGCGCCGGGCGCTACAACATTCCCAACATCGGCATCTTCTTGTGGCGCCTGCAGCCGTTTCGCCTGAGCGATGTGCCGCTCACGCCCGAGCCGGGCGATGCCAGCGGGCGCAAGTTTCGCTTCAACCCGCTGGGCGCGGACCAGCCGCTCTTTCGGCTGCCGGCGACTGAACAGGAGGTCACCCACATCGCCGAACCGGCCAACGTGCCCGCCGCCATCGACCTGCGCCTGATGGCGCGGGCGGTGAAGGCGGCCGCTGCCGGCAGTACCGCGCCTGGCGACTACGGGCAGGGCCAGAGCATCGTGCTGTCGCGCCCGAACCCTAGCCCGGCCCAGCCGCCGCTGCCCGTCGATGTCGCCGACATCTGCGTCTGCGACCTGCGCGACACGGCCGCCGGCTGGGCGCATGAAGACCTGGCCAGCAGCGTTCACCAGGACAAAATTGCCTTCGACCCGAGGCTGGGCCGGGTGCTGCTGGGCGCGACCGTCACCGGGCCGCTACTCGCGACCTTCCACAGCGGTTTTTCGCGCGCCATCGGCGGCGGCGAATATGAGCGCAGCCCGGAAGGCGGACAGCTCGAAAGGCAGCGCAGCGTGACCGGCGGCAATGCGCTGCAGCCGCAGCTCGACGCCATTGCCGCCGAAGGCTGCTTGACGCTGGGCGACAGCCTGACTTATGCGCAGACGCCGGTGCTCAAGGTCGATGCGGTGCTGGCCGCCAGTGCGCCGGGCAAGACGGTCGTGGTGGCCGCGCGCAACGGCGCCCGGCCGTTGATCGCATCAAGCGGTCCCGTCACGCTGGCCATCGGCGCGCGCGGCCGGCTGGTGCTCGACGGCCTGGTCATCAGCGGCGGCGCCCTGGAACTGGCCGCTGCCACCGATGACGCGCTGCGCGAACTGGTGCTGCGCGACTGCACCCTGGTGCCGGGCCTGGCGCTGAACACCGACGGCAGCGCCGCCTCGCCGGGCGCGGCCAGCCTCGTCATCGGCCATCCGTTTGCCCAGGTCACGCTGGAGCGCTGCATCACCGGTCCGCTGCAGGCCGTGGCCGGCGCCAAGGTATTCCTGCGCGACTGCATCGTTGACGCCGGGGACGCCAGCAGCGCGGCCTTCGATGCCGACGGTGCGGGCGGCGCGGGCGCCGAACTGACCGTGGCCGAAAGCACCGTGATCGGCAAGGTCCACACGCGCTTGATGCGGCTGGCGTCGAACAGCATCTTCTTCTGCGTCCTCGGCCCGCCGCCGCTGGAGGCCTGGCGCGCGCCGGTGATGACCGAGCGCCGGCAAGAAGGCTGCGTGCGCTTTTGCTGCCTGCCTGCGGGCGCCATCACGCCGCGCCCTTTCCGCTGCGTGACGGGCACGCTGCCGGTGTGGCCGCACTTCACCTCGCTGCGCTACGGTGATCCCGGCTACGGCCAGCTGCGGCCGGCAACGGCCCAGGCGATCCGCGAAGGCGCCGATGACGGCGGCGAGATGGGCGTGATGCATGCCTTGTTCCAGCCGCAGCGCGAAACCAACCTGCGCCTGCGGCTCGATGAATACCTGCGCTTCGGGCTGCACGCAGGCATTTTTTACGCGACCTGATTCCACCAGGCCAAAGACTGCAACGACCATCCGGGAGAACGACCATGGCTGCCGACTTTTCCAGAGTGCGCCTGAACCCCCTGCTCGACTACGCGGGCGTCGAGCTCAAGCAGGGTGGCGTGCTGCTCGACGCCGACGCGAACGAGCTGGTGGCGCTGATCGACCGGCGCCTGCGCGCGCTGGCCAGCGACACGCTGGGCCGCGCCACGGTGTCCGCCACCACGCCCAATGCATTCAAGGTCAGCGCCGTGGCGGGAGGGCTGGAGATCGACAAGGGCCGGCTGTACGTCGATGGCCTGCTGGCCGAGAACCATGGCGCCGCTTCGCAAGACGCCGCGCAGCGCTTGTTTGACGGCCTGCTGTCCGAAAGCGGCTTTGGGGGCAAGATTCCCTACGCTGGCCAGCCTTACCTGCCCGGCCCGCCAGCGCTGCCCACTAGCGGCCGGCACCTGGTCTATCTGGACGTGTGGAGCCGCGAGGTCACGCACCTGGAGCAGCCGGCGCTGGTGGAAGGCGCTGTCGCGGTCGAAACCAGCTCGCGCCTGCAGACCGTGTGGCAGGTGCGCGTGCTGGCGCCCGATGCCGGCAGCGGCGCCAACTGCGCCACGCTTGACGCCGGCATCGCAGACTGGAGCGAGCTGATCGCGCCTTCGACCGGCGTGCTGAGCACCAGCACTTTCGACGTGCCGGCTGCCGACGATCCCTGCGACCTGTCGCCCAGCGGCGGCTACCGGGGACCGGAGAACCAGCTCTACCGCGTTGAAATTCATAATCCCGGCCAGCCCGGCGGCACGGCCACCTTCAAATGGTCGCGCGAGAACGCCAGCGTGGGCAGCCGCGTGGCCAGCCTGGTTTCGGGCACGGCGCTGGAACTCGACAGCCTGGGGCGCGACGAGGTGCTGCGCATCAGCAGCGGCGACTGGGTCGAGATCACCGACGATGTGCGCGAATTCTCCCAAGCCGCTGGCGAGATGCGCCGGGTCACGGTCGAGGAGGCGACGCGCCGCATCAGCTTTGCGCCCGCGCTGCCGGCCGCCATGTTGCCCGGCAGCTTTCCTGACAGCGACTGGCCTCGGACGCGCAACCTGCGCGTGCGCCGCTGGGACCAGAAAGGCCGCATCTTTCGCACCGATGCGAGCGACACGCCGGTTCAGGTGCAGGATCTGGACGCGCCAGGGGCCGCCGGCCTGATCCAGGTGCCCGCATCCGGGGTCAAGCTGCTGCTGGAAAGCGGCATCACGGTCAGTTTTGACGCCACCGGCGCCAAGGGCTTCAGGGCCGGCGACCATTGGGAATTTGCCGCGCGCACGTCGGATGCGTCAGTCGAGGCGCTGGACCGCGCGCCGCCGCGCGGCATTCACCACCATTACGCGCGGCTGGGACTCTGGGACGTGGCCAGCGGGACGGTGAGCGACTGCCGCAACCCCTGGCCGCCCCAGGGCACGACGGGCGAGAACTGCGGTTGCACGCAGTGCGTCACGCCCGAGTCGCACGCCAGCGGACAGCTCACGCTCCAGGATGCCGTGGACAAACTGAGGGACAGCGGCGGCACGGTCTGCCTGCATGCCGGCCACTATGTGTTGCGCGAGCCGGTGCGCGTGCGCGGCGCCCGGTCGCTGCGCATCACCGGCCAGGGTCCGGCGACGATGATCGCGTCGTCGGGCTCGGCCTTCATCATCGAGCGCAGCCTGGCAGTAAGCATCGACGAGCTGGCGATCTTTTCGCTCGGGCGCCAGTCGGCCATCAGCGTTCGCACGGTGCTGGGGCTGGCGCTGCGCCGCCTGGCGGTGGCGGTGTTCGGCAACGCCGATGCGCAGGGCGCGGCGGTCACGCTCAGCGGCATGGTGGCCGGCGCGACCCTTGAGGGCAACCTGTTCATCGCGCCTGACGGCGTGCGCGCGCTGGAACCCCACGAGGAGGAAGCGCCGCAATTGCTGCTCTCGGCCGTGCTGCATATCGACGACAACGTGTTCTGGTGCCGGGACAGCGCGGTACGGCTGGCAGGCGCCGTCGGTCATGCCTTTGAAACCCGCATGAGCGGCAACCAGGTGATCGGCAGCCATGAAGTGGGCCTGGCCGCCGAAGGCTTTGCCCTGCCCGGTGGCAGCGTGCGCTTCACCGGCAACAACCTGAACCTGCACGGCGCCGGGATTCGCTGCGCGGTCGATGGCGCCTGGATCGAAGGCAACAAGCTCCAGGCCACGCGCGACGGCGACCACCTGCCCGGCGGCGCGGGCATCGAACTCGCCGCCGGCCTGGACAAGAACGGCAGCAACCAGTGCCAGGTGCTGGCCAACCAGGTGAGCGGCTTTCCCGAAGCCGGCATCCTGATCGCCGCGCCGGTGCAGGCGCTGATCGTCAAGCTCAACCTCATCGAGCAGTGCGGCAACGGCATCGTGATGCGCGATTCGGCCCGCGCCGCCTCGCTGTCGATTGAAAACAACCAGCTGCGCGGCATCGGCCTGCGCGCCAACGCCGGCATGACGCTGGGCATCGGCATTTTCCGCACCGAATCGGCCACCGTGGCCGGCAACATCTTGCGCCAGATCGGCCAGGAGGTGGGCGACAGCAAGCAGCTGGTGGCGGGCATTGCCGCGTTTTCGGTGCAGCGCCCGCGCATCAGTGGCAACGACATCCTGGAAGTCGGACCCCTGGACAACTTCGGCGGCGTCGTGGCCGGCATCATCGTGCGCGCACCCTACGCGCAGGCCGAGATCGGCCAGAACCATGTCGAGCGCGACGCCCAGCCCAGCCACCAGCCCAGCGACATCGCTTGGCTGGCGCTGCAGATCGACGAGCCCCAGCCCGGAGGCAACCCGGTCTCGCGCCTGGGGCGCTTCACCGCGCTGCGCGTGGACGACAACCGCACCCTGGTGCTCTTGGGCAGCCAGGCCTGGGTCAACGCCGTCCCGACCAGCGTCGATGCCGCCGGGGCGGCCGTGCCGGTGCAGGGCGCCAGCGCCTCGGTGCTGGGCAATGTCTTCATCGCGCGCGGCCGGGCGCCGGCGGTGGACGTGAGCGCCAGCGGCGACGTGCTGTTCAACGACAACCGCTGCGAGCTGCGCGCCAATTTCAGCACCAGCGCGGTACTGCTGAACACGCCGGTCGCCCTCATCCACGCCAACCGCGTGCGCGGGGCCGAGGACTCGATCCGCGTGGCCAACGGCAATGCATTGGTCGCGGCCATCGGCAACATCACCACGCGCCCGATCAACGCGCCGCTGCGGCCCGAAATGGTGCCGCTCAACCTCATCGGCTGAACGGCCCGACATCCGACCTGGCCGTGCCCAACAAGGAGAATTCCCATGCGGCTCATCGTCATCCAGCAAGCGTCCGACCTGCAGGCCCTGAGCGCCAGGCTGTTCAAAAACTCCACGGGCGACCAAGCCGGCAGCCAGGAACTGAGCCAGGCGACCCTGGAGCAGATCAGGAGGCTCAACCCCCACGCGGATTTCCAGCGTTTGCCAGCCGGCACCGTGCTGCTGCTACCCGGCACGCCCGAGTTGAAGGACGCCGACAGCCAGCCCCTTGCCGGCACTTCCTTTGAGGATTTCGCCGCCCGGACCCGCGAAGGCCTGGAAGCGGTGGCCCAGCGCATGAGGAGCGGCGCCGAGGCGCTGGCCGCCGATCGCGCCGGCGTGACGGCCGTCCTCAAGTCCGCAGCCGTCAAGCGTCTGGTCGAAAGCGATCCACTGCTGAAAAAGCAGCTTGACGACGCCAGCAGCGAATTTGCCGATGCCCAAAAGCAGGCGCAGGAAGCGGCCCGTCAGCTCAAAACCCTGCAGGAAGGCCTGGACGCCGAACTGCAGGGTTTGCGGAAAATGCTCGAATAAAAGGCGGATTCAGCAGAAAACCGTCCGGGCCTCAATCGCTTTGCGTTACACGAGAAACATTTTTTTCCTGTTTTCAGAACGAGAAATAGCGCAAATTACGCCTCAGAAGCGACGAAAGTATCTTCGTTTGAACCAGCAGGCGAATATTTAGCACCAAACAGGTATTTTGTGCAGTCACTGTCTACGTAAGCAGCTATCAATTACATAGCAGACAAGTGCTGGCGGCCTTGAATTCTGCGATTGACAGCAGGGCGATTTCGCCCCAGTTCTTTCTGCTCTGCGGCTCATGCCGCGTCACTGCAAGGAGTTGAGCCGAATGAAACGCCCTCAAAAGCCGAAAACTTCGCAACTCGCTCCAGCCTCCCGCTGTTGGAAGGCAGGCCGGTGAACGGAGCCGACATGGCGCGCCATGGCAGCCTGTCTGAAGAAGGCGGGTGCAATGGCTTGCTGGGTGCATCGCCGGTCTTCCTGACCACGCTGTCGCAGCTTCGCCGCATTGCAAAGAGCGAAGCGCCCTTGCTGATCGAAGGTGAAACCGGCTCGGGCAAGGAACTGGTGGCGCGCGCCGTGCATTACCGGGGAACACGCGGGGCCGGGCCGTTCGTTCCGGTCAATTGCGGGGCCTTGCCCGACCATCTGGTCGAGGCAGAATTGTTTGGCCATGAACGCGGCGCTTTCACCGATGCGAAAACAGCGCGTCGCGGCCTGGTCGCCCAGGCCAATGAAGGCACCCTGTTTCTTGACGAAGTCGATGCCCTGAGCACCAAGGCGCAGGTGACACTGCTGCGGTTCCTGCAGGACCAGCATTTCCGGCCACTGGGAAGTTCCCACGAGTTGCGTTGCGATGTGCGCGTCATCGCTGCAACCAACCAGCCGCTGAGCACCATGGTGCAGGAAGGGCGTTTTCGCTGCGACCTGCTTTACCGGCTGAAGATACTGCACTTGGCGCTGCCGCCGCTGCGCGCGAGAACGGGCGACGCCGAGCTGCTAGCGCTGCAATTCGTGGGCACGCTGTGCGACAAATACAAGCTGCCGCACAAGCAGTTCGATGCTGCAACGCTCGCCTGGGTTCGGGGCTATTCGTGGCCGGGCAATGTGCGTGAACTGGAGAACTGGGTGCATCGCGAGCTACTGATGGCCGAAGGGCCGACGATTTGCGCCACCTTGCAGGCTTCCATCAATGATGCAGGCACGCCCGGCAAAACCCTCACCGGCTTCCGACAGGCCAAGGCCGAGGTGCTGCGCGCCTTCGAACGTGATTACGCCATTGAGGCCATGCGTCAGGCCGGTGGCAATATCACGCAGGCCGCACGGTTAGCCGGCAAAGAACGCCGGGCTTTTGGCAAGCTTGTCAAAAAACACGGCATCGATCCCAAAATCCTGAGCACGTGACTTCCAATTCCGTTCTCACTTCATTGGCGAAGGAATCTCTCTTCATCTGCGTTGATGAAGAAAGTCATGTCTCATGCTGCAGATGCTGAGGTCTCAAGAGCGTTGTATCGAATTAGCCGGCGATGAGCGTAACTTCAAAAGGGACGAGTGCCAGTTCTTTACGCGAAACGGATTTTTTCTGAAGTCGTGCGTCATCAGAAGGATGGCCAACACCTTGATGATCCAGAAGGTGCTTGATCAGCCGCACTGGCACGGAAAACTGATACCGCGCAACGATGCGACCCTGACGGCATTGATTTGGGAACACGTCAACCTGTATGGCTATGTCATCGTTAGATGTGGAAATTTCCCCAAGGCCATGGCAAGAATGCCTTCCCGTGAGTTGGCATGATGAGTGTCCATGCAGCGGAACCAGCCCAGGTAGTGGGTGGCGAGGCCGTGAAAGCGATGGAGCCATTGTTTGAGGCGGCTGTGATAGGCATTGACGTTCTGGATGTGGACGGCACCCTTGACATGGATGCCTGCGCTGACGTTGATGGCGTCGTGGGAAATGCCGGCGTCCTGCGCAAAATAGCGGTAGGTCCGATTGCCGTCGCTCACCAGCAGCGCATCCGTGGCCAGGACCGGCTGCAATACGCTGCTCAGCTGGGCTTTGCTCATCTGCCCGGCTCCCGTGACCCAGTTCAGGGTTTGCCCGGTGCGGTCTCGGGCCACCAAAACGCAGACCAGTTCGCCGGACAAGCCCGCTTTGCTCGCCTTGCCACGGCGACGGCGAGGCGGGCGGTTCAACTCGCGACAGCCCTTGCGCGACTCCAGGATATAGGTCTGGTCGGCCTCGGTGATGCCTTGCAGCGTTGTCGCGCGGTCTGCCTTGAGGCTGCTCAGAAAGCGATGGCGCCAGCGCAGCGCGGTGTTGCGATGCACGCCCAGCGCACCGCCAAAACCGAGCCATTTGTCCTTCTTGCGCAGCCGCGCCAGGGCCGTTCCCGTCAAGGCGTTGAAGGTGCGCCGGCATACTTGGCAGCGGTAGCGCTGCAACCCATTGACCTGACCGTGCAGATACAGGCTGGTGCCTTGGCAGTGTGGGCAGTTGCGCGGCTCGGTCACGCTTTGCGACTCAATCACAGCCAGGCCTTGCGCCTGGCCGTCCACCTCATCAAGGCGCTTTCTGAGCAGCGCCCGCTGGCGCAAGGTCAGTCGAGATACCTGCCGCAATCAACCCATTGAGTGTCTCTGCGTTCATGGCGGCCTCCTGACGGGATTCGAGGTTTACTCTACGCCTCCCGGGTGCGAGATTCCACATCTAACGGTGACATCGCCTTAGGAAAATATGAAGGAGCGCAGCGTGTTTGTCGACCATTCCCCGATCAATCGCTGGGCAATTCGGTTTCTACCCTTGGTTGAAAAAAGTCTTTCGAAAACAAGAGCGGCGCCAACAAGGCGGCCATGGATGAGATCCATGGCCGCCGGCAGACCCTGATCGTGGTGCGGCAAGTGAAGTACCTCAACAACATCGTGGAGCACGACCATCGGGCGATTAAGCGAGTCGCCAGCTAGAGGCTCAACTTCAATTCATTTCGATCGGCGAAAAACGTTCATCAGCCCACAACGCAATAGAGCCGGATAGATCGATACCGAAAATGCACCAATATAGTGCAATTCAGATCAACTTATGTGGTTACAACCTTAATACTCAAATATTTCACGGCAAAATGCTGTTTTTGCATGAATTTATGCACCAATTTGAGGAATTAAACGGATGAAGTACAAAACCTTGGAAGGCTTTTTGAGCCATGTCGCAGCCTGCAACCCAGGTCAACCCGAATTCCTTCAAGCCACGACCGAGGTGCTCGAAAGCCTTTGGCCCTACATTGAAAAGCATCCCAAATACGCCGAGCACGGCTTGCTCGACCGTCTGATCGAACCCGAGCGCACGATCATGTTTCGCGTTTCGTGGATTGACGATCGGGGTGAGGTTCGCGTCAACCGAGGCTATCGTATTCAGCACAGTTCGGCCATTGGTCCGTACAAAGGTGGGCTGCGCTTTCATCCTTCAGTGAATTTGTCGATTTTGAAATTCCTGGCTTTTGAGCAGACCTTTAAGAATGCGCTAACGACGCTACCCATAGGCGGAGGCAAAGGCGGCTCGGACTTTGATCCCAAGGGCAAGAGCCCGCTGGAAGTTATGCGCTTTTGCCAGGCGTTTGCGAGCGAACTGTTCCGACATATTGGCGCCGACACTGATGTTCCGGCCGGAGACATAGGCGTGGGAGGGCGTGAAGTGGGCTTCATTGCCGGGATGTACAAAAAACTCAGCAACCGCTCGGACTGCGTATTCACCGGCAAAGGCCTGAGCTTTGGCGGCTCGCTGATCCGCCCTGAAGCCACGGGCTACGGCACGGTTTATTTCGCCCAAGAGATGCTCAAGCAAAAGCACCGCACGCTCGACGGTCTGCGGGTCAGCGTCTCAGGCTCGGGCAACGTAGCGCAGTATGCGGTTGAGAAGGCGATGGCGCTAGGCGCGAAAGTCATCACCGTGTCAGATTCGAGTGGCACTGTAGTTGATGAAGACGGCTTCACAACCGAAAAACTGGCCGAGCTGATGGAAGTCAAGAATCACCTGTACGGCCGGGTCAGCGACTATGCGAAACGCACTGGCGCTGCATTCCATGCAGGCGTGCGGCCATGGCATGTCCCGGTCGATGTCGCTCTGCCTTGCGCAACGCAAAACGAGCTGGACGCCTCGGACGCCGCCATGTTGGTAAAAAACGGCGTGATCTGCGTGGCCGAAGGCGCCAATATGCCTTCGACCCTGGATGCGGTGCAGGTGTTCGAAAGCAACGGTGTGCTGTATGCGCCAGGCAAAGCCAGCAATGCCGGCGGTGTGGCCACGTCCGGGCTGGAGATGAGCCAGAACGCCATGCGCCTGTCTTGGTCGCGCGATGAGGTCGATGCGCGCTTGCTGAAGATCATGCAAGACATTCATAGCGCCTGTCTGAGATACGGCCGCCGTGAAGACGGCACGATTAGCTATGTCGATGGGGCTAACGTGGCGGGCTTCGTCAAGGTGGCCGATGCCATGCTGGCGCAGGGCGTGACCTGAGTCGGGAAGGTCTTTTTCAATGAAATGAGCACCTTGGCTGTTCGCGCCGATCAATGGGATGGACGCCCCCACCCGAAACGGCATGAATGTGAATACGAGGGACTTCCCACTTCCTGTTTACGGCATCAAAGTGCCAAGATTGAAGTGCTGGAAAGTCAATCTGCAACCACTATTGGAAGGAGAAGTCCCATGAGCAACATTACACGAGTCGGCGTTGATTTGGCCAAGAATGTCTTCCAGGTTCACGCTGTGGATGCCAGTGGTAACGTGATCACTAATCGGATGCTCAAGCGTGACCGATTTCTGGCATGGTGTTGCGATCTGCCGCCCGGCTGCCTGGTGGCGATTGGCAAGCTTGCAGTGGCGCCCATCACTGCTGCCGGCAACTCCGCGATGGAGGTCTGGACGCCAGGATGATTGCAGCCCAGTTCGTTGCGCCGTACCGCATTCAGGGCAAGAGCGCACTGCCTGCATCAACCGAATCCGAAGTTTGCTGGCCGAGTTTGGTATCGTTTTGCCTCAAAGCCCACAGGTGCTGCGACAACACTTGAGTGACCTGATTGAGGATGCCCGCAACGACTGACCCTGCCTCGTTTCCACGTACAGCAAGTCATGCTGCCAAAAAGCTATGTTTTTTTGCAATTGGGGCGAGAAAGCCGATGGACGTGTGCATGCGCACGCGGTTGTAGTAGCCCTCGATCCAGTCCACGATGTCCAGCCGGGCCTGGGCCCAGGTGTCGTAGCGTACTTGGTAAATCCGCTCGACCTTCAGCGTTTTGAAAAAACTCTCCCATGGCCGCGTTGTCCCAAGCGTTGCCTTTCCTGCTCATCGACATAGTGACGTCGAAGTCCGCTGCCAGACAGCGGTACGCATGGCTGGCATATTGAGAGCCTCTGTCGGGGTGCACCAGCAAACCGGCCGCCGGTTTTCGCTGCCAGTACGCTGATTTCAATGCCATGCATACTAACTCCGCGTCGATCGTCTCGGACATCGACCAGCCCACGATACGCCGACTGGCCAAGTCCATCATCACAGCCACATACAGCCAGCCTTCGTTCGTCGAAACGTAAGTGATATCACCGACCCACGCCTGATTTGGCTCCCAGCTGCCGAAGCGGCGGTCTAGCAAATTAGGCGCCACCGGCAGGTGATGGGCCGAGTCGGTGGTGACGACATACGCTCGCCGGTAGACCGGGTGCAGTCCTTGACGCCGCAGGCTTTGGCGTACCCGCTCGGCGCTCACGCATTGGCCTTGCTGGCGCAGTTGCTGCACGATGCGAGGCCTGCCGTAGCTGCGCCGGCTGTCTCGGTGGATGGCTGCCACCTGGGCATCCAGGGCCAGGGTGGCCAGCGCTCGGGCACTGGGCGAGCGCACACGCCACTGACAGTACCCGCTGCGCGATACCGATAGCACCCGGCAGAGCCTGCTGACCGCGAGCTCGTCGCGATTTTTCTAGATTCCTCAGCGTACTTCATCGCGATCCCCTTGCAAAGTACGCCGCCCTCCTTTTCGAAGAATTTCCACGTCCAGCTTTGCATCGGCAAGTTCCCTGCGCAACCGGCTGCACTCGGCCTCCAGTTCGCTCACGGGCCGGCGCATCGGCACAGCTGAAGCGCTCGCGGCAACTTCGGGCGCTACAAGCCCTGCTGCCGCTTGCCGCCGCTTGCCAAGTGCCCAGCGTGGCCACTGGCACGCCCAGCCGACGCGCTGCTTCATGCGCCCCCACCGATTCGGCCAACCTCGCCGCCTCGACCTTGAACTCTTGCTGTGTACTGCCTCTTGGGCACCGTTCTATCTTGCATCTCGATTCTCCATACAGGTGAAGTTTCCAACTTCTCGCTGTACGTGAAATGAAGGCAGGGTCAGTACGCCTACGGCGCTTTCTGGGGCAAGGGTTGTTTGACCTGGCCGCCCTCATCCATCAGCAGCCAGGCCAACAGCTTTGCCGGCCGGGTGTTGCTGGCGTTTTGCGACACGAGGTGGGCCGCGCGGGGCGGCTCGTACCAGGACTGACCGGCGCGGTAGGTCACGGCGGGCTGGCCCTGCAGCTGCGACACCACCTCGCCTTCCAGCACATAGGCAAACACCGAGCCCGAGTGGAAGTGCGGTTCAGAGGCCTGGCCCGGCTCATAGCTCACCACGGCCATGGCGACCTGCTTGCCGGGTACGTCGGGCAACTTTTGCATTTGCAGCGGCACAACTTTCTCTTCGTCCGCAGGGCCGTGCGCCTGCACGCCTGAGCTTGCAAGCACAACGAGGAAGGCAAGCGCAGGTAGCAGCGCTGCGGGAATTTTGTTCAAGATGTTCATGGGTGCCTCCTCAGACCGCAGGCATCTTGCGAAAGCCAATGGCCAGCCGGTTCCAGCTGTTGATCAGGCCAATGGCCAGGGTGAGGTTGACGCACTGCACCTCGCTGAACTCGGCGCGCAGGGCGTCATAGGCTTCATCAGGGGCATGCGTGTCGGCGATGCGGGTGATCGCTTCGGTCCAGCCAAGGGCGGCGCGTTCACGCGGCGTGAAAAACGGGGTTTCGCGCCAGACCGACACCGCGTACAGGCGTCGCTCGGTCTCGCCTTTTTTGCGCGCATCGCTGGTGTGCAGGTCCACGCAGTAGGCGCAGCCATTGACCTGCGAGGCACGCAGCCGCACCAGTTCCTGAAGTGCGGGCTCAATGCCGAGCTTGGAGACGGCAACCTCCAGGGCCATCAGGGCTTTCATCGCATCGGGGGAGGTTTTGTAGAAGTCCAGTCGCTGTTCCATGTCGATTTCCTCGGGTGGTTAAATAGAGGCTTCATGCTAGGGGTGCATACCCGTCCCGCAGGCGGCCAATGCCAGGCTTTTTGAGGAGGCCAATCGATGGAGTTGCATGTCGTGATCGAGGGCGACAAGGACCTGACGGGCCAGCTTTACCGCCAGCTCCGGCAGGCCATCACCTCGGGCAGGCTGGCCGCCGGCGAGAAGCTGCCGCCAACGCGCCTGCTAGCGGAGCAGCTCAGGCTCTCACGCAAGACGGTGGCCGAAGCCTATGCGCGGCTGACCTATGACAAGCTGCTGGTCGGCAAGGTGGGCAGCGGAAGCTTTGTTGCGCCCGCTGTCCACGCCGCCAAACCCGCTTTGCTCGAACCTACCCTCGCCGGCGCTGCCGTCGCGGCGCGCTGGCGCGACATGCCAACTCCACTGCGCCACCCCTCCCCGGCAGGCAGCGCACGTTATGAATACATCGGCGGCACACCTTCCAGAGCCTTGTTCCCCCAGGCTGACTGGCGTCGCTGTGTGCTGCATGCCTTGCGCCAGGCGGCCAAATCGCGCGGCATGTATGGCGAGACCGAAGGCCTGTCCGAGCTGCGCGCCTCCATTGCGCGCCATGCCGCCTTCTCGCGCGGCGTGCGCTGCACCCATGAAGACGTCATCGTCACCACCGGCGCGCAACAGGCACTGGACCTGGTGGCGCGCGTGCTAGTGGAGCCGGGCAGCACGGTAGCCCTCGAAGAGCCCGGCTACCCCCCGGCACGGCAACTGTTGGCAGCCCAAGGTGCAAAAGTCGTAGGCATCCCGGTGGATGCTGAGGGCATGCAGGCCGGCTTGATTCCGGACGGCACCCGGCTGATCTACGTCACGCCGGCGCACCAGTTTCCACTGGGCATGCCGATGAGTGCGCAAAGGCGCAAAGACTTGTTGCTGCGGGCACGCGAGCTCGGCGCCATCATCATCGAGGACGACTACGACAGTGAATTTCGCTATGAGGGGCGGCCCACCGACTCCTTGCAAAGTATGGACACTGAGGGCCTGGTGGCCTTTGTCGGCACTTTCTCCAAAACCCTTTCGCCCGAGCTTCGCCTGGGTTACCTGATCGCGCCGCCAGCCATTTTGCAAGCGGTGGCCGTGGCCAAACACCTGTGCGACTGGCACACCTCGATGCCTGCGCAATGGGCCTTGGCCAAGTTCATCGCCGACGGTGACTTGGCCAAACACATTCGCCGTTGCCATGTTGAATATGCAGAGCGCCGCCGTCTGATCGTGCAACATTTTGCCAGCGACCTCGCATTTTGGTTTGAACTGGTGCCGGCGCAGGCGGGGATTCACATGGCGGCGATGTGCAGGCGAAAAATCGATATGGACACCCTGCTGCGATTGGCGCGACGCGCGGAAGTCGGCCTCTATTCCATCGAGGATTTCTACCATTTCACGCCTGCGCGGCAAGGGCTGGTACTGGGCTACGGCGCTATCGAGAGCGCTGACATCAACCCCTCACTGGACCGTGTGCGCGACATCCTTCAGCAGATGTGATTCCATTTCTAAATTATCCGAACACCTTGGCCGGTTCGCGATCTTTGGTATATGGGATAGGAATTCAGGGGCAAGGTCAGTGCTGTGGCAGACTGCCGCCTGACATGTTCCTTGTTGCGCCATCGGCGTCAACTTGCGTATAGGACGTGTCCGGTTATACGGGGGCAAGACCATTTGCTTCAATGCGCTTTGAGGGAGGTTTTGCAGCGCACAGTAAATCCGAAGCTCAGTCAGGCATCCCAGTGAACTGGCCCCAATGGTCTTCAAACACCAGGTCAGCCAGCGCAGCGCGGCGCGCCCAGTTTTCGGCCTGCAGCATGGGTTGGTCGTAAAAGGCATGGACCGGCCCCAGGCAGAGGACGGCGATGGGCTGGCTGCCCTCGGGCATGCCAAGCAACCGGCCCAGCTTGACTGGGCAGAAAATCGACACCCAGCCCATGCCCAGCCCTTCGGCGCGCGCGGCCAGCCAGAGGTTCTGGATGGCGCAGGCCGCCGAGGCCAAATCCATCTGCAGCAGCGTGCGGCGGCCGAACACATGGGCTTCCCGCCCCGGCGGCAAGGCAACGACCAGCACCTCGGCGGCGTCGAGCACGCCCTGCACCTTGAGCTTCATGAAGTCGTCCTCGCGCTCGCCCAGGGCTTGCGCGGTAAGGCGCCGCTCCTGCTCGACCAGCGCATGCACGCCTTCCCGCACCGGCCGGCTACGGATGCGGATGAAGCGCCATGGCTGCATGAAACCGACGCTGGGCGCATGGTGCGCGGCTGAGAGCAGGCGCTGCAGCAACGCATCGGGCACGACGCCGCCGCTGAAGTGCCGCATGTCGCGCCGCTCGTGGATGGCGCGGTACACCGCCTGGCACTCGGGCGGACTGAAGGCATGGTCTGGCAGTTGGCGCACGGCTTCAGTCTTCGATGCGGCGCTGGGCCGCAATGCCCGCATTGAAGGCATGCTTGATCATGGCCATCTCGGTCACGGTGTCGGCCGCCTCGATGATCTCGGGCGTGCAGCGCCGGCCGGTGATGACCACATGCGCCTCCTTTGGGCGGCGCTTGAGCGTCAGCAGCGGGTCGCTAAGGGGCAACCAGCCGCAGATCAGCGGGCAGGTCAGCACGTCGAGCACCACCATCAAGTTCTGGCTGCCCAGAATCTCGGCCTTGGCCTTTTCCCAGCCATTGCGCGCCAACTGGGCGGAATGCGCCAGATCCTGGCTTTTCCAACCTAAGCCGTCGTCTAGTCCCTCGATGGGAATGCCGAGCTGCTCGAACATGCGGCGCTTGCCCTCGGGCTTGTCGTAGGGTTTGCTCGCCGAGGGCGTTTCAATGTTCATGGGAAACCAAAGAAAGGGTAAAAGCCGGGCTGAGCCGCACTGTCTCGCCGATGATCAGCAAGCCGGGCTGCGGACCATAGCCCGGAGCGCAGGCTACCAGATCGACCAGCCCGGTGGCCATCACGGTCTGCCCCGCCCGGGTGCCGTCGCGCACGATGGCGGCCGGGGTATCGGGCGCCAGTCCGTGGGCGATCAGCTGATGCGCAATCTGCGCCAGGCGCTGCACGCCCATGTAAAACACCCGGGTCTGGCCGGGCCGGGCCAACGCCTGCCAGTCGTGCGTGGCCTCGTCATCGGCCAGATGGCCGGGCAGAAACACGCAGCTGCCCGCCAAGTCGCGGTGGGTCAGGGGAATGCCTGCGGCCGCCGAGCAGCCGCTGGCCGCCGTCACCCCCGGCACCACCTCGAAAGCCAGGCCCGCCGCCTGTAGGGCCTGCACCTCCTCGCCGCCGCGCCCAAATACATAGGGGTCGCCGCCCTTGAGGCGAACCACGCGCCGCCCCAGGCGCGCATGCTCAACCAGCAGTGCATGGATGCCGTCCTGCGGCACCGAGTGATGGCCCAGCGCCTTGCCGACATACACGCGCAGGGCTGCCTGCGGGATCAGCGCCAGCACCTCGGGCGTGATGAGGCGGTCGTGCACCACCACCTCGGCGCGCTGCAGCCGGTCCAGGGCGCGCAGCGTCATCAAATCGGCCGGACCCGGCCCGGCGCCGACGATGGAGACAAAGCCGCCACCGCCGCCCTGCCCGGCTTCAAGCGTCATGGCCGCCATCCGGTCCCTGGTGAAACACCAGGTCCGCCACGGGCTCGCCGCCGACCAGATGCTGCACGATGATGCGGTCCATGTTGGCGCTGGTCACGTTGTAGTACCAGGTGCCGTCGGGCTGCACGCACATCACCGGCCCGCCCTTGCAGGCGGCAAAGCAGCTGACGCGGCTGCGCTTGACGCGCATCTCGCCGTCGTGCAGGCCAGCCGCCTTGAACTTGTCGCCCAGGCTGTCGAACAAGTCCTGCGAGGCACCGTCCTGCGTGCAGCGCGGTCCAATGCAGACCAGCAGATGGCGCTTGTAGCTGCCGATCTTGGGCTTGACCACCTCGTTCATGCTTCGGACTCCTCAATGCTGACGGCTTCTTTTAGCGCGGCGTCGTCTTCAGCAGGTGCGTTCAGCACCGCCTCGATGTAGTCGGCCGGCAGTTGGTGGCGCAGCGCCAGCGCGGCCAGCGTTTCGCCTTCTGCATGGTCGAGCCGCAGGTTTTCCATCCAGCCGAGCAGGCCAGTGGACAGCGAGCGGCCCGCCTTTTCGCCCTCGCGTGTGCTGCCGTCGCCGTGCAGCTCGTACTTGTTGGCGTAGCCGCGCGGCGTGACCATCAGGCCGTGGCGCACGAAAGTGTGGCTGTTGCCGATCAGCACCGTCGTCAGCATGCCGATGTCGCACTCGCTCATCTTGTCCAGCGTGGTGAACTCGATGCGCTCGCGCCGGCGGTAGGCCGACTTGACCACCGCCACCGGGGTGTCGGGCCGGCGATGGCGCAGAAACAGCTGCTGCGCCTGCACGATCTGCTGGGTGCGCCGCCCGCTCTTGGGGTTGTACAGCGCCACCACAAAGTCGGCGGCGGCCACCGCATCCAGGCGGCGCGCAATCACCGGCCAGGGCGTGAGCAGGTCGGACAGCGAGATCGAGCAAAAGTCGTGCGTCAGCGGCGCGCCGACCAGCGCCGCGCAGGCGTTGATGGCCGAGGCGCCCGGAACGACTTCGACCTCTACGTCGGACTCGGGCGTCCAGCCGGCCTGGAACAGCACCTCGTAGGTCGGCCCGGCCATGCCGTACACGCCGGCATCGCCGCTGGAGATCAGCGCGACCTTCTTGCCTTCGCGGGCGCTGGCCAGCGCATGCACGGCGCGGTCCAGCTCTTCGGTCATGCCCTTGCGGACGACTTCCTTGCCTTCGAGCAAATCGGCCACCAGCTTGATGTAAGTGACATAGCCGACCACCACATCAGCCTCGGCAATCGCCGCGCGCGCGCGGTGCGTCATATGCTCGTGGCTGCCTGGGCCAATGCCCACCAGCATGATTTTTCCTTGCGGGCCGGTCATGGGTTCACCGCCGTCGCGGCTGATGCACGCGGCCTGGAGCTGTCAAAGGTTGCAGCCATGACCGGGCGCAGCCAGCGCTGGAACGCTGCGCCGCAGACCAGGCCCATCGACGCCCAGAACGACAGCGACACCCAGGTGGTGGCCCAGATGAACTGCGTGCCGAGTTCGCGCAACTGCGCCTGCGCCGGACCGCTGAAACCGGCCAGCGGGTCGGCGCTGATGTGCGGCGCGCCGACGGCAAAAGGCAAGGCCAGCCACGCCACGGCGGCAGCCCAGCGCAGCGGACCGCGCAAGCTCGCCAGCGAGGCGCAGGCAAGGGCCGCGCTGCCTGCGGCCAGCACCCACCAGCCCTGGCGCGAGCCCAGGCGGGCCGCATCCATGCCCGGAATCTCGGCATGCAGGCCCAGCGAAGGCCAGAAATGAAAGCTGAGCCAGCCAGCGGCGGCCACCAGCAAGCCCAGCGGCAAGGAACCGGCGGCCGTGCCGCGCCACAGGCAGACGCCCATGACGGCAAACACCAGCAGCGCCATGCTGAAGGCGTGCAGGACATTGGCCGTCCAGGTCCAGAAAATGCGCTCGGCGCCATCGGCCGGCGCCCATTCCTCGGCCGCGCCGTGTTCATGTTCATGCGCTGGCGTCACCCCTTCGGCGTGGGCATGCGGCGCGGCGGCCACAGGGGCTACGGGCACCTCGGCCTTTTGCCCTTCGTACACCTCGGCGGCCAGGATAATCGGCACCGCCTGCCACTGCTGCACCCCGGACTGGACACTACCCACCAGCAAGGCGGCGGCCAGCGCCGCCCAGATCAGTCGTTGAAAAATCATGCGGGGCTCCCGGTTCAATGGCAAGGCTTGACGGTGACGTGGCGCACGTCATGCGCGGCGTTGTGCGCCAGCGGGCTTTCGGCAAAGGCCACGCCGTACAGCACGACCAGGCCCAGGGCGGCACCGGCGGCGAGTTGCAGCAGCAGGCTGCGGGTTGCGCTGACGGGGTAAACGGTGGAAGAAGAGACGGAAGATGCGTTCATGGGTTGCTCCATTTCAGGGTTGAGAAACTAAAAAAAACTTACAGCGGGAAACCGTTGCAGCGGGCTAATGAAACTGTGGCGTTGCGCCCATCGGCGCCCTTGTGCTTGTGCTTTTCGACCAGCAGCGCCGTGGCGCAAAGCGCCTGCCCCATCGCCGAAGCCGCCAGCAAGGCGGCCGCTTCGCTGACCGACGGGCTGCCGGTGTACTTGCGCACCGTCTCGGACGGGTTGGGCACGGGCACGACGGCCAGTTGTCCGGGGGTGTAGAACGTCATGCGCCAGCCGTGCAGCGCGGCCAGCGCCAGCAGGCCCGGCTCGTCGGCCTTGAGGTCGATGCTGGCAGCCGCCGCCACGTCGGCCAGCTGGGCTCCGGCCAGCGCCAGCGCTTCGCCAAGGGCCTGCTGCAGCGTGGCCAACGGCGTGCCCCGGTCGCAGCCCAGGCCGACGGCGATTTTCAGGGTCGCAGCGCTCATGCGGCTTGCGGCGGGCGGTACACCACCAGCCGCTCGTTCAGCTGCTGCCAGCGCTCGTGCGTGACCTCGGCATGGGTGATCCACAGCACCGCCTTGAAGTGGTTCAGGTCCACATCGTCAAAGCGCTCGAATTTGTGGATGGTCGCCGGCAGCGGCGTCGGACGGGTCCACCAGTCGGTACTGCCGGCTTCCTGCACCACGGCAACCGGCTCGCCGTTGACGACATGGGCCGAGACGCGGGTGATGTTGAGCTTGGGCGCCTCGACCTTCCAGCCCAGTTCGCGGCCCAGGATATCGACCGGAATGGTCTTGCCCACGTCGGACGCGGTGGTCAGCACGGCGGTGGCGCCCAGCAGCGCGGCGACCTGCAGGGCACAAGCATTGGCGCCGCCGACGTGACCCGACAGCACCGGAATGACAAACTGCCCGGCGTCATCGACCACCAGCACGCCCGGGTCTTCATCCTTGCTTTTCAGGTGCGGCGCAATCAGCCGCACCACCGCGCCCAGCGAGACAAAGAAAACCACTTGGTCGAACTCGGTGAACAGCGTGGCGATTTCATCGCGAAAGGCGCCGCTGTAGGCCCGCACCGGGTTGGACAGGCCGGCCATCAGACCGGCGAATTTTTCAGCCACGCAGACGCTGGCCTGCGGCAACTGGCGGGCCAGTTCAGCGGTTTGCTGCGCCCCATGCTTGGTGATGGCGACAAGGACGACACGCACGGCGGAGTCGGTTTCTGGCAAGGTAGTCATGGTCATCCTAAGGTTTCCTCTTCAATTTCAGTGCTGGTTTTTTTGCGGCAGCCGCGCTGCATGTCGCCGCGCACGCGGTCAGGGTTCTTGACCAGCAGCAGCGACAGGTAGTTGACCTTGGTGCCCTTGAGTTCGGCCACGTCGTGCACGATCCGCTCGACCGGCGAGCCGGCTTTTTCAATGAAGCGGCTGTGCGCCAGCAAGCCCCGGCGGTCCAGCAGGTGGATCAGGTCGTCGAGCAGCGGCTTAACCTTCATCAGCACCAGCGTGTCGAAATCGTCCAGCATTTTTTCAACGGCCGCGATGCCGTAGGCGGCGGGAACGATGGCGATGGTGTCGTCCTGCTCCGACAGCGGCATCTGCAGCCGGGCGCAGGCCGCGTTGAACGAGGTCACGCCGGGAACGATGTCGATGTGAACGTCCGCATCGAGTTCGCGCAGCACGCGCGCCAAATAGCAAAAGCTGGCGTAGGTAGAGGCATCGCCTTCGACCAGGAACAGCACGTCCTGCCCCTGGGCCAGCAGCGCCTGCACGGTTTGCGCGGCCTTGAGCCAGTGGCGGGCGAGTTTTTCGACATCGTGGGTCATCGGGAACAGCAGCGGCTGGTGCGCTGCGGGCAGGGTCAGCCCGGCCCGAAGCGCGATGTCGAGCGCGTAGCTTTCCTTGCGCAAACTGCGTACCGGGTAAGTCCACACGGTATCGGGACGCTCCAGCAAGGCCCAGGCGCGGCGCGTGATCAGGCCCGGATCGCCGGGGCCTAAAGACACGCCGAACAGGCGGCCCGGCGCGGGCGCTGAAGAAACCGCATCAAGTTCAGTCATCGCT
>Ga0308165_1001929_pt1 | contig 26973 bp, 3 predicted proteins | sample PhyWR2_FD_201032 | JGI IMG/M metagenome (GOLD analysis project Ga0308165, IMG submission 201032) | Phyllosphere microbial communities from UC Gill Tract Community Farm, Albany, California, United States - DLSLW.R2 | ecosystem: Host-associated > Plants > Phyllosphere > Unclassified | place: USA... | reverse complement strand
CCCCAAGCGCGGCGCCTTCAAAGGTTTGCTCGCATTGCTCAGGCCCTTTCGCACTATCGTGACGGTCTCCGTCGCCCTTGGCATGGCGGGCGGCCTGGCCATTACCTTGCTGTTGGCGACGATTAACACTGCGCTGCATTCGTCTACCGGCATGACACAGGGGGTAATCCTGACCTTTGCTGCACTTTGCCTACTGGCCCTGACCAGCTCGATCGTTTCCGATATCGGCACCAACTACGTCGGACAACGGATCATTGCCGCCCTGCGCAAAGATCTCGGCGAAAAAGTCCTGTCAGCACCCATTGAACAGATTGAACAGTATCGTTCCCATCGCCTTATCCCGGTACTGACGCACGACGTCGATACCATCAGCGACTTTTCCTTTGCCTTCACCCCACTGGCCATCGCTACGACCGTGACCCTGGGCTGCCTTGGCTACCTGGCATACCTGTCGGTACCGATGTTCCTGATGATGGTGGTGGCAATCATCATTGGCAGCAGCGTGCAGTTCATTGCCGGCGCAAAAGGCATTCGTGGCTTCGACGAGGCCCGCGATCAAGAAGACGAGCTGCAACGCTATTATTCGGCGATCGCCTCAGGCGCCAAGGAGCTGCGTATCCATCGGCCACGCCGCTACCGCATGAACACTCACCGCATCCAGGAAACCGCCGACCGCATCAGCGATATTCAGGTGCGTTCGGTGAACATCTATATAGTCGCCAAAACCTTCGGCTCGATGCTGTTCTTCGTCGTCATCGGCCTGGCCCTGGCAATGCAAGCCTACAATCCGAATCCAGACCCGGCGGTGATTACCGGTTTCGTGCTGGTGCTGCTGTACATGAAGGGTCCGCTGGAACATGTGGTGGGTTACCTGCCGATCATCGGCAAGGCGCGCATTGCGTTTGCACGCATTACCGAACTGTCCGAACGCTTTTCCTCCCCCGAGCCGCACTTGCTGATGGACGGCAGCGAAGCGCCAACACCCGTGGTGCACAGCCTGGAATTGCGCGGTGTGAGCTACAGCCCGCCGCCAGTGGAAGGCAGCCAGCCGTTCCACCTGGGGCCGATCAACCTGAACATCAAGCAGGGCGATATCGTGTTTATCGTCGGCGAAAACGGCTGTGGCAAGACCACCCTGATCAAGCTGTTGCTGGGCCTGTATCAACCCCACGCCGGCGAAATCCGCCTCAACGGCGAAACCGTGACCGACCCGGCACGCGACGACTACCGACAACTATTCACCACGGTATTCGCCGACTACTACTTGTTCGATGACCTGGTCCAAGGCAGCGCCACTCAATCGCTGGACAGTGCCGCAAGGTACCTTGAGCGCCTGGAAATCGCGCACAAGGTCAGCGTCAAGGACGGCGTGTTCAGCACCACCGACCTCTCCACTGGCCAGCGCAAACGCCTGGCACTTGTGAATGCCTGGCTGGAAGAGCGCCCCGTGCTAGTGTTCGACGAATGGGCGGCCGACCAGGACCCAGCCTTTCGCCGCGTGTTCTATACGGAGCTGCTGCCGGACCTCAAACGCCTGGGCAAGACCATCATTGTGATCAGTCATGACGATCGCTATTTCGATATTGCAGACCAGTTGGTGCGCCTGAGTGCGGGGAAAATCGTCACTGAACTGGAGCCGGCATAAATTTTTCCGGTTTAGGTGAGTGGGAACGTCTCATATGCATCAATGAGAATTAACCGCATTAAGAACTCCTCTGCCAACACTTAAAAAGAGAACAATCCATGCCAGTACGGCTTGCCCTCAGCCCCTTGAGCGCCGCAGTATCCATGCGGCGGGCCTTGAAATTAAACGTTTTGCCCAGCGCCCTGGCCCTTGCGGTCAGCCTGCCGGTGGCGGGCTATGTCCAGGCGCAAGAGTTCGAATTGAACATCCCGGCGCAACCTTTGAGCACGGCATTGCAGGTATTCGGTCAACAGGCCGATCTGCAGATTCTATACAGCCCGGACATGGTTAAAGACAAGCACAGCAGCGCCGTCAACGGCAAGATGGATCCCGTGGCCGCCATCGAGCGCCTCCTGGCAGGGACGGGTGTCAGTTACAGCCTGCAAGGCAGCTCGATGATCATCAATGCCCCAAGCGTCGCCACAGACGCTTTGCAACTGGGGGCTACCCAGATCAATGCCAACCAATTGGGCACTATTACCGAAGGCTCCGGTTCTTATACGCCGGGCACTATCGCGACCGCCACCAAGATGGTGCTGACGCCGCGTGAGACGCCTCAGTCGATTTCAGTGGTTACTCGCCAGACTATGGATGACTTCGGTCTGAACGGCATTGACGATGTGATGCGCCACACCCCGGGTATTACCGTCTCTACGTTCGACAGCGAACGAACCAACTACTATTCCCGGGGCTTCCCGATCCAGAACTTCCAGTACGATGGCGTGCCAACAACGCGTAACGAAGGTTACTCGGCCGGCCAGACGTTGAGCGATATGGCAATCTATGACCGCGTCGAAGTCCTCAAGGGCACTACGGGCCTGATGACCGGCGCCGGTGGCCCTGGCGGCACCATCAACCTGGTACGCAAGAAGCCTACCGCTGAGTTCCAGGGACATGTGAGCCTCGGCGCTGGGTCGTGGGACAATTATCGTTCAGAGCTGGACGTGGGCGGCCCGCTGACCGAAAGCGGCAACGTTCGCGGACGCGCCGTGGTCGCCTATCAGGACAAGCATTCGTTCATCGATCACTATGAACGCAAGACCAATGTCTACTACGGCATCCTTGAGTTCGACCTGACCCCGGATACCCTGCTGACCATTGGCGCCGACTACCAGAACAATGACCCCAAGGGCTCGAGCTGGTCGGGGAGCCGTTCACTGTTTGATGGCATGGGTAACGACATCAAGTTCGACCGAGGCTACAACAACGGTCCTAAATGGAGCAGTTGGGGTCAATACAGCCGCAGTGTATTCGCGACCCTGGAACATGCCTTGGATAACGGTTGGATCGCCAAGGCCAACTACAGCAACCAGCTCAATGGCTATAACGCGCCGCTGGGGTACGCATCCCCTATTTCGGGCACTACCGACAGAGCGTCGGTCTACGGCTCCAAGTTCACCGGCAAGACCATCAGCAACAACGCAGACTTCTACCTGTCCGGGCCGTTCAGCCTGGGTGGGCGTGAACATCAATTGGTTGTCGGCTCTTCAGTCTCGCGCTCGCACTGGGAAGGCAATGACTATTACGGCTACGAAGCGACTTACAGGGACAGCAACAACTTCCCCCTCTATGAGTGGGACGGTGACAGCCTGGAGCCGGCCTGGGGCCCTGCCCACGAGAAAGACGATATCACCCGTCAGGCGGCCGTCTACTTCTCTACACGCCTGAGCCTCACCGACGACCTGTCCCTGCTGCTTGGTTCACGCTTGACCGACTACCGAGTAACCGGCACCAACGACTCGCGTGAGACCGGCAAGCTCATCCCTTATGCGGGCCTGGTGTACGACCTCAACGAAAATTTCTCGTTGTACGGCAGCTACACCTCCATCTTCATGCCACAACAGTTGCGGCCAGATCGCAATAACAAGATGGTCGAACCGGACGAAGGCGAAAACTATGAACTGGGGGTGAAGGGCGAATTCTATGATGGCCGCCTGAACGCCAGCCTCGCCTACTTCGAGATTCACGAGTCGAATCGGGCCGAGGAAGACACCGAGTACAACAACAACATGCCCGCCAACTCGCCTGTCGAGTGGGCCTACAAAGGCGTCCAGGCGACGACCAAGGGATATGAGGCCGAGATCTCCGGTGAACTGCTGCCTGGATGGCAAGTGCAGGCCGGCTACACCCACAAAGTGATCCGCGATGACGATGGCAAGAAGTTCTCTACCTGGGAGCCTCAGGACCAGCTCAACTTCTACACCAGCTACAAGTTCACCGGCGCGCTCGACAAACTCACCCTCGGCGGCGGTGCTCGTTGGCAGGGAGAGGCCTGGCAAGATGTCTATAACAGAGGCAAAAGTGCCACTCAACGGTTCTCCCAAGACCCATACTGGCTGGTTGACGCCATGGCACGCTACCAAATCAGCAAAAACCTGTCCGCCACGATCAACGTCAACAACGTGTTCGACAAGCGCTATTACACCAACATTGGTTTCTACACATCGTCATACTCCGGCGACCCACGCAACGTTATGCTGTCGACCCGCTGGGACTTCTGACCTGGCTGGTTGAACATCCGCAACACCCAACACCCTGCGCAGGCCGAACCTTCGCAGGGTGTTTTTTTAGGTGTTGGCGGCCTTGTACTTGCCACAAAAAAGCCCCAGGACACTCTACGCGGCCTGGGGCTTTTTGCTCTGCCCGTAATTACTCCATAGCCTTCACAAAGCTGCGCACAAACTCGGCGTTGTCGATGATGCGTTCATGGTCTGCGTCAATCACTACCGACCGCACCACACACGCCCCGCCAATCACCTTTTCCATGCTGGCTTCGATCAATGCCTTGTGCTGGCCTGCACGACTCATGGCCGCCCACCAGCAACTCACCGGTGCCTTGAGTGGCTTGAAGTCAGCCTGCTCCATGCGTTTGAACAACGTGCGATCGACTTCCCAGGAGACCCGAGCCTCATTACCACCCAGCAACGCTTGCTTGATATCGCAGAAGGTCTCACCCAGAGTCACCTCGGCCCATTCTTCGAAGCGTGCCCATTGCTGGCTCTGATCAGCATCGCCCGCCTGCAGATCGTGCCAGGCAGCCTGGATCACCTCGGCAAACGCGGGGAACATCACGCCGAGTAGCGCCACCCGTCGTTCCATATCAGAAACTTCGCTGTCATCGGTGATGACTGCCGCCTCCCAATAAGGTGCAAGCCAGCGCGGTGGCGAAGCGTCGATCCAGCCGACAAACTCCACTTGCCGCCCCGCTTGCTCCAAGCCATAAGCGACCTCCACCGCCAGGTTGCCACCCAGTGACCAACCGGCCAAACGGAAGGCCCCCTCAGTCTGAGCCTCCAACAACTGTGCAGTGTAGTCCTCAATCATGCCAGCCCAAGAGGGTACTTCGGCGCCCTCCTCGGCCAGTGCACGGCAGATCACCCCCACCACCGGTCGCTGCTCGCGTAGCGCCAGAGCGACAGCCTTGTAACAGTGCACCGAGCCGTAACTGGGGTGAAACAGGTACAGCGGCGTGCCTTGGGTGCAGCTGTTAAGCGGTACCAACAGCGAACGGCGCGTCTTGCCTTCAAGGCAGTCGACCTGCGCGCGTACGGTCGGATTGAGCATCAACTGGCTGACCGAAAGGCTGATACCACTGGCTTTGCGAATCCGCTCCTTGAGCATCAATATGCGCAGCGAGTGACCACCCAACTCGAAGAAGTTGTCGTTCACTCCCACCGACTCCACGCCCAATACATCGCTCCAGATGGCAGCGACTTTGCGTTCCATCTCGCTCTTGGGTGCTTCAAAACGCTGGGTAGATTGCACGTCAGGCTTGGGCAATGCCTTTCGGTCCAATTTGCCATTGGGGCTCAAAGGCATCTGTTCCAATACCAGCCATTGCGCGGGCACCATGTAATCCGGCAGATGAGCTGCCAAGTGCGCACTGAGGGTTTCACGCCAGTCATCGCTCTGTGCCTGCAACACCAGGTAACCCACCAAGTGCTTACCGTCCACCGCCAGCACGGCGGCTTCTCGTACCCAATCATGTTCCAGCAATCGCGCTTCAATTTCACCCAGCTCAATACGCATACCGCGCAGCTTGACCTGATGGTCAATACGCCCAGCGTACTCAATCACTCCATCCCCACGATAGCGGGCCAGGTCGCCGGAGCGGTACAGACGCTCCCCCTGGATGAACGGGTGGGCGATAAACCGTTCGGCAGTCAAGCCTGGCCTGCAGTGATAACCACGCGCCAGGCCCATACCGCCGATGAACAACTCGCCCAGCACCCCCGCTGGCACCGGCTCCAGGTTACTGTCCAGCACATAGCAGCCCAAGTTGCCGATCGGCTTGCCGATTGGCACAGCATCACGCCCTTCGTCCAGACAGGTCCAGTGGGTCACGTCGATAGCGGCCTCGGTCGGACCATATAGGTTGTAAAGGCCGACCTGCGGCAACTTGGCGAACACTTGCTGCTGCGCATCCACCGGCAATGCCTCGCCACTGCACACGACACGCAGCAGGCTGGTGCAGGACGACGCGCCAGTATCCTGCAGGAACGCTTGCAACATAGACGGCACAAAATGCAGGGTAGTGACCTGTTCTCGGTTAATCAGTTCGATCAGCTTGGCCGGGTCACGATGGTCACCCGGCGCCGCGACCACCAGGCGTGCGCCGGTCATCAGTGGCCAGAAGAACTCCCATACCGATACATCAAAACTGAACGGGGTTTTCTGCAACACGGTATCGCTGATGTCCAGGGCATATGCCTCCTGCATCCAACACAGGCGGTTAGTCAATGCACAATGCCGGTTGCCCGCGCCTTTAGGCTGGCCGGTAGAGCCGGACGTGTAGATTACGTAGGCGAGGTTTTCGCCATCAAGCGCAACACCCGGGTTGGCCTCGCTGTAAGCCTCCAACCCGCTTTCACCCAATACCAGGGTTTCCAAGCCGGCTGGTATCGGCAGTTGCTCGCGCAAGTGTGCCTGGGTCAGCAGTAATTTCACGCCGCTGTCATCCAGCATATACGCCAGCCGTTCACGCGGGTATTCCGGGTCCAGTGGTACGTAGGCACCACCGGCCTTAAGCACCGCCAACAGACCGACGACCATCTCAATCGAGCGATCCACGGCTAGGCCAACCAGCACGTCCGGACCCACGCCCGCTTCAATCAAACGATGGGCGAGGCGGTTGGCGCGGCAATTCAATTGGGCGTAACTCAGGCACTGTGCGCCAAATACCAAGGCAGGAGCTTGTGGCGCCAGGGCGACCTGCTGTTCGATCAGTTCGTGCACGCTGCGTTGCAGCGGGTATTCGCGCGCCGTCGCATTCCAGTCTTCGACGATCAGTTTGCGCTGGGCAACGGGCAACGATGGCAGGTCCGCCAGCCGCTCCACGTGTGCCAGTGTCAACGCCTGCAGCAACTGCTGGAAATGCTCGGCCAGATGGGTAATGTCGCGCTTGTCGAACGAGGCGTGATCGTAATTGAACTCCACGGACAGGCTGTCGCCCATGGCCAGCAATACGGTCAAGGGGTAGTGAGTCTGCTCCAGGCTGTCCATCTCACCAAAACGCAGGCCGGCCGGGGCCCCCTGCTCCAAGGCCTCGGACACCGGGTAATTCTCGAATACCAGGATACTGTCGAACAGCGCTTCGCCCGCCAGGCCAGCCCAGCGCTGAATTTCGAACAGCGGTGTGTGCTCCTGTTCGCGCAGACGCAGGTTCTGCGCCTGTACCTGCTGCAGCCAGGCATCCACGCTCAGTTGTGGGCTGGGCGTCGCTATCACTGGTAGCGTGTTAATGAACAGGCCGATCTGCTGCTCGATGCCCGCTAACCCAGCCGGACGCCCCGCCACCGTAGCACCGAATGCCACGGTGTCGAGACCCGTATGCCGTTGCAGCAACAAGAGCCAGGTGCTCTGCACCAGGGTGTTGAGGGTGACCTTATGGCGCTGGGCAAACGCCTTGAGCTGCTCGGTGGCCGCCCGCTCCAGCGTCAGCCGGTGAATGCCGTTGATCTGGGCTGCGGCTTGCTCGCGCTTCACCACGCGTGACAGTCGCGTTGGTTCTCGCAGACCCGCCAGTTGTGCCTTCCAGAAGGCTTCGCTGGTGAACGGATCCTGGACCTGCAACCAGGCGATGTAGTCGCGGTAACGCCCATTCGGCGCACGCGCCGGCTCACCCGCGTAGTGCTGCATGACCTCACCAAACAACTGCGAGGCACTCCAGCCATCCATCAGAATATGGTGGTTGGTGTAAACCAGATGGTGAGTATCAGGTCCCGTACGCACCACCACAAGGCTCAATAAAGGCGCCTGCTCAAGCACAAAGCCCTCGGCGCGTATGGTTTCGGCCATTGCATCGAGCGCTTCGATGCAGTCAACGCGATGCTGCCAGTCGTGCTCGACCAAAGGCACGTTCACCGACTTATGAACGACTTGCAGCGGCTGCCCGAACTCGGTCTGCCAGAGGAATGCCGTGCGCAAAATAGCGTGGTGCTCCATGGCAACTTGCCAAGCGGCTTGGAACCGTGCGACATCCAGCCCTTGTATGTCGACGCGCATCTGGTTTATGTAGTCGCCGGAACCCTGGCCATACAGGGACTGAAACAGCATGCCCTGTTGCATCGGTGACAGCGGGTAGATGTCCTCGACGCGGCTCAATGGCAGCGATAAGCCGTCCAACTGTGCCTGATTCAAGCCCGCCAGCGGGAAGTCCGATGGCGTAGCGCCAATGTTCTCAGGCTGGCAGCAATGCTCAATCACGGCCTTGAGCTCATCGGCATAGGCATCGGCCAATGACTGGATGATCGCTGGCTCGAACATGTCCTGGCTGAAACTCCAAGTCATGTTCAATTCGCCGCCATACACTTGACCGTTGATTTCCAACCAGTTACCCAAGGATGCCTCGGGGCTTTGATCGGCACCGGCAGCATCACCGGACGGCGCGAACAGCCCTTGCTCTTCGCGGCCCTCAAAGCTGGTGTCGAACTGGCCCAGGTAATTGAAAGTAATGCGCGGCTGTGGCAGACGCGCCATGGCTTCACGCACCGGCGCTTGTCCCAGGTAACGCAAGGCACCGAAGCCGATACCTTTGTCGGGAATCGCGCGCAGTTGCTCCTTGATCCCCTTCAGCGAGCCCGCCAGGGTTTGCTCCGGTGTCAGCTTTACCGGATAGATGCTGGTGAACCAGCCAACGGTGCGAGTCAGGTCGATATCATCGAACAGGTCTTCGCGGCCATGTCCTTCCAGACGGATCAGGGTCGACGCGTGGCCGGTCCACCGCCCGATTACCCGAGCCAGCGCAGTCAGCAACAAGTCGTTGATCTGAGTACGATAGGCCCCCGGTGCATCCTGCAACAGGCGACGGGTATGGGGAACGTCCAGATGAGTGGTCGCGCTGGCCGCATAACGGTTGCTCAAACTGGCATCCGACTTGGCGCCCGGCAAATCCGCTTCGGCACCCTGCAAGCGTGCTTGCCACCCCTCCAGCTCCAGGCGCAGCGCTTCACCTTGGGCGTACTGCTGCAGGCGCTGGGCCCAGTCGCGAGTAGAACTGGTCTTGGCCGGCAATACTACGGCCGCGCCACGGGTGAGCTGACGGTAGGCGGTCTGCAGGTCTTCAAGCAGAACCCGCCACGACACGCCATCTACCACCAGGTGATGGATCACCAACAGCAAACGCTGGGAACCGTCGTTCAATTGCGCCAGCACCGCGCGCATCAAAGGACCGTGGCTGAGGTTCAGGCTGCGCTGCGCCTCTTCACCCAATGCTGTGAGTCCATCAATGTCATGCAGCCTGCTTTGCCACAGCACGACATCGGCCTGATGCTGCTCGGCACCGCGATAGACGCTCTGCCAGCCGTGCGTACCTGAGTGGAACTGCGAACGCAGAGCATCGTGGTGCACGATCAACGCCTGCAACGCCTGAATAAGGGTTGCCGGGTCGAGGCGCTCATGGGGCTGCAACACCACCGATTGATTCCAGTGATGACGCTCGGCAATCTCATCGGCAAAGAACGCTTGCTGGATCGGTAACAGCATTGCCTCGCCACTCAAAGCAGCCTGGCTGATGCTCGGCCCTTCGACACCCTGTCGCGCAACACCGGCCAGGCTTTGTACGGTCTGGTGCAGGAACACGTCCTTTGGTGTAAACCGAATACCGGCTTGCCGCGCCCGGCTGACCACTTGAATAGAAATGATCGAATCACCGCCCAACTCGAAGAAGTTGTCATTCAAGCCCACTTGCGGTACGCGAAGCACGTCGGCCCAGATCGCCGCGAGCTGGTGCTCCAACTCGCTCTGCGGTGCCACATAGGCTTGCTGCAACAAGCTGGCGTCAGGTTGTGGCAACCCTTTGCGGTCCAGTTTTCCGTTGGGGGTAAGCGGCATGTCGGCCAGGAACATGAAGTAGGTTGGCACCATGTAGTCTGGCAATCGGGTTTTCAAGGCGCGGCGCAGGTTGTCCCGCAACTCGGCTTCATTGGCCAGGCTGGCGCCGGCCGGCACCACATAGGCCACCAACTGTTTACCAGTCGGCCCGTCCTGAGCCACCACCACGGTTTCACCCACATTGTCCTGTTCACGCAGACGCGCTTCGATTTCCCCCAGTTCGATACGGAAACCCCGGACCTTCACCTGATGGTCCACACGCCCCAGGTAATCCACCACGCCATCCGGACGCCCACGGGTCAGGTCGCCGCTGCGATACACCCGGCTGCCCGGCTTGCCGAACGGGTCCGGCACGAAGCGTTCGGCGGTTAACGCTGGACGCTCCAGATAACCCCGGGCCACGCCCTCGCCGCCCAGGTACAACTCGCCGGCTACGCCGATGGGTTGCAGATTGAGTTGCGCATCCAGAACATAACCGCTGCGGTTGCCCAGCAAGGTGCCGATGGGCGCGTAGACGGCGCCGCAGGGGTCGCCTTTACGAGCCTTCCACAACAGCGGTGTGACCACGGTTTCGGTCGGGCCGTAGCCGTTGAACAGGTATTTGGGCTTCAGCGCGCGCCAGGCCAGGTCATAGCTGGCCTGGGCCACCGCATCACCACCGAAGCAGTACACCCGCACCGGCGGTGGGTTGCCGTCGCGCTCGGCATGTTCAGCCAACTGTTGCAGGTACACCGGTGGGAACACCGCCATGGTCACGTTGTGGCGATGCATCTGCTCGAGCCGTCGAAAGCGAACGACATGAAGTGCAGCTCGCAATCGGCCGGCGAAGTTTCATAGCGCTCGCCGGTGGCGATGATATGCGCCACCAACGGCCCATGAGCCACCGCCACGCCCTTGGGCAAACCGGTGGAGCCCGAGGTGTAGATCACGTAGGCGAGGTTGTCGCCGTCCAACGCCACATTCGGGGCCGTATCGCTGTAACCGGCCCACTCTTCGGTGCGATCAATCGCCAGGGTATCCAGGCCCTCGGGGACCGGCAGTTGCTGCAACGCCCGGCTGTGGGTTAGCAACAGTTGCGCACGGCTGTCTTGCATCATGTACAGCAGGCGATCACGCGGGTATTCGATATCCAGCGGCACATACACGCCACCGGCTTTCATCACCGCCAGGAACGCCACCATGCTCTCGGCACTGCGCGGCATGGCAATGGCCACCCGCACTTCCGGGCCAACACCACGGGCGATCAGCGCATGGGCCAGGCGGTTGGCCTGGCGATCCAGCTCGCCGTAACTCAGGGTTTGAGCATCGAATTTCACCGCCACCGCGTCCGGGGTTTCCCGGGCGCGATCACCGACCAATTCGTGTACCAGCCGCTCGGCCGAGAAGCCGGCATCGGTCTGGTTCCACAGTTCAAGGATCTGTTGTTGTTCGTCCTGGCCCAGTAGATTCAGTTGACTGATGGACTGCTGTTGGTCAGCAACCATAGCCTGCAACAGGTTCTGCCAGTGCACAGCCATGCGCTCGATGGTCGCCGGGGCAAACAGATCAGTGGCATATCCCAACGAGGCACTCAGCCCCTCGCCCCAGTCGTGAACGTCCAGATCCAGGTCGAAATGTGCGGTATGACTGTTCCAGGCCAGCCCTTCGACATGCAGTTCGCTCGACGCTTGCTGCGTGAAGCGCTGACGGCTGGCGGCCTGGAAGTTGAACATTACTTGGAACAATGGGTTCAGGCTCAGGCTGCGCTCCGGCTGCAGCGCCTCCACCAATTGTTCGAACGGCAGGTCCTGATGGGCCTGTGCGTCCAGTGCCCGCTGCCGGACCTGACGCAGCAACTGGGTAACGCTCGTTTGCCCATCGATATCGGCCTTGAGCACTTGGGTGTTGACGAAGAAGCCTATAAGCCGCTCGGTTTCAGCGCGGTTGCGGTTGGCGATCGGCACGCCGACGCGGATGTCTTGCTGGCCACTGTAGCGATGCAGCAACGTTTGGAACGAAGCGAGCAGCAACATGAACAGCGTCACGCCTTCGCGCTGAGCCAAGGTGTTCAGATCAGCAACCAACGTGGTCGGCAATTCTATAAGCAAACGCGCGCCGCGATGGCTTTGCTCCGCAGGACGCAGGAAGTCGAACGGCAGTTCGAGCACAGGTTGCTCACCGCTCAGCAGGTCGCGCCAGTAGTCGAGTTGACGCGCTTTCTCGCCAGCCTCCATCCAATCACGTTGCCATACGGCGTAATCGGCGTATTGGATCGGCAACGCAGGCAGTTGCAGATCCCGGCCCTGGCTGAACGCGCTGTACAGCTGCACCAGTTCCTCGACCATGACTTGCATCGACCACCCATCGGAGACGATATGGTGCTGCACCAACACCAGTACATGGTCATCCGCGGCGAGGCGCAGCAAATCAACACGCAGCAGCGGTTCCTGCTCCAGGTTGAACGTACGGGCAATCTTCGCTTCCACGGTGGCTTGGAGGTCCACCTCCAGCACGTCGCTGCGGGTGATTGCAACAGGCGCAGGCTCGCCTACAACTTGTACAGTTCCGTGGTTTTCCTGGCGCACCAGCGTACGTAAGCTCTCATGACGTGCCACCAGGCGATCAAAGCTGTGTTGCAAGGCGGTTTGATCCAGCGGGCCCTTCAGGCGCAGCACGCTGGGTACGTGGTAAGCGGCACTGTCTGGGTCCAGTTGCCAGAGAAACCATTGGCGTTCCTGGGCATACGACAGCGGCAAACCTCGGTCACGCGCCACGGGAACCAAAGCTGGCGCTTTCGCACCTTTAGTGTCTTCAAGCGCCAGCAACGCCTCGACAAATCCTTGCAAGCGTGGCTGCTCAAATAGCACCTTGAGCGGCACTTCCAATCCCAGCGTCTGGCGTAACCGTGAGGCTACCTGCATGGCCAGCAGCGAATGCCCGCCCAGCTCGAAAAAGTGATCGGTAAGGCCGACCCGCTCCACACCCAGGATATCGGCCCAGATCGACGCTACTTGGCGTTCGAGATCACTGACCGGCGCCACCCAGGTTTGCAATGACAGACTGGCGTCGGGTTTTGGCAATGCCTGGCGATCCAGCTTGCCGTTGGGGTTCAGCGGCAGGTGTTCAAGGAACATCAGGTGGGCCGGCACCATATAGTCCGGCAGTTGCTCGCGCAGCATTGCTTTGAGTGCTTCGCCCAACGCGTCGTTGTCCGATTGCTCGGCCACCAGATAAGCGAGCAACTGGTTGTCCGCTGCCATCACCACAGCTTCGCGGACGCTGGCCTGGGCCAGCAACAAGGCTTCGATTTCTCCCAGCTCGATACGGAAACCGCGGATCTTCACCTGATGATCGACCCGCCCGACGTATTCGATCACACCGTCGGCACGGTAGCGCGCCAAGTCGCCGGTGCGGTATAGCCGCCCACCGTGACCGCTGAACGGGTCGGCGACAAAGCGTTCGGCCGTCAGCAGCGGACGGTTCAGATAGGCACGCGCCAAGCCGCAGGCGCTGCCGATATACAACTCACCCACGGCGCCCAGCGGTGCAAGGTTGAGGTCGCGGTCCAGCACATACAGAGCGCGCCCTGGCAGAGAGCGTCCAATCGGGCTGGCGGTGGCGCCTATTAATTCATCGCCCGAGGTGCAGTCCAGGACACTGGAAACCACCGTGGCCTCCGTCGGCCCGTAGGTGTTGAGCAGACGCACATGACCTAGCCCTGCCCGCAACCATTGCGCGGGACCGTCCAGCGGCATGGCTTCGCCACCGATATGCACTTGCCTCAGGGCACCATAGCTACGTGGCCCTGCCGCCAAACAGTCGAGCAAAAACAGGTTCCAGTAAGCGGTCGGCAAGTCGGCCAGGGTAATGCTCTGCTCCAGGATTTCGCTGTACAGCCGCCCGCTGTCCCAGAGTTCCGGCCCGCGCAGAACCACGGCGGCGCCATGGGTCAGCGCCGGGTACAACTGTTCAACGAAACCATCGAAGTTCAGGGTTGCGAACTGCAGTACGCGGTCATCGGGGGTCAACTTCGAATAGTCGGCGGCTATAGCCGCGAACTCGTTCAAGGCGCCATGGTCGATTGCCACACCCTTGGGTTTGCCGGTCGAGCCGGAGGTGTAAATCACATAGGCCAGATTGTCCGGGTGGACGGTTACGTCGAGGTTGCTCTCGGCGTACGACTCCAGTGAGGACGTGTCAATCGCCAAGACTGCCACCCCCTCGGGCAGCGCCATGGGTACATGGGACTGAGTCAGCACCAGGCGCACGCCGCTGTCGTCGAGCATATGAGCCAGGCGTTCGCGCGGGTATTGCGGATCGAGCGGCACGTAGGCGCCACCCGCCTTGAGGACCGCCAGCAGGCTGACCACCATGGCAAAGGATCGCTCTACCGCGACACCCACCAGCACTTCCGGCCCAACGCCTTGGGCTACCAGGCAGCGAGCCAGGCGATTGGCTTGCCGATTGAGCGCGTCATAGCTCAGCGACTCGCGGTTGAGCACCAGCGCGGTGGCTTGCGGACGTTGCAGTACCTGAGCTTCGAACAGCCGATAAACGCCGGCATGCCATTGCGCTGCCGGGCTGCTGGTGTTCCAGGCGTGTAGCAGCGTGTGCTGTTCTTGGGGCGCCAGTAGCGGCAGGCGCGCAATCTGCTGGCTAGGCGTTTTCACAACCGCTTGTAATACACCAAGCCAGTGCTGGGCCATGCGTTCGATGGTGAGTGCGTCGAACAGGTCCGTCGCATAAGTCAGCGACGCCCAGAGCCCATCGGCGGACGCCTGGGTATCCAGGCTCAAGTCAAAGTGTGCGGTGTGGCTGTCCCACGCCAGGCCCTCGACCTGTAAACCTGGAACCGACTGCATGCCTGGCTCGCCGCGTGCGTCGGTCTGGTGATTGAACATCACTTGGAACAACGGGCTATGGCTCAGACTGCGTTCGGGCTGCAACGCCTCCACCAATTGTTCGAACGGCAGGTCCTGATGTGCCTGCGCATCAAGAGCCGCATGCTTGACCTGCTGCAATAACTCAGCAAAGGACAACTCGCCGCTGATATCGGCCTTGAGCACCTGGGTATTGACGAAGAAACCGATCAGGCGCTCGGTCTCGACCCGATTGCGGTTGGCAATCGGCACGCCGACGCGGATATCCGATTGGCCGCTGTAGCGATACAACAAGGTTTGGAAAGACGCCAGCAACAACATGAACAGGGTCACGCCCTGGCTCTGGGCCAACGCCTGCAGCTCATTTGCCAGTGCTGTATCGAACGCCAGGTCCAGACGTGCGCCGCGATGGCTTTGCATCGCCGGGCGCGGATGATCCAGTGGCAATTCCAATACCGGCTGCTCACCGGCCAGGCGCTCGCGCCAATAGGTCAATTGTCGCGCCTGCTCGCCCGCCTCCATCCAGCCACGCTGCCACACCGCATAATCAGCATACTGCACAGGCAGCGCTGGCAACCGAAGCTCCAGGCCCTGGCTGAATGCCCCGTAACTTTGCACCAACTCTTCGACCATCACCTCCATCGACCAGGCGTCGGAAATGATGTGATGCTGCACCAACACCAGCACATGGTCATCCACAGCCAGGCGCAACAACTTAACCCGCAGCAACGGGCCTTTGCACAAGTCAAACGGCCGGGCAATTTCTGCTTCGACCAGGGCCTTTAAGGCTACCGGCTCATCACTGTGCAAGCTCTCGCGGTCGATCAGCAGCGCAGACGGAGGAGCGATCCGCTGTACCGTTCGCTCGCCATCGAGCGCAAACACGGTACGCAGGGACTCATGACGCTCAAGCAAGCCATCAAAGCTGCGCTGCAAAGCCTCGTCATCCAGCGCACCCCGCAAGCGCAGGGCCGCTGGAATGTGGTAGGCCGCACTCTGAGGTTCCAGTTGCCAGAGGAACCACTGCCGCTCCTGGGCATAGGACAGAGCCAGGGGCTGATCACGCCCTAAACGAATAATTGGAGGTGAGTCCAGCGCGCCCGTTGACAGCGCCTGTACAAAACGCCCCAGCACCGGCTGCTCGAACAGCGCTTTCAAAGGCACTTCGATACCCAGCGCCTGGCGTACCCGAGACACCACCCGTGTGGCCAGCAGGGAATGCCCGCCGACTTCAAAAAAGTGGTCTTCCAACCCCACCTGTGCCAACCCCAGAACCTCGGCCCAGATCGCGGCAACCTGACACTCCCGCGCGGTGATCGGTGGCACAAAGCGCTTTTGCAGGGCCGCAGCGTCGGGCTTAGGCAGCGCTTTACGGTCGAGTTTTCCGTTGGGTGTCAAAGGCATCCGCTGCAGAAAGACCAGATAGGCCGGCACCATGTAGTCCGGCAACTGTTCACGCAGAGCGGCTTTGAGCTGTTCGCGAAGGCTGGCCTGCTGCTCCTCCGGCACCGGCTGATGGGCGATCACATAAGCCAGCAATTGGTCATGCTCGGCCACCACCACGGCTTCGCGCACGGCGAGTTGCTCACGCAGGCACGCCTCAATTTCCCCCAGTTCGATACGAAACCCGCGCACCTTGACTTGATGGTCGACGCGGCCGATGTACTCGACCACGCCCTCCTCGCGATAACGCGCCAGGTCGCCCGTGCGATACAACCGTTGGCCGTTGCACGCGAAGGGATCGGGCACAAAGCGCTCGGCGGTCAGCGCCGCCCGCCCGTGATATCCACGGGCCAGGCCAACACCGCCGATCAGCAGTTCGCCGCTGACCCCGACCGGGCATGGCGCGAGCTGGGCATTGAGTATAAACAGTGACGTGTTGGCAATCGGACGACCGACAAAAGGCAGCGGCTCAACCAAGGGGTGGGCCGCCGACCAGATGGTGGTTTCGGTCGGACCATACAGGTTCCACACCGCACCCTGCTGGGCCAGCATGCGCTCAGCCAGATCCGCCGGCAGCGCCTCGCCGCCGCACAGGCACTGGACCCCATGCAATAAGGCGCGGCGCTCGCTGTCCAGCAACATGCGCCATGTCGAGGGGGTGGCCTGCACCACATTGATGGAGTGCGCATGCAACAGGCTCAGGATTGCTTCCGGATCCTGGGCCACGTCTTTATCCGCCACAACCACCGTCGCGCCCACCGACAGCGGAACGTAGAGTTCAAGCGCGAAAATGTCGAAAGAGAACGTCGTCAGCGACAGCAGCCGCGCCGTCGCGTCGATGTTTAAGGTCTGCACCATGCCTTGGGTGAAACTGTCCAGTGCGCCATGGCGCACCATCACACCCTTGGGCTTGCCGGTAGAACCGGAGGTGTAGATCACATACGCCAAGTGCTCGTCGATCAGCTCGACATCGGGATTATCACTGCTGTAGTGGGCGTCCTCGTGCTCACCCATAAACAGCACCTGCTGATCTGCCGCCAGGGGCAGACGCTCATGCAAGTTACCAGCGGTCAGCAGCACATGTGCACGGCTGTCTTCGAGCATAAACGCCAGTCGATCGGCCGGAAACTGCGGGTCCAACGGTACATAGGCACCTCCCGCCTTGAGCGTCGCCAGCAAGGCCAGCACCATGTCCACCGAACGGTCCAGGGCGACAGCCACCAAGCTGTCCGGGCCGACACCTGCTGCGCGCAAACGATGGGCCAGGCGATTGGCGCGCTGGTTCAGTTCTGCATAGCTCAGCGCCTGACCATTGCATACCAACGCCGTCGCCTGCGGACAGGCAAGCGCCTGTGTTTCCAGCAAGCGATGCACGCCCACATTCTGAGGAGGTGCCTGATACGTCTGGTTCCAGTCGCGCATCAACTGCTGCCACTGCGTATCGTCTAGCAACGGCAGCTCACCGACCCGGCGATTGCAGTCCTGAACCACCTGGTGCAACAAACGGTGCCAGTGCGCGAGGAAACGCTCAAGGCCCGGCGCGTCGAACAAGTCGGTGGCATAGGTCAGTGAGGCCTGGATACCGTCAGCCGACTCTTGGGTATCGAGGTTAAGGTCAAACTGAGATGTCTTGCTTTCCCATTCCAATCCCTGCACGTGCAGCCCTGTAACGCTGCCGCCGCCGCCCTGGGTGTCGGTCTGGTGGTTGAACATCACTTGGAACAGTGGGTTGTAGCTCAGGCTACGCTCCGGCTGTAGCGCTTCTACCAATTGTTCGAACGGCAAGTCTTGATGGGCCTGGGCTTCCACCGCGCGCTGGCGGGTCTGTTGCAGCAATTGGCGAAAAGTCATCTGGCCGTCAATGTCGGCCTTGAGGATCTGGGTGTTGACGAAAAAACCGATCAAACGTTCGGTTTCGACCCGGTTACGGTTGGCCACCGGCACGCCGATGCGGATATCACCCTGACCGCTGTAGCGATGCAGCACGGCCTGGAACGACGCCAGCAGCAACATGAAGATCGTTACGCCCTCGCGCTGTGCCAGGGCCTTGAGGCCCGTCACCAGTGACGCTTCGAGTGCCAGGTCGAGCCGCGCGCCCCGGTAGCTTTGCACTGCGGGCCGTGGCCGGTCCATCGGCATCTCGAGTATCGGTTGCTCGCTGCCAAGCATCCCGGTCCAGTAACCCAGTTGGCGCTCGCGCTCCCCCGCCTCCATCCAACTGCGCTGCCACAGCGCGTAGTCGGCGTATTGGATCGGCAAGTCCGGTAACTGCAAGTCTCGGCCCTGTACATTGGCGGCATACAGTTGCACCAGTTCGTCGACCATTACCTGCATCGACCAGCCATCGGAGACGATGTGATGCTGCACCAGCACCAGCACATGCTCCTGGGGCGCCAGGCGCAGCAACTTGACCCGCAACAACGGGCCTTGCTGCAGATCGAAGGGCTGGGCAATCTCAGCTTCTACCAAGCCTTTGAGGTCAGACTCCCGGGCGTCGACCAACGCAATGTCCACCTGCACCTGTTCGACAATGATTTGCAGGGCACTGTCACCGTCCTCCTGCAAGTGCGTGCGCAGGCTTTCATGGCGCGCCACCAGCGTGTCGAAGCTGCGTTGCAATGCCGGCACATCCAGGTGGCCGCTCAGGCGCAATGCTCTAGGCACTTGATAGGCAGTGCTCTGCGGCTCCAACTGCCACAAAAACCACTGCCGCTCCTGGGCGTAAGAGAGTCGAAGTGGCTCGCCTTCCTGGCGCTTGAAAACCGGGGCGATCTCAAACAGGTTGATACCTTGCTGCTTGAGCATGACCGCCAACGCTTTCTTTTGCTGCGCCGAAAGTGAACCTACCGACTCGATTAATGCTTGCACGCCACGCCCCTCAGGAAATCAATTTATCCAAATCTTCTGCTGATAGACGTTTGAGGGCCTCCAAGGATTTAGCCAATGCGTCCTGCACGGGCGAATTATTTGTTTGCTGGGCCATGACGTAGGCACTGAACTCGGCCAGGCCCGGGGTGGTGAAGATCGACTTGACGTCGAATTCGGCATGCAATTGCTCACGCAGGCGCACCACCACCTGGGTGGCTAACAGGGAGTGTCCGCCCAGTTCAAAGAAGTTATCGTTCATGCCCACACGCTCGACTTCCAGTACTTGGGCCCAGATCGCCGCAATCTGTTGCTCCAGCTCACTGCTCGGCGCCACATACTCACGGGCTTGCAGATGGGCATTGGCTTTGGGCAGCGCCTTGCGGTCCAGCTTGCCGTTGGGGCTCAGGGGCATCTGTTCCAGCAGCACCCATTGGGCCGGGACCATGTAGTCCGGCAAGTACTGGGCCAAGTGAGCGCTGAGCCGATCACGCCAGTCATCGGCTGCGTTTTGCAGCACCAGGTAGCCCACCAGGTATTTGCCGTCCACCGCCAGCACGGCGGCTTCACGCACCAGGGCATGCTCCAGCAGACGCGCTTCGATTTCACCCAGCTCAATGCGCAAGCCACGCAGCTTGACCTGATGGTCGATCCGCCCGGCATATTCAATCACCCCGTCTGCGCGATAACGCGCCAGGTCGCCGGTGCGGTACAAGCGCTCGCCTTTGACGAACGGATGCGCAATGAAACGTTCGGCGGTCAACGCCGGGCGGCGGTGATAACCACGGGCCAGGCCGATGCCACCCAAGTAGAGCTCACCGAGCACACCCACCGGTACCGGTTCGAAGTTGCTGTCGAGGATGTAGCAGCCGAGGTTGGCAATCGGGCGGCCGATCGGCACCGCGTCGCGGCCCTCATCGACGCAAGTCCAATGGGTCACATCGATAGCCGCTTCAGTCGGACCGTAGAGGTTGTAGAGCGCGGCTTGGGGCAGTTTGGCAAACACTTGGTGCTGGGCATCCGCCGGCAGCGCCTCGCCACTGCACACGATGCGTTGCAGGCTTTGGCACGAGGAGACGGCCGGGTCTTGCAGGAAGGCCTGCAACATCGACGGAACGAAATGCAGCGTTGTGACGTTCTGCTGGTTGATCAGGCTCACCAACTTGGCCGGATCACGATGATCACCCGGCGCAGCCACCACCAGACGCGCGCCGGTCATCAGCGGCCAGAAGAACTCCCACACCGACACGTCGAAACTGAATGGCGTCTTTTGCAGCACGCTATCGCTGGCCTCAAGCCCGTAGGCCTCCTGCATCCACTGCAAGCGGTTGAGCAATGCCGAGTGCCGGTTGCCGGCGCCTTTGGGTTGACCGGTGGAACCCGAGGTGTAGATCACGTAGGCGAGGTTTTCGCCGTCCAGCATCACGCCTGGATTTTCTTCGCTATACCCCTCGAAAGTTGACTCACCCAACACCAGGGTTTCCAGGCCCTGGGGCACCGGCAACGGTAGGTGCGCCTGGGTCAGCAGCAGCTTCACGCCACCGTCTTCGAGCATGTAGGCCAGGCGCTCAGGCGGGTATTCAGGGTCCAGCGGCACGTAAGCGCCACCGGCCTTGAGCACGGCCAACAGGCCAACAACCATTTCGATGGAGCGTTCCACCGCCAACCCGACCAGCACGTCCGGGCCCACGCCGGCTTCGATCAGGCGATGAGCCAGGCGGTTGGCGCGGCGATTCAGTGCGGCATAATCCAAGTGCTGCCCGGCAAAGACCAATGCCGGTGCATCCGGTGTACGCGCCACTTGCTGTTCAATCAGATGATGAGCGCATGCTTGCAGCGGGTAATCACGAACAGTGGCGTTCCAATCGAACACCACCCGCTGGCGCTCACCTGCGTCCAGCATCACCAAATCCCCTAATCGCTGTTGGGCATCAGTGACCATGCCCAGCAGCAAGTTGAACAGGTGCCGACCATAACCCTCCACGGTCTCGGCCGTGAATTGCGCATGGGCGAAGCTCAATTGCAGCGACAGCGTCTCGCCCATATCCACCAGCACCGTCAGTGGATAGCTTGTTTGCTCATGAGCCTTGGGCTCGCCAAAGCGGATACCACTGCCACCGCTTTGCGCCAAGGCCTTGGACACCGGGTAGTTTTCAAAGACCAGGATGTTATCGAACAAGGCGCCGCCGCCCTGCCCGGCCCAGCGCTGAATATCGTACAGCCCGGTGTGCTCATGCTCGCGCAGTGCCAGGTTCTGCGCCTGCACTGCCTGCAACCAGTCGGCGACTGATTGCTGCGCATCCACTGCACAGATCACCGGCAAGGTATTGATGAACAGGCCGATCTGCTCTTCCACCCCCGCAACCTCCGCGGGACGCCCGGCCACCGTAGCACCAAAGGACACCACCGACTGGCCACCAGCATAGCGCTGCAACAGGATCAGCCAGGCGGCCTGCACCAGTGTATTGAGGGTAACTTTGTTACGGCGGGCAAATGCCTCCAGTCGAGCCGTCAATGGACGCTCCAGGCTGCAAAGGCGTTCGCCATAACCCTCGATCGCCTGTGCTTGGCTGCTGCCCAGGCGGGTTGGCGTTTGCAGAATATTCAATTGCTCACGCCAGAAGGCTTCGGTGTTACCTGGGTCGCGCTGTTGCAGCCAACCGATGTAATCGCGATAACGCCCGGCCGCTTCCGGCACTGCCACACCGGCGTAGCGTTGCAGGACTTCGCCAAACAACCGGGAATTGCTCCAGCCGTCCATCAGGATATGGTGATGGGTATAGATCAACTCGTGACGCTGCTCATCCGTGCGCACCAACAGCAGGCGCGCCAACGGCGCCTTGCCCAAGTCAAAACCTTGGCGACGCTGGTCTTGCTGCAGGTTTTGCAGGGCCAGCTCCCGCTCTGGCATGCAGCGCCAGTCAAGTTCTTCGATTGGCAATCGGGCATCGCGGTAGACCACCTGGCACGGCCATTCCAGCTGGCCTTCCCAGAAGAATCCGCTGCGCAAAACGTCATGGGCTTGCACCGTAGCGTCCCATGCCTGCTGAAAGCGCAACACATCCAGGCCTTCGGCTGTGACGCGGACCTGATTGATGTAGTCGCCCGCCGCCTGCTCATACAGGGTATGGAACAGCATGCCCTGCTGCATTGGCGACAGCGTGTAGATGTCCTGCACGGCATTGGCCGCCACCGGCAGCGATTCGAGTTGCTGCTGATTGAGCCGCGACAACGGGAAGTCCGAGGCGGTCATGCCGCTATTGCCCGGCGTGCAGCAGTGTTCTACCAGCGCAGTCAGTTCGCGGCTAAAGGCCTGGCTGAGGGCTTCGATCTCCTGCGCATCGAACATCAAGGGGCTGAACGTCCAGCCCATTTGTAGTTGGCCGCCATACACCTGGCCGTTGACCGTCAACCAGTTGCCTAGCGGCGCGTCCGGGCTTTGTTCGGCCCCAGTGCTTTGCGATGCAGGCGTGAACAGCCCATCCGGTTGATCGAAGCTGCCGTCGATCTGGCCGAGGTAGTTGAAAGTGATCCGCGGCACAGGCAGTTGGCTGAAGGCTTGGCGCGTCGCGTCATCGCCCAGGTAACGCAAGGCACCAAAACCCAGACCCTTGTCCGGCACGGCGCGCAGTTGCTCCTTGATCTGCTTGATTGAGCCCGCCAGGGTATCAGCCGGGGTCAGGCGCACCGGGAACAGGCTGGTGAACCAGCCCAGTGTGCGGGTCAGGTCGATGTCGTCAAAGAGCTCCTCACGGCCGTGGCCTTCCAACTGGATCAGGCTGGAGGCGTGCCCGCTCCACTGGCAGATGACCCGCGCCAGGGCGGTCAATAACAGGTCGTTGATCTGGGTACGATAGGCGGTGGGCGCCTGTTGCAACAACTGATGGGTACGTTCGGCATCCAACTGGCTGACGACTGTCTGGGCCAGCCGACCAGGGCGCGCACCGTGGGGGTCGCGGCATGGCACGTCAGGGGCGGCACCCTGGAGCTGTTGCAGCCAGAAGTCTTTCTCAGGCTGGGCCGCTTCGCTGCGGGCATGGGCCTGCAAGCGTTCGGCCCAGTGCTTGAACGACGAGGTCTTGGCCGGGAGTTTGTGTTGAAGGTACAGGCTTTGCAGATCTTCCAGCACAATCCGCCAGGACACACCGTCTACCACCAGGTGATGCATAACCAGCAGCAGGCGCTGGGTACCATCAGCCATCTCGGCGAGGACCGCACGCAACAACGGGCCGTTTTGCAGGTCGAGGCTGCGCTGGGCGCGCTCGCACAGTGCGAGCAGCTCGGCGTCGCTTTGCACAGGTTCCTGCCACAGCAAGGCTGTGGGCGGCGCATCATGTCGCGCACGCCAACCGTCCGCCGATTCACTGAAACGCAAGCGCAGTACGTCGTGATGCTGGATGACCGACTGCAATGCCGCTTCCAGCAAGTGCCCTTGCAACGGTTGCCGTGGCGTCAGCAGCAGTGACTGGTTCCAGTGATGTCGATCCGGCAAGTCCAGTTCGAAGAACAGCTGTTGGAACGGCAGCAACGGCGTCTCGCCCTGCACCGGGCCTTGGTCGATCATCTGTTTAGCCTGCAACTGTGCAACCCGTGCCAGGCTACGCACTGTCTGGTGCTGGAACAGCGCCTTGGCGTTGAAGTGAATACCTGCGGCGCGTGCACGGCTGACCACTTGAATGGAGATGATCGAGTCGCCGCCGCGCTCAAAAAAGTTGTCGTTCAAACCCACCTGTTCAACGCCGAGTACATCGGCCCAGATCGCAGCGATGCGCTGTTCGAGGGCGCTTTGCGGTGCTTCGTAATGCTGCGTTGCTGCGGGTTCGGGCAGCGCCTTGCGGTCCAGCTTGCCGTTGGGGCTCAGGGGCATCTGTTCCAGCAGCACCCATTGGGCCGGGACCATGTAGTCCGGCAAGTACTGGGCCAAGTGAGCGCTGAGCCGATCACGCCAGTCATCGGCTGCGTTTTGCAGCACCAGGTAGCCCACCAGGTATTTGCCGTCCACCGCCAGCACGGCGGCTTCACGCACCAGGGCATGCTCCAGCAGACGCGCTTCGATTTCACCCAGCTCAATGCGCAAGCCACGCAGCTTGACCTGATGGTCGATCCGCCCGGCATATTCAATCACCCCGTCTGCGCGATAACGCGCCAGGTCGCCGGTGCGGTACAAGCGCTCGCCTTTGACGAACGGATGCGCAATGAAACGTTCGGCGGTCAACGCCGGGCGGCGGTGATAACCACGGGCCAGGCCGATGCCACCCAAGTAGAGCTCACCGAGCACACCCACCGGTACCGGTTCGAAGTTGCTGTCGAGGATGTAGCAGCCGAGGTTGGCAATCGGGCGGCCGATCGGCACCGCGTCGCGGCCCTCATCGACGCAAGTCCAATGGGTCACATCGATAGCCGCTTCAGTCGGACCGTAGAGGTTGTAGAGCGCGGCTTGGGGCAGTTTGGCAAACACTTGGTGCTGGGCATCCGCCGGCAGCGCCTCGCCACTGCACACGATGCGTTGCAGGCTTTGGCACGAGGAGACGGCCGGGTCTTGCAGGAAGGCCTGCAACATCGACGGAACGAAATGCAGCGTTGTGACGTTCTGCTGGTTGATCAGGCTCACCAACTTGGCCGGATCACGATGATCACCCGGCGCAGCCACCACCAGACGCGCGCCGGTCATCAGCGGCCAGAAGAACTCCCACACCGACACGTCGAAACTGAATGGCGTCTTTTGCAGCACGCTATCGCTGGCCTCAAGCCCGTAGGCCTCCTGCATCCACTGCAAGCGGTTGAGCAATGCCGAGTGCCGGTTGCCGGCGCCTTTGGGTTGACCGGTGGAACCCGAGGTGTAGATCACGTAGGCGAGGTTTTCGCCGTCCAGCATCACGCCTGGATTTTCTTCGCTATACCCCTCGAAAGTTGACTCACCCAACACCAGGGTTTCCAGGCCCTGGGGCACCGGCAACGGTAGGTGCGCCTGGGTCAGCAGCAGCTTCACGCCACCGTCTTCGAGCATGTAGGCCAGGCGCTCAGGCGGGTATTCAGGGTCCAGCGGCACGTAAGCGCCACCGGCCTTGAGCACGGCCAACAGGCCAACAACCATTTCGATGGAGCGTTCCACCGCCAACCCGACCAGCACGTCCGGGCCCACGCCGGCTTCGATCAGGCGATGAGCCAGGCGGTTGGCGCGGCGATTCAGTTCGGCGTAGCTCAAGAGCTGCCCGGCAAAGATCAGGGCTGGCGCATCCGGTTGTGCCAGCACCCGGGCTTCAATCAATTGATGCACCCATTGACCTTGTGGGTAAGCACGCTCGGTGGCATTCCACTCACAGACCCGTTGTTGGCGCTCCGAGGCAGCCAGCATCGACAAATCCTGCAAAGCCAACGTCGGATCGGCAACTGCCGAACGCAGCAAGCTCAGCCAATGCCCGATCATGCGCGAAGCAGTGACAGCACTGAACAGATCAGTGGCATAAGTGAGGGAAGCCCACAGGCCATCATCGGTTTCTTGGGTGTCCAGGCTCAGGTCGAACTGGGCGCTCTGGGTGTCCCACTCTAGATTGGCAATACGCAGCCCCGGCAGTTGCTGAGCGCTTGCATGGGCCTTGGCCTGATGGTTGAACATCACCTGGAACAGCGGATTATGGCTCAGGCTGCGCTCGGGCTGCAGCGCTTCTACCAACTGTTCGAAGGGCAAGTCCTGATGGGCCTGGGCTTGCAGCGCGCGTTGCTTGGTGTGCTGCAGCAGCTGTGCGAAGGACATCTGGCCGTCGAGATCGGCCTTGAGCACCTGAGTATTGACGAAAAAGCCAATCAGAGACTCGGTCTCGACGCGGTTACGGTTAGCAATCGGCACGCCGACGCGGATGTCCTGTTGGCCGCTGTAGCGGTAAAGAAATACCTGGAACGAGGCGAGCAACAACATGAACAGGGTCACGCCCTCGCGCTGAGCCAAGGCCTTCAGGCCGGCAACCAGCGACGGCTCCAGCGCTATGTCTTGGCGTGCACCGCGAAAACTCTGCTGGGCCGGGCGCGTGTTATCGAACGGCAGCTCCAGTACGGACTGTGCCCCGCTGAGCAGCTCACACCAGTACTTCAATTGACGCGCCTTCTCCCCTGCCTCCATCCAACGACGTTGCCACAGCGCATAGTCCGCGTATTGAATCGGCAGCGGCGCCAGCACGCAGTCCTGACCCTGGCTGTAGGCAGCGTAAAGCTGCATCAACTCCCGCACCATCACGCCCATGGACCAGCCGTCAGAGACGATATGGTGCTGCACCATCACCAGTACATGTTCACCTTCACCGAGGCAAAGCAGGCTGACCCGCAGCAACGGACCTTGCTGCAGGTCAAACGGGCGGGCGATCTGCGCTTCGACGCAGGCCTTGAGCTGGGCTTCGTCAATTTCGCTTTCAGCGATGTCGACAACTGCATGGTGCAGTACCTCCTGAGAGCGTTGTTCATCACTCAGGTGAAGGCGAGTACGCAAACTTTCATGGCGTGCGACCAAACTGTCAAAGCAGCGTTGCAGGGCTGTCTTGTCCAAGTGGCCGCTCAGACGCAGTGCAGCGGGTACGTGATAGGCGGCGCTGTCGGGGTCCAACTGCCAGAGAAACCACTGACGCTCCTGGGCGTAGGACAGCGGCAGGTGTTGGCCGTCTTCGCGAATCGAGGCAATCGGCAGTTGAGCGAAACTCATGCCCCGGCTTTGCAAGCGCTGGTAAAACTGCTGGCGCTGCTCCAGAGGCAAGCGAAGAAAGCGCGACACCAGGTCGATATTAGGGTTGGAAAGCATGGTTC
>Ga0308165_1001927_pt1 | contig 26981 bp, 22 predicted proteins | sample PhyWR2_FD_201032 | JGI IMG/M metagenome (GOLD analysis project Ga0308165, IMG submission 201032) | Phyllosphere microbial communities from UC Gill Tract Community Farm, Albany, California, United States - DLSLW.R2 | ecosystem: Host-associated > Plants > Phyllosphere > Unclassified | place: USA... | reverse complement strand
CGGATTTGCCTGCAAAATACTCTGCATCTTGGTGAAGGCTTCTGGCTGGCTCCAGTTGGCCGACTGCTGTGCAACCATCTTCAGATCAGGATAATCATCGATAACATCGTGATAGCCCTTGGAGCGGATACCAGCATTCAGATCAGCTTCGCGGCCGAGAAGTTCGACATAATTGCCGGCTTCGCCCATCAACTTGACGAATTCTTCCGCACCGAGCTGTGCGCCCTGATAATTGTTGGAAACAATCTGCGATACTGCAACGCCGGTGGCATTGATTTCACGGTCGATCAGGAAGGATGGAATACCAGCATCTTTTGCCTTCTGAACGGCAGCGATAGATGCTTCAGAACCGGCATTGTCGAGAATGATGGCTTTTGCGCCACGGCCGATAGCTGTATCGACGAGCTGCGACTGCTTGTTGGCATCGTCATCATGCACGAGGATGAGTGTTTCGTAGCCAAGTTCTTTGGCTTTTGCTTCAGCGCCAACGGCTTCAGCTTTAAAGAATGGATTGTCATGCGATGGCGTGATGATCGCGATAAGGTCTGCCGCCCAAGCTGGCATGACCGCTCCGCCTGCCAAACTGGCCGAAAGAGCTGCGACCGCAAATCCGCGCGCAATTGATCTACGTGTAAACTTCATGTTTTCCTCCCAATTAAAGCCCCATTTCCCAAGAGGCAGTGAAGGGAGAGCTTGCGCTCTCCCCGATAGATATTACGTGATACGACGAATGCTTTCTGCAATTTCTTCTGGCTCGAATACATTTTTCCAATCGTCGCGCATCAGCGCTGGAATACCGAATTCGATTGCCTTGTTGCATGCATCCGAGAACACGCCCTGGACTTCGCCAAAAATGACGGCGCCCAGAACATTCATGTGGCCGAGCAGGAAGTCGCGTGCTGCTTCTTCTGGAACGCCGCGACGAACGGTTTCGTCCATGGCCTGCTTCATAACAACGAGAAGCGAAGCCGCAACGGTTTCCGAAAGACCTGGCTCGAGAATTGCGAGCTGCTCAACGGTGACGCGGTGCGAGCGCATGACAGGAGCCCAGATGACCTTGGCAACTTCTTCGCCGAGTGCATAAGCTTCTTCAGGACCCTGCATGAGAGCCGAAACGATGTGCTGCTTGGCAGCAATGCCGCCGAAGAAATCGCGCTTTGCAGCAGGATCGGTTTCATCGTTGAAGATTGGCGGATGGCACGGATGTGTGACGAAATAGGTCAGGTCTGCGCGTTCTGGCAGATGACCGGCAAATGGTGCTGCTGCATCGAGTGCAACAACCATGGTGCCTGGCTTCAGCTTGTCAACGATGCCTGCTGCAACCTTACCGATGATGGTGTCTGGAACAGCCAGAATAACGACTTCTGCGCCTTCAAGAGCTGCATCAGCGTCGATGGTGTCGATGCCGAGATCGTTCTTCAGGCGTTCTTTGCCCGCGTCGCTGACTTCGATGTGACGTACGTCAAAGCGCGAACCCTGGAGGTTCTTGGCCAGACGGTAACCCATCTTGCCACCTGCGCCGAACAGAGCAATAGCTGTCATGATTGTAATTCCTTCCCGTAGTTTTGGTAGCTTAACTGGTATAACCAGTCAATGAGTATTCCAGACTTATGCGGTGAGACCGTCACGAATCTGGCTGAAGTATCCGTCAGAACCGACCTGTCCGCCTTTAAGCGCAACTTGAAGACCGTTGGTGGCGGCATAGGTGCCATGTGCCGTGCAGAGGGGGGAACCCGGTGTCTGCGGCAATGGGAGTAGAGTTGTCAGCGCATCAACATGCAGTTCGCGCAAGGCGTGGCTGGAGGTATCGCCGCCTGCGATCACAGCGCGGGTAAGCTTTTCGCGCTCAACTAGGCTGCGGAGGATGAAACCGAGGCTGCGCGCCAGTTTGTGGCGGCTGCCTGCGATCTTATCAATTTCGGTGCCGCGATCAGCCGAAGGGCCAAGCGCGGTGTTCAAGATCACGCTGTTGCCCTGCTGGAGTGCCTGCTGGCCCTGAGCGATGGCAGCTTCGATTGCCTGATTAGCGTTTTCGCCAAGCAGATCGAGCGGGTTGAGATCAATGCCGGTGAAGCCGGATGCTGTCGCATGACGAATCTGGCGCTCGGTTGTTGGTGAAACGCTGCCCGAAACAACCGCGATGCGGTCCGCTTTGCCGGGAAGCGGAAATTCTTTTTTAGCGCCAATCAATCCGGCCTTCGCCCATGCAGCGAGAAGCGCATATTCAACGCCTGACGAGCCAGCAACGAACCAGCCAGCATCCGGACGCAGGCGCCAGAGCTGTTCACCTGCTTGCAACTGGCTTTCGTGGCTGTCCACATCGAGCAACAACATGCCGTCCGCATCTTTGACAATCGCATTGATACGGTCATTTGCGTCAGTTGCTGAAAGTGCCACGAGATCAGCAAGCACGGTTTTAAGCGCTGTCTGTTGAGCCAGATGCACGCGCAGATCAGCTTCATGCATTGGCGTAACCGGATGACGGCTCATCACTGGATGACGATCAATGCGATAGACTTCGCCCTGATAAGCAGCAAACAAATTGCCGAAAGACGTGTAACGCTTCAACTGTGGCGCGCCGACAATCACCGGCACATAGGCCTGATCGAAGATCGCTTTGCCGATTTCAACGGCCTTGCCGATGTTGCCAACTTTCGGTGATGAATCGAATGTCGAGCAGACTTTGTAATGCGCAATCGCTGCATTCAGGCTTTTCAGCCAGTTGAATGCAGGTGTGAGATTTTCTTGCATCCATTCCGGCGTTTCGCTGCGGCTGGTGCCAGCAAGGCCAATGGCTTTGCAATGCGAGAAGCGTGCAAGCAGTTCTTCATCTGGCACGTTCATGAACAAAACTGTGTCAACGCCGTTGGAAGCCATGGCCTCCATAACGTCGGTCGAGCCGGTGAGATCGTCGCCATAATAAGACAGATGAAGGTTTTCTGAATTGTGGGCCATTATTCGCCTCCCTTCCCGAATTTGGCCAATGAAGCCGCAAGTTCAGGATGATCTGCTGCATAGGTTTCGAGCGGGATGCCCGCGACTGCTGCTTCCCACGCCTGCTGAACAGCGCGCACACCTGCGGCAGGGCCGCCCGGATGGCTCACGATGCCGCCGCCGCAAAGATAAAGCAGGTCCGTGGTGCGGCCCGTGCGCTCATAGGTTTCCGGTGCCTGTCCGCCCCACTGGCCGGAACCAGCAACAGGAAGTGGGCAATCGGATGGATCAAATAGCTGCGTGCTGATAGCCTTGAACGAATTGACGAAGCTTTCGTCCGGCTCCCAATATTTCACGCGGATGCCGTTGATCTGGAACTGGTCCACGCCGAGCAAACGCCAGAATTGCTGATAGACGCGGAAGTCCATGCCAGCGCCCGGATTGCGGGTCAAAATATCCCAGCCATTGCGGTGTGCGTGCAAAACAAGGCCGGAGCGCTTGCGCAGGAAGCTCATGCCACCAAAGCCAACCGAATTGATGTTGACCACGGCGCAATTGCCGCCAGCCTCAAGCACCATGTCATGATTGCGCATCATCTCATCAGGATCGGCATGCGAAATACCGAAAGCATACATGACCTTTTTGCCGGTCTTCTGCTCGTGATTGAGAATAAGCGGCATGATTGCTGCAATGCGCTCTTTAAGCGGCGAATAGGCCGGGCTCATCAGCTTTTCATCGTCCTTGATGAAATCAACGCCTGATTCAATGAGTTCGCCAACGAGTTCCGCTGTTTCATGCGGACGAAGGCCTAATGCTGGCTTAACGATCGTGCCAATGATTGGGCGCTTTTCAACGCCGGTCAGGCGACGGCTTCCGGCAATACCGAATTGCGGGCCGGGATGCGCGCTTTTGAAGGCTTCTGGCAGCTTCATATCGACAACGCGAATGCCGGTCATGCCTTTGATCGAGTAAACACCACCAACGGCAATGGTCATCAGCGCTGCAAGGTCAGTGCCGACAGCATCAAGCGGGAAGGAAATATCAACATCGGCGCGCTTAATTGGGCCGTGTCCGGGTTCAAGTTCTGGCCAAGCCGGAACTGTTGCATCTTCAAGTGGACGAATTTCGAGCACACGCGCTGCAACGCGCGCTTTGAGTTCTTCTGTCTCGCCGGGAAGGGCGACAAAAGTGCCGGTTGACTGATCGCTGGCGATCTTGGCTGCCATCTGTTCGATGTTGCCGGTTGTCTCAATGCGATAGGTCAGACAGATATTCATCGGATTTTTTGTCGCTCGCTACTTGTTTTAAAGCGCATTTTTCCGAAAATCGTTTCAAACTATTCGGGATGCACTCTAGTGTTCCACCCATGTCAGAAATGCTCCGACATTCATTCTCCACACCTACTCGAAAGTTTCTCCTCGCTTTCAAGGATGCGACTGAAGCGCTTGGCTCCGAGTGCGAACTGGTATAATGAGTATTCCAATATCTGCAAGTGGAAAATTGTTAGCCCATTCACGAGATCGTGGGTAACAGCTTTCTTTGCGGAGCCTGAGGAGGCATAAGGGGGGAATGATAATGCGCAGTGAGATAGCATGAATAAGCCAGCGGAACCGATTATTCGCCGGAAATTGTCGGACGAGGTATTCGACCGGCTTGAAAACATGATCACGTCGGGCGAGCTAACGCCCGGCGATGAGATGCCGTCGGAACGCGTCTTGATGGAACGCTTTGGCGTCGGACGTCCCGCAATCCGCGAGGCGATGCAGTCGCTTGCCAAGATGGGGCTTGTCAGCATTTCGCATGGCGAGCGGGCGAAAGTTCTCAAGCTCACTGCAAGGTCGATCTTTCAACAGGTTGATCCGACAGCCAAGATCATGCTGGCGCAGTCGATTGATTCCCTTGAGCATCTCAAGAATGCGCGTATTTTCTTTGAACGTGGCATTGCACGTGAAGCGGCTTTGAAAGCGACCGCGCAGGATGTTGCTGATCTGAAAGCAATCGTTGATCGGCAGCGCGCGTCGCTGGGTGAGGCGGATGCATTCATTTCTGCCGATATGGAGTTTCACATTCGTATTGCGAAGATTTCGGGCAATCCGATCTTTGTGGGCTTAAGTGAAGCGATGCTCGCATGGCTGCGTGAATATCATACCCATATGCTGATCTGGACGGGTAAAGAAAATTTCACGCTGGTCGAGCATGAGGAAATTGTTGATCGAATCGCCGCGAAAGATGCCGATGGTGCAGAAGGCGCGATGCGTCATCATTTGGAGCGCTCGCGCGACCTTTATACGAAATGATGTCCGGATCAGGTTTCAGGGATGTTTTCCCTGAAAATGACCTGAATGCGTGGCGGGTGCTCGTCGATCTGTTCATTTTTGATGGTGCTGACGAGTGCTGCCAATGCTTCACGCGCTTCCACACGCGGATTCTGGTCAATCACGGCATCCATTGTTCCGTTTAAGAGCAGCCGTTTCGTACTTTCAGTCAGTTCGTGGCCGATAAATATGATGGAATCGGATTTTCCAGCATCCATCAGAGCTTGCCCAATACCCTGATTGCCAGCTCCGATGTTGTAAATTCCGGCAAGGTCTAGGTGTCGTTTTAGAAGCGCAATGGTCTCATTGTAGGCACGTTCGCGGTCATCTTTGATTTCCGTGAGTTCAACAATGTTGAAGCGGGGAAACTCTTCTGCAAGGACCCGGCGAAAACCCATTTCGCGCTCTTCATGGCCGCGATATGCAAGTGAACCCGCGAAGAGTGCGATCTTTGTTCCGCCTGCTTTTCCTAGAAAACGCCCGAGAATATAGCCCCCCAAACGCCCCGCCGCCCGGTTGTCGATGCCAATATAGCGAGCGCGGGGAACGTGCAGAATATCAGATGCAATTGTGACAATAGGGACGTCTGCTTGGGCGAGTGTTCGCATTGCTTCACGCACGCTCGGATGATCCAGCGCAATAACGCCGACACCGTTGGTTTGCCCTCTCAGGCTTTCCAGTGCGCGCGCCAGCGTATCTGGATTAAAACCTTCGACACTATGAATTGTCAGGTCGATTTCGGGGTTTAAAGCCGCTTGCTTGATAACTTGATCACGTAGATTGGCGATGAATGTGTTGGTTCCGGCAGGCAGCACAAAGTCGAGTTTAATGGTTTTGAGGGTGGCGGTAATTTGATTGGTACTGCCGGGCAAATAGCCAAGATTACGCGCTGCTTCGAATACGATCTCACGGGTGCGCTGTTTCACGCCTTCGCGATTGTTCAGGACACGATCAACGGTCGCGCTCGAAACGCCTGCGGCTTTGGCGATGTCGGTCAAAGTTGAACGCAAATCCAGTCCCTCATAAAATGATGTAAAATGATGTATTTAGATTTGAAAATGTTGCAAGCCCAAAGCGGTGGCATGCTGCCGTTTTCCTCATGAATGAAAGTCTAAGCGATAATTTTACATCAAAAGGCATCATTCTTATGAATTATCGCGATACTAGGTCACGCATTTGTAGTGTTAGCGTGTGAAAAGATGAAAATTGATGGAAAATGATTTTTAATGATGTTGACACTGCTGTCATCAATCTTCATTAATCCTCGCCATATCAATGGAGGTTGATATTTCTCATCTGTGCAGCTTGCGGCGATTATCGGTCGCTTCAAGCATGCCGCTGCTCTAAGCGGGAGGATGAGAGATTTATAGCGGGAGGGTTATATGAGCGTATCGCAGGGCTTCGCCCCTGATCCGCAGGTTCGGGTTCGGGATTTTAAAATCGGTTGCATCGGTGCGGGCATGATCATGGCTGAGTGCCATCTCGCCGCCTATAAGGAAGCTGGTTTCACCGTTGCGGCAATTGCTTCACGCACAAAGGCCAAGGCAGCGGAAGTTGCTGAGCGCTGGAGCATTCCGACTGTACACGAAACGCCTGAAGCATTGATAGCAGACCAGAATATCGAAATTATCGATATTGCCTATCCGCCGGATCAGCAGCCAGCACTCATTCGCAAGGCGCTTGCACAGCCGCATATCAAAGGCATTCTCGCGCAGAAGCCGCTGGCTTTGACGCTTGAGGAAGCCATTGCACTGCGCGATGAAGCGGCAGCGGCAGGCAAAATTCTCTCGGTCAATCAGAACATGCGTTACGACCAGTCGATGCGTGTTCTCAAGCAAATCCTCAATAAGGGTGAACTTGGAACGCCGGTGATGGCGACCATTGAAATGCGCGCTATCCCGCACTGGCAGGGCTTTCTTGAGGATTATGACCGCCTGACGCTCTCCAATATGAGCGTGCATCATCTTGATGTGCTGCGGTTCCTGTTTGGTGAGCCAGACACTATAACGACACTGACACGCACCGACCCACGCACGAAATTCGCGCATAAGGACGGCATTACCGTTTCGACCCTGATGTTTCCAAGCGGTGTCATGGCTGTTTCGATGGAAGATGTCTGGTCAGGGCCACGCGAAGAGGGCTTTGACAGCGATATTTATATTAAATGGCGCGTTGAAGGTACGGACGGTGTGGCGCAAGGCACGATTGGCTGGCCTGACGGCTCACCGTCGACGCTGACCTATGCTTCCAAGAAAACAACTGACGGTAAATGGGTCAGCCCGAAATGGGAAACCATGTGGTTCCCACATGCTTTCATCGGCGTGATGGAGCAGTTGCAATATGCGATCCATTCGGGCGAGCCGCCTGCGCTATCAGTGGCGGACAATGTGAAAACGGTTGCGCTCATCGAGGCGGGCTACAAGTCGATCGATGAAGGCCGCACGGTCCGGCTGTCCGAAATATCGATTAAATAATCTAAAATGGGAGGATTTCTAACATGATGCAGGTTGGTATTTTCAGCGGCTATTTCCCTTATTCTCTTGAGGAAACAGCCAAAAAAATCCGGGCACTAGATTTCAATACTGTGCAGCTCGACATGCATTTCAAGGATATGGATCTGAGCGCTGGTCAGATCACCAAAGATAAGTGCGTTAAAATTCGCGAAACATTCCGCGATAACAATCTGCCGATTTCGTGCATTTCCGGCTACACCAATATTATTCACCCAGACAAGGCAGAGCGCGAGCGTCGCGTCGGCTATCTCAAAGAGATTATTCGCCACGCGCAGTATCTCGGCACACCTTATGTGATTTCGGAAACCGGTACCTACAACACCGAGTCTGATTGGGTTCATCATCCGAAGAACAAGACCGAAGAAGGCTTTGAAGAATGCCGCAAGGTCATCGCCGACTTGTCGCAGTTTGCCTATGATCATGGCGCGGTGTTCCTGCTCGAAACCTATGTGAACAACGTCGTTGGCTCGGTGGAGGAAACAGTCAAAATGTTTGCGCAGGTCGATCATCCGGGCCTTGGCCTGTTGATGGACCCGACCAATTATTTTGAAACGCACAACATTGACCGTATGGATGAAATCCTCAATCAGGTATTTGATACGCTGAGCGACAAGATCAAGATCGGCCATGCCAAAGACGTTAAGCCTTCGGGCGATGATAAGACCGAAAAGCATGCCGATATTGGCGATGCGGATGCGCTTGAAAGCCATACATTCCGCGGCGTGGGTGAGATCGAACTGCCGGCTCCGGGTCTTGGTTCGTTGAACTACGATCTTTATCTCAAGCGTCTTGCACAGAAGCATCCGAACATTCCGATGATAATCGAGCATCTTGACGAGGCCGATGTGCCGCGTGCGAAAAAATTCCTTGATGGGAAGCTGCGCGCGCAGGGACTCTAACACCGTGGGGGGTGGGCGGTCGGTGCTTGAAACAAGCGTTCCGACACTGGCCGCTTTCTGACTGGATTTGCTGTAAGCCGAAATATTTAAGGTTCGAGAATGGTGAAGCTTTTTGGTGAGACGCGGTCGCGTCGCGATATTGCAGCGAGCAGTGGTTCATTTGCGCAATTCGCTGGTGTGCGGCTGATGGTTCTCGAAGACGGAGTCGAACGCGGCATAAGAATGCTGGAGTTTCGTTCAGGCAACGGCCTACGCTTCACCGTACTCGTTGATCGCGCGCTCGATATTGCTGATTGCGAATATCGCGGTATGGCGATTGGCTGGAATTCACCTTCCGGATTTCGGCATCCGGGCTTGCACGAATATGAGGGCGAGGGCGGTCTTGGCTGGATGCGCTCGTTCTCTGGCCTGATGGTCACATGCGGCCTCGATCATATCCTGTTCATGTATGACGAACCGGCCGATCATTATAATTATAAGCCGCGTGAAACGATCAAGCACTCCATTCATGGCCGCATAGGCACCATTCCGGCAAAACTCATCGGCTATGGTGAGCGCTGGGAAGGTGATGAATGTTACCTCTGGTGCGAAGGTGTTGTCATGCAAGGGACGGTGTTCGGAGAACATCTTGAACTCACCCGTCGCATAGAAATCAAGGCTGGTACCAACGATATTCAACTGACCGATCGCGTGACCAATCGCGGCTTTTATCGAACGCCGCATATGTATTGCTATCACATCAATGTCGGGCATCCTGTTCTTGCTGAAGGCTCGCGTTATCTTGCACCCGTCAAGGATGTTGTCTGGGCGGCACATGTGGGCGACGATTATCAAAAGCAAGGCGTTGGCTATCGCACATTGCCCGCACCACAAATGCGATTTCATGAGCAAGTCTGGCAGCATGAAATGGGCGCTGATGCCAATGGTGAAGTGCCGGTTGCGCTGGTCAATGATCGTCTCGGTATTGGCTTTGAAGTGACCACCCGCAAAGATCAGTTCCCTTGCATGTATGAATGGCAGAACCTGCAAGCGGGACAATATGCGCTCGGCATCGAGCCATCGACCAATCATGTGCTTGGCCATGGTGGGGCGCGTGATCGTGGCGAGTTGATTTGGCTCGAACATGGCGAAGAGCGCCGCTACGACAGCACGTTCAGAATTCTGGGCGATGCTGCCGATATTGACGCAAGTGAAGCGCGGATTACGGCAATCGCAATGCAGCCTGAAGAGGATTATCCTGCGCCATCAGGAAATCATATTGCTATTGGAGGCCGCTGATGAGCGCTGAAGCTAGATTTTCTGTAGCAGGCAAAACCATGCTTTATACCGGCGCTGCCGGCGGTCTTGGGATTGAGACAACGCTTAATTTTTTGCGTGCCGGCGCAAAAGTGGCGGCTATTGATCACGATCCTAAAAAGATTGCAGAGTTGAAAGAGAAAGCCGCCGCTGAAGCTCTGAGTGGTCTTTCGATCCACGCGCTTGATTTGTCAGATTTGCAGGCGTTGCGACCGGCGCTTGAAGCGATCTCTGCTGAAGTTGGTTGCTTTGATATCGTTATCAACAATGCCGCGATTTATCCTTCAAAGAAGTTTGAAGACTATACGCTTGAAGAAATGCAGACCGTGCAGCGGATCAATGTCGACGCGGGCATTGTCTGCGTTCAGGTGGCGCTGCCGCATATGCGTGAAAACGGCTGGGGTCGGATTATCAATATCGCCAGCGTTACCGCCTATGGTGGCTGGGCGCAGCTTTCGCCTTATGTGCAATCGAAAGGCGCTTTGATTGGACTTGCCCGAGCATGGGCACGTGAATTTGGCGCTTATGGCATCACGGTGAATGCGATTTCTCCGGGGGCTTTTCCAACGGATGCGGAGAAAATCCATCCTGATCCTGAGGGCTATACAAAGTTTGTATTGGACCATCAGGCCGTCAAACGTCGCGGATCGTCAAAGGATATTGCATCCGCTTTGATGTTCCTTGCGTCCGATGAAGCGGGGTTTATTACTGGCCAAACTTTGAATGTCGATGGCGGCTGGGTGATGCATTAAATCGCATTTTGCGTTTACGTGGTCCGTATCATGGCTTAGGAAAAGGCAAGACGATATCGTCACCACTCTTTTGTAAGGGCTGTTTGATCTTTGACAGGCGGAAAAGCGCTTCCCAGAAAAAGCCGACGCAAAGGCTCCGGTGTTACGATGGCAGATGTGGCCGCGGCTGCGGGTGTGTCCATGCAGACCGTCTCACGCGCATTACGCTATCCGGATACGGTGACGCCTGAAAAACGCGAGATCATTCAGGCCGCAATTGAGAAGACGCATTACGTTCATAATCTGGCGGCAAGTCATCTTGCATCGCACAAAAGCAATACCGTTGCTGCGATCATTCCAACGCTTTCAGCCTCGGTTTTTGCCGACACAATTCAGCATTTCTCTGAGGTGTTAAATCGTGCCGGTTATCAGATATTTCTCGGTAATACTGATTACAGCCAGGAGCGTGAGGAAGAGATTATCCGCAGCCTGCTCGGACGCCGCCCGGATGGGATTTTTCTGATTGGTACGCGTCACACAAAGGGCAGTATCGCACTGCTGAAACGTGCTGAGATTCCTATTGTTGAAGGCTGGGATTTACCAGATCAGCCACTTGATCGGGTGGTGGGTTTCTCAAACGCCGATGCAATTGCCGAGATGGTCGATCACCTGCTGGCATCCGGCAAACGTAATATTGTTTTTGCTGGTGTTGTGCGCAAAGGCGACAATCGTGCAGCCGAGCGTAGAGACGCATTTGAAGCGAAAATGGCGGCTTGTTTTCCCGGCGAGAAGCCACGCATGACAATTGAAACTGAGATGCAGCTTGTGATGGCTTCGGGCATTGATCTGTTGAAGCTCGTACTCGCGCAATATCCAGACACTCACGCGATCATGTTCTCAAGCGATATTCTCGCTTCGGGTGCGCTGCTCGAAACACAGCGCACTGGTATTATTGTGCCGCAACAACTCGCAATTACTGGCTTTGGCGATTTCGAACTCTCAAAACATATGGTGCCGCCATTGACGACTGTCGCGGTGCCTTCCGATGAAATTGGGCGTAAGGCAGGAGAGCTTCTTCTCGACGCCATGCGTGGCGAAATATCTTCGCAAACGAGAATCGATGTTGGTTTTGAGCTCAAAATTAGAGCCAGCGGTTAGAAATCTCTGATTGCATCAGCGTTTTCGGAACAGCGCTCAGTTATCATTCAAAATTTTCACAACAATGATCTCAATGTTGGAATTTTTGTTTGATGATGTTAGCGCTCACTATGGACAAATGGAAACGAAATGATAGTTTCCTGAACAACAAATTATAGCGATGAGGATAGTGCTATGGGCGTTTTAACGGGGTATCGCGTACTGGATTGTTCGATCGCCATGGCGGGACCGTTTGCGGCGCAGCGCCTGGGCGATCTGGGTGCGGATGTGGTTAAGGTTGAGCCAACAACGGGCGAATGGCAGCGCCATGTGGCTGCTGGTGGTGCCGAGGGCAATCAGGTCAACGTTTCGTTCCTGTCACTTAACCGCAATAAGCGATCACTGGCGGTTGATCTCAAATCGCCTGACGGAAAACAAGTTCTGCTCGATCTGGTCAAAACCGCCGACGTGTTCCTGCAGAATTATCGTCCCGGTGTCGCCAAGCGTTTGGGCGTCGATTACGAGTCACTTTCCAAGATCAATCCGAAGCTGATTTATGTTTCGATTTCCGGCTACGGTGAAGATGGTCCTTACGTAAATCGTCCGGGGCAGGATCTCGTTTTGCAGGGCATGTCGGGAGCGATGCTGTCGGCGGGTCGTGAGGGCGAAGCGCCAACGGCGGCAGGCCAATATCTTGTCGATGCGATTACGGCCTATACGGCTTTTGAAGGCGCGTTGGCGGCACTTCTGCATCGCGAACGCACGGGCGAGGGACAGCTTGTGCAGGTCAATATGCTGGATGCGATTACGACCATTCAGATGCAGGAGCTTTCTGTTTTCACCGTTGGCGGTAAACCACAGACGCGTTCTGCGGAACCGCACGCGCATGTTTATATTCGCGCGCCCTACGGAGCCTTCGCAACATCTGACGGGTTTATTATTGTAGCATTTCCGAAGCTTAAAACGCTTGGTGAAGTGATCGGTGAAGATAGCTTCCTAACGATGAACGATGAAGTTGATACTTGGGCGCGTCGCGATGAAATTTTCGCTAAAACGCGTGATAAGCTGAAGACGAAAACCTCTGCCGAATGGCTAGAGTTGTTGCGTGCAGCCGATATCTGGTGTGGTCCTGTCTATGGTTATGGTGATCTCGTTGAAGATGAGCAGATCAAACACAATGGCACCTTTGTCGAATATGAGCATCCGACCGAAGGCAAGGTGAAGACGCCGGGATTCCCGATCCGTTTCTCCAAAACCCCATCGACGGTTGATCGCGGTGCGCCAATTACCGGACAGGATACGCGTGATATTCTGGCAGAGGCTGGCTACGCGGCGGACAAGATTGATGCGCTTGAGCAATCGGGTGCCGTTGTTTCCGGGAAACTCTGACATGCAGCTGATTAAAGCACTGACATGGGACCATCCGCGCGGATTCAATGCCTTGGCGGCAGCTGCGAAGCGTCCAGAAATGGTGAGAGAAGGACTGCTGATCAACTGGGATAAGCAGCCGCTTGAAGGCTTTGAATCACATCCGATTGCCGATCTTTGTGCGCGTTATGATCTTGTTGTCTTGGATCATCCGCATGTCGGCGAAGCACTAGCGGGCGATTGCTTACTCTCGCTGGAAGACGTGTTTGGCGCTGAAACCGTTGATGAGCTTGGCAAAGCCAGCATTGGTCCGTCGCTAACCAGCTATCGTTTTGCGGGTCAGCATTGGGCGCTTCCACTTGATGCTGCGACACAGGTTATGGCTTTGCGGCCTGATCTCGTAGCTGATGTTCCGACCACATGGGATGAGGTGCTGAACCTATCGCGCGAAACCGGAAAGGTTGCGCTTTCGCTTGCTGGCCCCCACGCCTGCTTGTCATTTCTGTCTATTGCTGCAGCGTTTGGCGAACCGCCAGCAGAACCAGATCCCGATATTCTTATCTCAGAAGATTTAGGACGGCAGGTCTATGATTCGATGGCGGAGCTTGCTGCTTGCAGCCCTGCATCGGTGCGGCAGAAAAACCCGATCGGAATCCTTGGCCACATGGCTGAAAATGATGATGTAGCGCTTTGCCCGCTGGTCTATGGCTATGTGAATTACGCAGCTCCGCAGAGTGGGAACGCAATCGCATTTCACAATGCGCCACGCGCAGTCGTTGGCGGGCGTCCCGGCTCAACACTGGGTGGCACAGGCATTGGCATTTCTCGTCATTGCAGTGTGACGCCGGAGCTTAAAGCGCATCTTTTGTGGCTGATGAGCCGCGAAGCGCAATCGGGCTTTATTCCAGAGCATGATGGACAGCCATCGTGCCGCGATGCTTGGCATAACGACCAAGTGAATGAGCGTTGGGGCGATTTTTATCGCAACACAGCGGATACATTGGAGCACGCCTATGTGCGCCCGCGTCATGACGGTTACATTGCGTTTCAGAGCAAGGCTTCGGCGCTGCTGGGTGCTGCTTTTGATGAAAAGCGTACAGCTTCGCTCGTACTGAATCAGCTGCAATCTCTTTATGCCGCTTCGCGAGTGCACGGTGGTGAAAGGTAGTTTTACATGACCGAAGACGTTCAATTTGAAGTCGATGGCGCGGTTGCTATCATCACACTCAATCGTCCGCAAAAGCTCAACGCTGTGACGCCGGAAATGGCAGACGCGATTGTTGCGGCCGTTACTGAATGCAATGATAGCAATACCATCCGCTGCGTTATTTTGACGGGTGCGGGGGATCGTGCATTCTGTGCGGGTTCCGATATTCGCGAACTCGACACTTATGAAACGCCATGGCAATTCCGCAACCGTCCGGATTACTGCGATGCATTTCGGGCACTGCTGAAACCGTCGATTGCAGCAGTAAACGGTTATGCATTTGGCGGCGGGCTAGAGACTGCAATGTCTTGCGATATTCGCATTGCCTCGGATAACGCGCAGTTTGCAGCGCCGGAGATCAAGCTGGGCTGGATCGGCGGCGGTGGAATGGCAGCACATCTCGCTCATTCAGTCGGTGCATCCAATGCGGCATTGATGATTATGACCGGTGACCCAATTTCTGCTGAAAAGGCTGAACGCTGGGGACTCGTAAGCGAAGTTGTTCCGCAGGCTGATTTGCTGAAACGTGCACGTGAGATCGCGAATGTTATTGCGTCACGTGCGCCGATTGCTGCTGAAACTGCAAAGCTCAACCTCAAAGCGGCTGTTTCTATGCCGCTTGAAAAAGCCATTGAATATGAACGGGATTTGCAAACGATCTGCTTTGCAACCGCCGATGCGCAAGAGGGCCGTGCAGCCTTTAAGGAAAAAAGAGCGCCGTTTTTTAAGCGGCGCTAGGTATTCATGGGTGAGCAAATTTCCTACTCAGATATCTGTCCAAGGTAGTTATCCAAACGCTCACCTTTCATGACGAGCTTTGAGCGAAGCTTAGCGGATTTTTCTTTGACTGCGTCTAGGTTGATCGGCTTGCCAACCTGAATGACGCCGATCATGGCCATCATAAGATGTGGCGGGCAGTAATAAAGGTAAACGCCTTCCTGATCGACAGTGACTGTGAACTCCTCGTCAAGCTTGCTTTTCCAAGCTTTCACACCTTCAGGAACTGCGAACGACTGAACATAGTGGCTGGAGTTTTCCGGAATAAATGTAATTGTGTCGCCAACTTCTGCTTTCACATAGCCCGGCTCAAAAACCATGCCGCCTTCTTGTCCATAATTGAGCATTTTGATCTTGTGATCTGCTGCCATAGACGCAGTGGCAATGAGGCTCAATGCAAAAGCCGCGATGATCGACTTCATAGGACTAATCCTTCCTAGTGTTGTAATGCTGGTTCGAATTTTTTGGCAACGGGTTGAATGACAGGATTTCCTGCGCGGTCACGCAGGATTTCGGCATCAACGCCGTAGGTCTGAAGAATGAGATCCGATGTCACGATATCGGCTGGTGCACCGGAAACCTGAAGACGGCCCTGAGAGAGTACGAGCAGATTGTCTGCATATTGGCAGGCAAGGTTGAGATCATGCAGAACAATGACAGTGACCCAGTTGTTCGCTTGTGTCTCGCGCTTGACCAGATCGAGGAGGCCGACCTGATGTTTGAGATCGAGTGCGCTGACAGGCTCATCAAGAAGCATGGCTTTTGGTTCACGCATCAGAACTTGCGCAAACATGGTCATTTGCCGTTGACCGCCACTGAGTGACGTCACATTACGGTCAGCAAGATGAGCAATGCCCGTTTCTTCGAGCCGCGTCATCGCTTGATGGAGAGTTTCATCATCAATGTGCAATGATAGTTTGTCGAGTCGTCCGAGAACCACGACTTCCAGCACAGTCAGAGCTGCATCAGTCATACTATCTTGCGGCATATAGGCGATGGCATCACGCCATTGACGTAGTCGGGTGCTTCGGTGGACACCAGTGCTGAGAATCCGGTCATTAAATGCGATCTGTCCCGCTTCCAAAGGCAAGTCGCCAAACATCGCACGAAGCAGTGTCGTCTTTCCCGTGCCGTTTGGACCTATGATGACGTGAATTTTGCCCGCCTCAAGCCTTGTGTCGACACTGGATATAATCGTTTGCGCACCGCGTTTTATCGATATATTTTTCAGTTCCATCATGCGCCTCGCGATCTTGGCGCAAAGATGAGCCAAAGCAGGAAGGGCACGCCGACAATGGCTGTGACAATCCCGACTGGAAACAAAGCACCGGGTATGATCGACTTCGATAGAACAGAGGCGGCAGAGAGCATCAGTGCGCCCGAGATCACAGACATTGGCAGGAAATAGCGCTGGTCTTCGCCAACTGTCATTCGCGCGATGTGGGGTGCGACAAGGCCGATGAATCCAATAACACCAACAAAGCTTGTTGCTGTGGCGGTCATAATCGCAACGATGATGAGAATTTTCATTCGCAAACGACGCACGTTAATGCCGAGGCTTGCAGCCCGCATTTCACCCATGCGCAGTGCGGCCAGCTTCCATGAATCGGCCATTAACAGGCCACAGCAAACCGCTGTGACCGCGGCCGTCAGCATCAGAGTTGGCCATGTGGCTTTTGTCAAACTACCGAACAGCCAGAACAGGATTTGTTGTGACAGTTCGGGTGAAGACAGGAACTGGATCAGCGAAAGCAAAGACTGGAACAGGAAGAGCAGCGCGATGCCGCCGAGAATGATGGTTTGCGCATTCATGTGTCGCATGGATGCCAGCGTGAACAGGAACAATGCCGCCAACATTGAGAAGGCAAAAGCACCCACAGGAACTGCTATCATCACCGGCATGCCAAGGCCACCAAGTGCTAAAACAAAAGCCGCGCCAAAGCCAGCCGCTGCGGCCATGCCCAATGTATAGGGGCTTGCCATTGGATTGTTGAGCAGCGTCTGCATCTGCGCGCCACCCGCACCAAGGGCCGCACCCACCGCAAGCGCCATGAGTGCCATAGGGAGGCGCAAGTTTCTCACGATTGAATCTGTCATTGCGGCGCGTTCAGCGATCCCGGTTAAGGAGCGGATCACTTCCATTGGTGACAACATCGATGGCCCGGTCGCAACGTCAAAGACAAGGCTCGCAGCCATGATTGCGAGAAAAATAATGACCGTGCGCAGACGTTTTCGCTCACGCGCGCGGTGGGTGGCAATCGCTGCTTTATGCCTTGAGAGAGTTGTCATGGTGGCCTGTTCAAATTGCAAAACAGGGTGCCACCATTGTGATGGTGGCACCCTTAAGCACGGAATCGCAAATATTACTTTACGCTGATTGCGAATGTTCCCTGCGGGTCAACCGGCAGATACTTCTTGTAATAGCCATGGTAGTTGGCGATTGGGTCCATATCGGCAAACTGCTCAGGATAGAGTTCCTTGGCGATGTACTGAACCATGGCGAAGTCCGACAGCGTGCGCGATGCACCCTGATAAACGCCATAAAGCTTGCCGTTCTGAACAGCTGGCAGTTCGCTCCAACCCTGGCGGGTTTCAAAGGCTTTGAGCTTCGCGCGCGCTTCATCAGCATTCACGGACTGACCCATTGGCAGAGCAGTTTCATCCTTGTTGTTTTCGCGGCCCGAAATCAAAATAACGTCTGGCTTGGAAGCGAGAACCTGTTCCGGGTTGATCGGGCCCCACCACTCGACAAACGGTGCTGCGATATTGTCGCCACCCGCCGCAGGGATCATCGCGCCCCACATGTTTTTGCCATAGGTGAAGGAATATTCAGCAGGGCCCTTGTTGCCGAATTCGACATAGACCTTTGGTTTGTCTTTGCCAGCCTTGGCAACGCGATCCGAAACATCCTTCAGAGCGCCGGAATACATATCAGCGATTTCTTTGGCGCGGGCTTCGGTGCCTGCGAGTTCGCCGAGAACCAGCGTAGATGCAACGTGGCGATCAACGGTCTGCGCGTTGTAATCGATCACGACGACCGGGATGCCCTCTTCTTCAAGGCGATCTGCATCAAGGCCGAGTGCCTTATACTGCCAGTCTGCGAGAATGACGAGATCAGGATTGAGGCTCAGTACCTTTTCGACCGAGAAGGTCTGTGCTTCAACTTCACCAACATCGGGGATGTCTTTCAATGAAGGGCGGTGAGTTACATGCATGTTCCAGTTAGCAGGAACCCAGCCTTCCCAAGCTTCGCGCGAAATGCCGACGACCGAGTCGTAAGCCTTTTCGCCACCGACTGCCATATAGTCTTCAAAGTAGAAGCCAACGACAACACGCTTTGCAGGAAGATCCACCTTAACTTCACGACCGATGACGTCGGTGATGGTCTTCACTTCTGCAAATGCAGGGGCTGTGAATGCAATTGCACAGGCTGATAGGAGGAGCGCGAATTTGTTAGTGATCATAATAATCCTCAGGGACACAATTTCGCGCCCCCAATATTAAACATGACTTACTTAATCAAGTTAATATTGCCGAGCATTTTCCATCATATGACGGAAACATAGTGATTTTCTCATTCTAAAGCCCGTATAATCGCTGATTACTCCGTTTTAACAAGTTTTTCCTAAGACTAAAGTATGAACAGTCTTTCGTGAAAATTGTAATTCAGGAGGGGGTGCTTGTGTCATTTTGCATCGGTTGAGTGGGCGCTGTGACTCGGAGTTTGATATCTAACAAGATGGAAGGCGCAGTCAGCTTGCCGCGCTTCAATTGATGCAGAAGTATCAAGCGGGTTTATTTACCTGCTTTGGGTGCCTTGAAGACAGGAAGCGGATAAGTCTTGCCGAGGACGATGCCCGCTTTTCGCAGGACATCTTCGGGTGCGGCATAGGGTTTATGGATCCAGCGATCCGGTAACGCAGCGATTTCTGGCACCCATTCGCGAACATAGGCACCGCCGGTATCGAATTTGTCGCCTTGCAATACGGGATTGAAAACCCGGAAATAGGGGGCTGCGTCCATGCCGCAACCTGCGACCCACTGCCAACTCCCAGGATTACTGGCGATGTCTGCATCCACCAGCGTATCCCAGAACCATTTTTCGCCTTCGCGCCAGTCAATCTGCATATTTTTGCTGAGGACCGATGCCACCAGCATTCGTACCCGGTTGTGCATCCAACCCGTTGCCCAAAGTTGTCGCATACCGGCGTCGATCATAGGGACGCCTGTATTCCCCATTCTCCAGGCTTCAAAAGCTTCCGGTTTACTCTGCCACTGAACATCTGCAAGCGTGTTGCGCATATCATTTTCGGCAATATCCGGCCGATAATAGAGCTGATGGTAATGGAAATCTCGCCAGATAAGTTCGGAAAGAAACTTCTCACCGCCTGTTTGTGTATCTGGATGCTCATCCATCAGCGAAAGTGTGGCATACCATGCTTGCCGAGGACTGATTTCACCAAAGCGAAGGTGAGGTGAAATCTTTGATGTACCTTCTAGGTCTGGACGATCACGATCACCAGCGTAGGTGCGAATAGTCTCATCGAAGAAATGATATAACTGATCAATGGCAGCCGCTTCACCTATCTTCCAGATACCATTCATTTTTTTTGACCAGAAAGGCTGCCGATAGACTTCGCGCCCTGCATTTTGGGTTGATATTTCATCTGTCCAGTCGGGTGACGGCAACGGTCGGTTAACGCCCTGCTGGCGCAGCATTTTGGCATAGGGAGTGAATACCTGATAAGGCCCGCCACCGCCCGTTTTAATCTCCCAGGGTTCGCACAGGAGACTGCCAGCAAAGGACTCTACATGTAGCCCTTTCTCTTTCAATGTAGATTTGACGATTGCATCGACGTCTCGCTCCTGCGGTGCATAGCGCCGGTTCCAGAAAATCGTGTCAAAGGCGTTCTCAGCGATCAGCTGCTCGATAATTTCAAGTGCATCACCGCGAGCTACAAGCAATTCGACATTGTGTTCATTGAGGCTTTTTTCGAGAGAGTTGAGACTTTGCTCCAGCCACCAGAGAACGGCGCCGCCTGGTGCACGTAACTTCGAATTGGTTTCATGCACATAGAGCGCTGTGATTTTTCCACCGAGCTTAACTGCTGCATGAAGGGCAGGATTGTCGGCAAGGCGCAGATCATTACGTAACCACACAAGCGCATTCGCAGTCATTATTATCCTCAAGTAATGTCAAATTTTGATGACTATTACGGCTTTTGCAGCCGGCTGGATCACGAGATTAAAACTTTAAGCTTCTTAATTAGAGGTGCGGGTATTTTCTCAAGCTGAAAATCAAAAAAATATTCAAATGCCAAGCATATTTGATCAGATGGTATTATGTGGTCGTGTGAGCTGATTAATATTTAATCAGGTGTCCATTTTTCATGCAAATACATTTCGGGACGCGACTTTATAAAGTGGGTTGAGTTTATTTGGGATAATTCAACCCATATTTTTCAAGATAAAATATAATAGATTCATTGACTTAATCTTATTATTCCAAAATTCCTGCCGATTTTTTTGAGTTGGCACGCAAATTGCTTTTATCTTTTTAAGCGCGGTTATTCGCATTCGAGGAATGCGATGCGTCCCAAATTGGTTGATTACGCAGAACAGAAGAGACTAGGCGATGACAAAATTTAAGCTCGAATACATCTGGCTCGATGGCTACACTCCAACCCCTAACTTGCGTGGCAAAACACAGGTTAAAGAGTTTGATGCCTTTCCTGTTCTTGAGCAGCTTCCACTTTGGGGTTTCGATGGCTCATCAACAATGCAGGCGGAAGGCCGCAGTTCAGATTGCGTATTGAAGCCAGTTGCGATCTATCCGGATCCGGCGCGTACGAATGGTGCGCTTGTGATGTGCGAAGTGATGATGCCAGATGGCGTGACACCGCATCCATCAAATAGCCGCGCAACTATTCTCGATGATGCCGATGCATGGTTTGGTTTCGAACAGGAGTATTTCTTCTACGAAAACGGTCGACCACTCGGTTTCCCTGAACAGGGCTATCCAGCGCCACAGGGTCCATATTACACAGGTGTCGGCTACAAGAATGTCGGCTCGATCGCTCGTAGGATTGTCGAAGAGCATCTCGACCTTTGCTTGGCTGCTGGTATTAATCACGAAGGTATCAATGCTGAAGTGGCAAAGGGTCAGTGGGAATTTCAGGTGTTCGGTAAAGGCTCAAGAAGCGCTGCCGATCAGATTTGGATCGCTCGCTATTTGTTGCTCCGTCTTTGCGAACAGTATGAAATTGATATTGAATTTCATTGCAAGCCGCTCGGTGATACCGATTGGAACGGTTCGGGAATGCACTGCAATTTTTCGACCAAGTTTATGCGCGAAGTCGGTGGTAAGGCATATTTCGAAGCTCTTATGGCGCAGTTTGAAAAGAACCTTGAGGAGCACATCGAAGTTTACGGTCCAGACAATCACATGCGTTTGACCGGCAAGCACGAAACAGCTCCATGGAACAAGTTCTCCTACGGTATTGCTGATCGCGGCGCATCGATCCGTGTTCCACATTCCTTCGTTCAGCATGGTTACAAGGGCTATCTTGAAGACCGTCGTCCAAACTCGCAGGGCTGCCCATACCAGATCGCTTCGCAGGTTCTGAAGACAATCTCGGAAGTTCCAACTGAAGAAAATGAGTCGCTGGCAGCATAACTTCTGGAAAACTAGACGTTATTATGTAAAAAACGGTGGGAGATTATCCCACCGTTTTTTTTATCAATTATGTTCAGCGCTATTTTCTATGGCCGGTCCAAAATTCAGATATGCGAGGGCATGTGATGCCCGAAGTAACCGTATGGAATATGTTTTTATAAGTCGCGGATGATTGTCCGGGATATTAGCTTTTCTTACGGCTGCGCAGTTCAGGATTGATTTCCAGCTCACGCTCATAGGAAATAAGGCCGGTCGCATAGGCTTCCTGTCGCGCAACGCTCCAATATTTCAGCTCATCAAGCGGAATTTGAGCCGCCGATACTGCACAAACGACGTAGGAGCCGTGTTTGACGATTTCAAAATCGCCATCAAGATAGCGTAGGACAGCTTCGGAAGAGCGTGGTGATTCAAATTTGTTCATTGTGTAATTCCTTGATGCGAGAGGAGTCTTAGCGCCTTCCGAACAAGCGTTCAATATCAGTAAGCCTCAGCTCGATATATGTCGGGCGACCGTGGTTGCAGGTGCCTGATCCAGGCGTGGATTCCATATCGCGCAAGAGCGCGTTCATTTCTTCCGGTTTCAGGCGGCGCCCCGAACGCACCGAGCCATGACATGCCATTGTAGCAGCAACATGGTTGAGCATGGCCTTAAGACCATCGGATGTATCATGGTCAGCAACTTCATCGGCCAAATCGCGGATGAGTTGCTGCACGTTCATCTCACCCAGCATTGCAGGCGTTTCACGAACGGCGATTGCACCGGGACCAAACTGTTCTATGCCAAGGCCGAAGCGCGCCAGTGTTTCCGCATGATTGGCGAGCCGTTCGGCATCGTCTTCTGGCAGATCGACAATTTCGGGGATTAGCAGCATTTGTCCGGGAATTGGTCGCGAATGCAGCGCATTTTTCAACGCTTCATAAACAAGGCGTTCATGCGCGGCATGCTGATCCACGATTACAAGGCTGTCTTCTGTTTGCGCGACGATATAATTCTCATGAACCTGCGCACGAGCAGCACCCAAAGGCTTTTGCATCAATTCGACCGGGGCGTCCGCGATTGTGGCGCGCGCATCGGCGGCAGGCGCTGTAAAAGTTGAAATCGTAGCCTGTGATTCTTCGCGAAATGCCGGAACATGATCGAAATTGAGTGGCTTATGTGCCGGGTGTGCCGTTTGCGGTGACCATTCGCTGCGGGGGGCAGCGGTGGTTGCTGGTCGCCATGCTGGCGCCGCGTAATTGTTGGTTGTCGCACGCGGTTGGAAACCCTCTGCACGAAATGCCTGTAACATCGCTTCTGCGCCGCTGGTTGCCGGACGAATGCCAGATTGTGCCAGTGCCTGTTTTATCGAGCCAACGATAAGCCCACGCACCAAACCCGGATCGCGGAAGCGCACATCAGCCTTCGCAGGATGCACATTTACATCGACCAGTGCCGGATCAATTGTCAGAAACAGCACCGCCACTGGATGGCGATCACGAGCAATCACATCGGCGTAAGCACCGCGCAATGCGCCGAATATCTGTTTGTCGCGGATAGGGCGCCCGTTTACATAGGCAAACTGGTGCAATGCATTGCCGCGATTAAATGACGGAATGCCAGCAAAACCAGCCAATCTTACACCGTCGCGTTCGGCATCAATATGTAGCGCATTATCGGAAAATTCTTTGCCAAGAATCTGCCCAATACGTTCTAATGTTGCATCGACACCGGTGCCGGTCGCAGGCAGCTCAAGTGGTGTTCGGTCGGAACCTGCAAGAGAAAAGCGTACGTGAGGAAAAGCGATTGCGACGCGCTTCATAACATCTGTAATCGCGGTCGCTTCTGCGCGATCCGTCTTCATGAACTTGAGACGGGCAGGGGTTGCGTAAAAAAGATCACGTACTTCAGCAATTGTGCCGCGATTAAGCGCTGCGGGACGCGGACCTTCGAGATGTCCGCCGCTTACTGTTACTTCAAAACCAGATTCAGCGTCCTGCGGGCGGGATTTGAGCGATAGTTTTGAAACCGAGCCGATGGAGGGCAATGCTTCACCACGAAAACCCAGTGCGCGAATATCGTTCACATCATCGGTAAGTTTCGAGGTGCAATGGCGCGAAACTGCGAGCGAAAGCTCATCGGATGGGATGCCAAAACCATTATCGGTTACGCGCAGCAACGTTTTGCCGCCGCCAGCAGTCACAACTTCAATGCGGGTTGCGCCCGCATCGATAGCATTTTCGACAAGTTCTTTAATCACACTGGCGGGGCGTTCAATCACCTCGCCAGCTGCGATCTGGTTAATAATGGTTTCGCTTAAATGCTGGATCGTCATGTTGCGATTATAGCGGATTCGCTTTCGCGAAGAACCGCTAATTCGACATCATGTCGATCAGCTGCGTCCATAAATATCGTCGAAGCGAACAATGTCGTCCTCACCGAGATATTCACCGCTTTGTACTTCGATTAGAACAAGCGGCAGAATGCCGGGGTTTTCCAAGCGATGTTTGAAGCCGCATGGAATATAGGTGGACTGGTTGTTGGTGAGCAGAATTTCGCGCTCGCCATTCACCACCTTGGCGGTGCCGGAAACCACGATCCAATGTTCTGAACGATGGTGATGCGCTTGAAGGCTCAGACGGCTGCCGGGCTTCACTTCAATACGCTTGATCTTAAAGCCATCGCCTTCTTCAAGAACGGTATAGGTGCCCCAAGGACGATGTGCGGTGCGATGCAGCTTCGCAGCTTCATGGCCCTGCGCACGCAGCTTGTTGAACACTTTGCGAACGTCCTGTGCCTTATCGCGATGAGCAACCAGCAGGGCGTCTGGCGTGTCGACGACCAGCAGATCATGAACGCCGACGAGGCTCACGAGGCGTGTTTCGGAAAGAACAAAGCTGTCGGTTGTGTCCTCAAGCACGGTTTCGCCGCGCAAGCGATTGCCGTCAGCATCCGCCGGGATGAGATCGGCCATAGCAGCCCATGAGCCAATATCGGACCAACCACAAGAAACTGGAATGCAGGCGATGTTCTGCGCCTTTTCCATCACGGCATAGTCGATGGAGATAGCAGGTGTCGCGGCAAAGGCGTCTTTGGTGATCTCTAGGGTTTTGGTTTCGCCATTGTTTCCGCGACGCGCAGCATCGAGGGCTGCTTTTGCACCGGCCAGAACTTCCGGCGCATGAAGCTGCATTGCAGTGATCATAGTCGCGGCCTGAAAGCAGAACATGCCGGAGTTCCAGTAATGACGGCCACCATCTACGTAAGATTGGGCGGTTACAGCATCTGGCTTCTCGACAAAGCGAAGCACATCGGTTCCATCGACTTCAATATAGCCAAAGCCTGTTTCTGGTCGGTCTGGCACAATGCCGAATGTTACTATGCGGCCGGTATCCGCAATCGCTTTGGCTTTTTTGACCGCTTCAGCAAACGCGTCCTCATCTTCGATCAAATGATCGGCAGGCATGACGAGCAGGACGGCGTTTTCGCCGTAAGTCGCAGCGGCTTGAAGTGCTGCAAGTGCGACAGCAGGTGCCGTATCTCGACCGAGTGGCTCCAGCAGAAAGGTATTTTCGAGTTTGCGTGCATGGGCTGCGGCGTAGGCATCAAGCGTCAAAAACAGAAAGTCGCGATTGGTGACTGTCAGGATTTGTTCTACACCTTCAAGATGTGAAGCGCGTGCATAGGTTTTGCCAATGAGCGTGCCGCCGTCAGGCAGTTCAATGAACGGCTTTGGGTGTGCGTCACGCGATAGCGGCCAAAGCCGTGAACCTGAACCGCCGCTGATGATAACTGGAATTAAGCTCATTTTCTCAAGCTTCCTTTGTAACTTTGCGGGCGACTTCAAGTCCCATGGTCAATAGTTGTTCGGCCTGTTCTTCGCTGGCTGATTCAACATAACAACGAAGTTCAGGTGCATTGCCTGACGCGCGATAATGTATTGCATTGCCGGATACAAAAAACAGTTTTACACCATCAATTGCTTCAAGCCGTATAACATTATCGCCTGTTGGAAAAAGCTGCGCGCGCGCATCTTCTTGTGTAATGACAGATAGAAAAGCGGCACTTTTTTCCTGTGGTACGTCCTGTAAACGGTCGCTCAAGGCAATACGAAAGCCATAGCTTCGCGCTATTTCAGAGAGCGGCTTCTGCGCCTGTTTTATGGTGCTAAGGCAAGCGAGAATTGGCAGCAGCGCATCGCGGGTTGGCAACGCAGAGAGTTCATGTCCGTTCTTCTCAATGCTGCTTCCAAGCAGCACACCGCCATTGGCTTCAAACCCAACGACGCTATTGGCATTTTCGCTCAGCGCTTGCTGCATGCCAGCAATCACATAGGGCGAACCGACACGGGTACGCAAAACGCGGGTGAATTTTCCGCATTCTTCCAAAGCAGTATTGGAGGTAACAGGAGTGACGATCACATCAGCGCCTACCCATGCGGAGGTGATGGCACCGACAAGATCGCCACGCACAAAATGCCCATGTTCATCGGCAATAAGCGGACGATCAGCATCGCCATCGGTTGAGACGATAGCATCGAAGTGATCCTCGCCTGCCCATTTTGCAAGCAGCGAAACATCTTCTGGGCGCAGCGCTTCAGTATCAACTGGTACGAATACATCAGAGCGGCCAAGGGCGGTAGTTTTTGCGCCAAGGGCGTCGAGAACTTTCGTGAGCAGATCGCGGGCTACTGATGAGTGCTGATAGACGCCAACTTTCAAACCTGCGAGGCTGTTTGCGTCGAACAGCTTAATATAGCGCTCGGCATAGGCATCGATTGCCCGATCATCTGCCTGTAGGTTCTCAGCTTTGCGTGCAACAACATCATCGGGCAGGGCGGTGTAGGCAGCGCTGATTGCCGCCTCGTCGTCCTTGTCGATTTCACCATCGGCGCGATAGAATTTAAGACCATTGCGATCATCCGGAATATGGCTGCCGGTGATCATGATGCATGGCGCATTTTGTGCCATGGCGAAATAGCTCAGGGCTGGTGTCGGAAGGACGCGGCAGTCAATCGGCGTCATGCCTGCATCTTCGATAGCGCCCATCGCGAGGGCCGCAATGTCGGGGCTTGAAGGGCGTAAGTCTTGCCCAACAAAAACCTTATCGCCTCCGTTCAGACTGCCTCTTGCCCGTAGCATTTCCACAAAT
>Ga0308165_1001925_pt1 | contig 26994 bp, 22 predicted proteins | sample PhyWR2_FD_201032 | JGI IMG/M metagenome (GOLD analysis project Ga0308165, IMG submission 201032) | Phyllosphere microbial communities from UC Gill Tract Community Farm, Albany, California, United States - DLSLW.R2 | ecosystem: Host-associated > Plants > Phyllosphere > Unclassified | place: USA... | reverse complement strand
GAGGGTGTGGGAGAGTAGGACACCGCCGGACACAACCACCCAGGATGGCCCGAGCAACGACGCCCGGGCCATCACTGCACCACCAACGAAACAGCCCCCCACCTCAACACCAGCGCGGGGGCTGTTCGCCTTTAACCACCCACCCCGGGCCGGGGCCCAAACCCACCCCCACCCCCACCCCCCACGCACCCAACATGCAGGGGGCTGTCCGCGTTTAATCCACCATCGCTGACCCCCGCACTCAGTAGCTGTATGTCCTATCGGGAACACCACGTCTGCCTTCCTCTTTGACAAGACGATCGCTAGGGCAATGGATAGACTGTGCCGGAGGCCACATTCTGACGTGGCTTTCATTCACTATTGGGGGCACTACATGAAGTTTTTCCGGCGCGCCGTCTTACCGTCACTGTGGCTGGTTCTCGCTGCCGCCATTGCTGTATCACTCGTCAAGATCGCCTTCGTCGACGGGGTGAAAGGCGCGGAACAGGTTTCGGCTCCTGAGGTCGGATTCGAAGCTCCTGTGGTACCGGCGGGCCGGGCGACGGTGTCGAATGTCGTCGAGGTCAAGGGCTCGGTCCGGGCGGACCCCGCCGTGCCGGTGCGCAGCACCGAGGCCGGCACAGTGGTGTACCTGTACATCTCTTCCGGGAAACCGGTCGCCGAGGGAAGTCCGCTCTTCCAGGTGCGTAAGATCCGGGAGGCACAGAACGACTCGTCCGCCGCCGGGGACAGTGCCCAGGGCCAGGAGGCCGGCAAGGGTCCCGTGAAACAGGCTCCGGCGCAGTACGACTACCTGGACGTCCTGGCACCGTCAGCAGGCGTGCTGAAGGACTTCACGGCACTGCTGGGCCAGCAGGTCACCGTGGGGGAGAACCTCGGCGGGGTCGACCCCGGCACCTACAGCGTCACGGGCTCGCTCGATGCCCAGCAGCAGTACCGCCTGCTCGACAGGCCGGCGAAGGCCGAGGTGACCGTGACGGGCGGTCCGGCGCCGTTCACCTGCTCGGACGTCGCTCTGGGCAAGGCGATGGGTTCCGCCGATTCACAGGCCTCCACCGACAGCGCCACCGGTGCAGGCACCGGCACTGCTGGTCGGCCGGGACCGGGATCCGGACAGGGTTCCGGATCCTCCGACGGCGGTTCCGCGGCGACAGGGACCGTGTCGTGCCCTGTTCCCGCCACGGTGAAGGTGTTCCCAGGGCTCGGCGCCACTCTCAAGCTGACAGCCGGTGTGGCAGAGAACGTGCTGACCGTGCCGTTGACCGCGGTGAAGGGCAGTTTCCAGGAGGGAACGGTGTGGGTGAGGTCGACGGAACCGGGTGACGGCACCGCAGGCAAGGGCACCGCTGCGCCGGGGGATTCAGGCCAGGGGAATCCTGGGCAAGGCGCCCCTGCGGGAGGTGGCGGCCCGGTGGCGGCCGCCGGCGGCACGTCCGCGACCCCTGCAGGATTCGTGGAACGCAAGGTGTCGCTCGGTCTGAGTGACGGGGTGCAGGTCCAGGTCACCAAGGGGCTCAAGGAGGGCGAGCAGATCCTCGAGTTCCTCCCCGGTGTGCCCGCGCCGCAGGGGCAGGGTGGTCCCGCCTCCGGTCCGGCCGGCTTCAGCCCGATGGGTGGCTGAGATGAGTCTGCTGGTCAGTCTGCGGGACGTCACCAAGTCGGTGACCTTGCCCGATGACACCGAGCTCCACATTCTCAAGGGCATCTCACTGGACCTCCACGAAGGCGACCGTCTCGCCGTCGTGGGTCGTTCGGGAGGAGGGAAGTCGACGCTGCTCAACCTCCTGGGACTTCTGGATGTCCCGACGGGCGGCGAACTCGAGTTCCTCGGTCTTCCGGCGCAGCGTATGAGCGAGGCGCACCGGGCGCGCGTGCGCGGAGAGAGCGTCGGATTCGTGTTTCAGCAGTTCAATCTCCTCCCGGAACGCACGGCGCTGGAGAACGTCATGACACCGCTGTACTACGCGTCGGGGCGGGCCTTCTGGCGGCGTCGCGAACTGGCCCTGCAGCTTCTGGACCGTGTGGGACTGGCCGCACGTGCCGAGGTGAAGCCGGTGCGGCTTTCGGGCGGTGAGCAGCAGCGCGTGGCGATCGCCCGGGCGCTGGTGCGGCGTCCACGCCTCATCCTCGCCGACGAACCGACAGGAGCCCTCGACGTCGAGACAGGCCAAGCCGTCATGAGTCTCCTCGAAGAGGTCGCCGAGGAGACCTCGGCCGCTCTCGTCACCATCACCCACGACCGCGCAGTGGCGGAGCGCTCGGCCTGGCAGCTGCATCTGGACGCCGGCGTCCTGGTCGGCGCCGAGGACGTGGCGTCGGAAGATGGGCTGGTGACGGCATGACCTCCTTGCTGGCAGCCATCCTGGAGGCATGGCACGAGCTCCGCGTCCACAAGGTGAGGGTTCTCCTCTCACTGATCGGTGTCGCGGCCTCCGTCGCAGCGCTGACCGGGGTCCTCGGAATGGGCGATGTGGTCCGGGAAGGGATGAAGGACCAGGCCGAACGGACCGGGGGACGCGGAGCGACGCTGAGCATCAACCTCTATGCGGAATCCGGCCAGGTCCCGGCGTCGCAGAGCGATCCCCTCATGAGGAAGATGGCCGAGCGCTACCGGCTGGACAAGGTCTCCCGGATCTCCCGCGGTGAGGTCGGCGTTCAGTTCCCGAGAGGCGTCCAGTCCATCCTCGCGACCGTGGTGGATCCGGCGTACGCCACGATTCTGCGGACGAGCGTGGCGCAGGGCCGCTGGTTCACGGACGACGACGCGCGGCGCCTGGCGCCCGCGGTGATCGTCAACGAGAGCGCCTGGAGGGAGCTGGGGTCGCCGTCGCTGGCGCGGCAGCCCGGCGTCCTGCTGTACCAGAACGGCGTGCACAGCGCCGTGATCGTCGGGGTCGCGCGGTCTCAGTGGCCGGAGGAACCGCCGTCGGCGTATCTCCTCAGCGGGGATGGAAAGCGGCTGGGCGTGGGGGAAGTGACGTCCGAGTACCGGGTGTGGGTGGACCCGGCCCAGGCGGACCAGCTCCGGCAGACCCTGGAGGCGGATCTGGGGGCGCAATTGCCCGGGGCGTCGGTCGGGGTGAACCGGATGGATTACCTCGCCTACGGGGACCCGCTGGCGTCTCTGCAGTGGGCGGTGGCCGGAGTGGCGGGGGTGATCCTGCTGCTGGGCGCGCTGGGCATGCTCACCGTGGCTCTGGTGACGGTCAAGTACCGCGTGCGGGAGATCGGCATCCGCAGGAGCTTCGGGGCCACGTCCGGCCGGATCTTCGTCGGCGTGATGATGGAGTCGCTGGTCGCCACGGCCGTCGCAGGCCTGTTGGGCGTGATGCTCGCCGTCGCCGTGGTGAAAAACCCGTGGGTGGAGTCGCACCTCGCACCCGGACTGGACGCCTATCCTCCCTTCCCGCTGGGCGCCGCCCTGATCGGCATGGGAGCCGCCATCGTGGTGGGCGCCCTCGCCGGGGCGATTCCCGCGCTGATCGCCATCAGGGTGAAGGTCATCGACGCCATCCGGTTCTGAGCGCACGCCGCCCGAGAGCGCGCCGCCATTGGTAGGTGCACAGGGCGCGACCAGCGGAAACGCAGTGGCCCGGCCGTGTTAACACGGCCGGGCCACTGCGTTTTGAGAGCCACCAAGTTCCGAGTCCCACTGCGTTTCGAAGGCCACCGTCTTGTCGGGACCACGGTGGTTTCAGCACCACAGGATGATCAGGGCCGCAGTCCTTCAGGGGCGCTCTCCCGCAGCCTCTCCGGGAGGAATCAGTCCTCGTAGCCTTCTTCGTCGTCGTCCGCCTTGATGACGCCGGCTTCCAGGACCTTGATCAGGTCGGTGTCCGGGTTCAGGAGCAGGGTGGCCTCGTCCCGGCGGTGCCGAAGGACGTCGTCGATGTAGGACTGCAGGGCCTCAGCCATGGGGACGTGCTGATTGCGCTTCTCCGTCATGTACCAGCGGTGTTCGAGCACCTCGTGGACCACTTCGGCCGGCTCCAGCTTGCCGGAGAGCTCGCGCGGGATCGAGCGGACGATCGGCTCGAAGACCTGGGAGACCCAGGCATGCGCGCTGATCTCCTCGTCCTGACCGGGGTAGTTGTCGGCCCGGTAGGCGTCCATGTCGTTCAGGAGCCGGCGGGCCTGGTTCTCCTGAGCGTCCAGGCCGGTCAGGCGCAGCAGACGCCGCTGGTGGTGCCCGGCGTCGACCACCTTCGGCTGCAGCTGGATGGTGGAGCCGTCCGCCGTCGTCTTGATGGCGTATTCCTCCACATCGAAGCCCAGTTCGTTGAGGCGGCGGATGCGGGCGCCCACGCGCCAGCGTTCACCCAGCTCGAAGGATTCCTTGGCCGTGAGTTCGTCCCACAGCCGGCGGTAGGACTCCATGATCCGTTCGCTCGTGGCGACGGGGTCCACGAGCTCGTCGATCAGTTCGCCGTCCAGCAGGTCCATGAGCTCACCGGCGATGTTCACGCGGGCGATCTCGAGGTCGTACTCGCGCTGGCCGGTGGACAGATCCGGGTACAGCTCGCCGGTCTCCGCGTCCACGAGGTAGGCGGCGAAGGCCCCCGCGTCACGGCGGAACAGGGTGTTCGAGAGGGACACGTCGCCCCAGTAGAACCCCACGAGGTGGAGCCGGACCAGGAGCAGCGCCAGGGCATCGATGAGGCGGGTCAGGGTGTCCTTGCGGAGCATCTGGGAGAAGAGCGCCCGGTACGGCATGGAGAACTTCAGATGCCGGGTCACCAGGCAGGGGTTGAGGGGCCGCCCGTCGGGGGTGGTACGGCCGGTGATGACGGCGACCGGCTCCACCGCCGGGACGTCCAGCCGGGCCAGCTTGCGGAGCATGTGGTACTCGTGGCGGGCCACGTGCTCACTGGTCTCCTTGATGGCGATCACGGTGCCGCCCAGGTGGGCGAACCGCACCACGTGGCGCGAGATACCGCGGGGGAGGGCCGCAAGGTTCGCCTGCGGCCACTCCTCCAGGGCGATGTGCCACGGCAGATCCAGCAGCTCAGGGTCCGCGCTGGCCGCGGTGATGTTCAGGGAGCCGACGGGCCCCGAGGGGGCCTCGTCCACGCTCGCGGCCTCGGCACGGGGCAGCTTTCCCACCTGGTCGTAGTCGGTGGGCTCATCATGCCACTGTGCCCCGTTGGAGGGCGCGTTCTCACTCATGGTTCCATCTTCCCTTAAGCTCACCGGGCCCCGTGAGGGGCCAGGGAGGTTTACTCCGTGCCACCCGCTGCGCCCGCGACGCCGGCGTTCTCCGGCAGCGCGGTCACCGCCGACAGGTCGACCCCTTCGAACGGATCGCGCGGAGTGGCGTTCCACTCGATGTCCGGGCTGGGCCGGAAGGTCACGCCAAGCGCCACGAGACGCTCGCCCAGCCGGCCCAGACGTGCGGCGAATTCCGTCGCATCCTTCGCCGCGGCGTCGCTCCAGGCCGTCTCCGCGAGGGCGATGGCCCGCGGGTAGATCAGCCAGTGGGCCTCGTCCAGGCTCCGGATGGTCTCGCTCCACAGCGGCGCCTCGACGCCCAGCACCTGGTCTTCTTCGAGCCCGTCGCGGACCGGATCCCAGCCGTAGTAGAGGTCCCAGTCACCCATGGCCGCCCACTTGAGGCCGATCGGGTCCGATTCCACGTACTTCTGGTCCAGGTAGCTGCCCTTGCCGGGAGACATGACCACGCGGGCCGCGTTCTCCCGGACCTGACGCAGCGTCGGCTCCAGGTCGCCGTCCCAGTACTGGATGACGGCCCCGGAGGGCAGCTCGGCCTGGGCGTACTCGTTCCAGCCCATCACCGTCTTGCCGGTGGCCGCCACGGACGCCGCGAAGTCGGTCACCATGGCCACGAAGTCCTCCTTGGAGGTGACCAGGGCCTCGTCGCCGCCGAGGTGGAGGTACGGGCCGGGCGTCAGTTCCGCCAGCTGCCGGAACACCTCGGCCACGAAGGGGCGGGTGAGCGGATTGTCGTTGTACAGGGTGGAGAAGCCCACCTCGCCCGTGGCGGTGGGGCTCGTGGCGATCCCGTCGGGGTTCAGCTCCGGGACCGCGGCCAGCGCGGAGTTCACGTGACCCGGCACGTCGAATTCCGGGACCACCGTGACGAAACGCTCTGCGGCGTAGGCCACGATCAGGCGGTAGTCGTCCTTGGTGTAGTACCCGGTGCGGCCCGGGCCGAGGCCCCAGCCCTCACGGTTCACGGCCCCGTCCTTGCCGATGCGCGCGAGCTCGGTGAAGTCGATGCCGGTGGGGTTGTCCTCCGGGGTGTCCAGCTCGATGCGCCAGGACTGGTCATCGGCCAGGTGCAGGTGGAGCACGTTGAACTTGAACCGGGTCATGACGTCGATGAGCCGGCGGATCTCGTCGATCGGGTAGTAGCTGCGGGCCACGTCGAGCATGATGCCGCGGTACGCGAAACGGGGTGCGTCCCGGACCTCGACGTGGCCGACCGGGATGTCCTCCGCCGGCGTCGCGGTGTAGCCGGATTCCAGGGCGGCGGGCAGCAGCTGCCGCAGCGACGACGACGCGTGGAACAGCCCGGCGGCGTGGGCGGCACTGAGCCGCACGCCGGCGTCGTCGACGGTCAGGGTGTAGGCCTCGCTCCCGTCCGGGTGGGCGGAGTCGATCCCGAAGCTGATGACCGGCCCGCCGGTCGCAGAGGTGAGGACGGGGACGGCCCAGCCGGTGCCGGCACGGAGCCAGCCGGCGAAGGCCCCGGCCACGGCTTCGGCGCCGGGGCCTGCGACCACCTGGGTGCCGGAGGTGAGGAGGAGGGTTCCGTCGGCGGTGACGGTCGAACGAGGCGCGGGGGTGATGAGGTGCTGAGATGACACGAGTGCTCCTGACAGGGTTGCTGGAGTGGAGGACTTGCTGGAGGGCGCCACGAATGGGCGCCGAAGAGGGTGTACCAAAGACGGCCCGTTCCGTGAGGAACGGGCCGTCGAGGCTGAGGGTTCAGAGAACCGTCGAGTCAGCGAACCGAGGACTAGTCGCCCAGGCGCTCGCCGGTCTTGGTGTCGAACAGGTGCACGTGGCCCTGCTGCGGGCGGACCCAGATGGTGTCGCCCTTCAGCGGGGGACGGCGGCCGTCGACGCGTGCCGTGATGTCGTGGCGCTTGCCGTCCAGCGTGGTGTGGCCGTACACGTAGGCGTCGGCGCCGAGCTCCTCGACGACGTCGGCCTCGACCTGCAGGCCTTCGCCCTCGGGGGCGGTCTCCAGGTCCTCCGGACGGACACCCAGGGTGACCGTCTTGCCCGTGGCGTCCTCGAGGACGCTGTGCGGGACGGGGTACACGGTGCCGCCGAACTGGACGCCGTCACCGACGACGGGCAGTTCCAGAAGGTTCATGGCCGGGGAGCCGATGAAGCCGGCGACGAAGACGTTGTTCGGGCGGTCGTACAGGTTGCGCGGGGTGTCGATCTGCTGCAGCAGGCCGTCCTTGAGCACTGCCACACGGTCACCCATGGTCATGGCTTCGGTCTGGTCGTGGGTCACGTAGACCGTGGTGACGCCGAGACGACGGGTCAGGGACGCGATCTGGGTACGGGTCTGGACGCGGAGCTTGGCGTCCAGGTTGGAGAGCGGCTCATCCATGAGGAACACCTGCGGGTTACGCACGATGGCGCGGCCCATGGCGACACGCTGACGCTGACCACCGGAGAGGGCCTTCGGCTTGCGGTCCAGGTACTGCTCGAGGTCGAGGAGCTTGGCGGCCTCGCGAACGCGGGTCATGCGCTCTTCCTTCGGCACACCGGCGATCTTCAGGGCGAAGCCCATGTTGTCCGCCACGGTCATGTGCGGGTACAGCGCGTAGTTCTGGAACACCATCGCGATGTCACGGTCCTTCGGCGGGACGTCGGTGACATCACGGTCACCGATCAGGATCCGGCCGGAGTTCACATCCTCAAGGCCTGCGAGCATCCGCAGCGAGGTGGACTTGCCACAGCCGGACGGGCCGACCAGAACGAGGAATTCGCCATCCTCGATCTGGATGTTGAGCTTGTCAACGGCGGGCTTGTTGGTCCCCGGGTACAGCCGGGTGGCGTTGTCATAGGTAACTGTAGCCACAGTTATCGTGTCCCTTCATCGGCAGGTACGTGCCGAACGATCCGTAGTGAATGGTGTGTATTCAGTTGTCGTGAAAGTGCGGGGTCCTCCGGCCGGGCCGAGCCCTGCCACGTGGATCCCGCACTCAAGGCGATGCCGCACGGTAATGTGCGTCACATCACATCCTCAGTATGGCAGATCGTTGTGACCTTTGTCTCCCTGATGACGTGAACGGTGGCTGAACAGGATCTCCAGCAGGTCCGCCACCCCCTCGGGGGAGGGCACGCGGAACTGCGCGGCGGTGAAGTCCTCTCCGACCTTCACTCCGAGATCAGGATGGGGCAGGCCGGGATTGGTGTCGAGGCGGGCGAAGGCGGTCTCGTCCGTGGTGTCGTCCCCGGCGTAGAGCACGGCGACGGGGCCGAGCACCGTGCGGAGGAAATCCAGGGCCTCACCCTTCGAGGAGCGGACCACGGAGGCCTCCAGGACGCGCTTGCCGTTCATGAGATGGACCCCGGGCTCACGTTCGAGCAGATGCCGGGCCGCGGCTTCGGCGTCCACGGCGTCGTCCACGGTGGCCTGGCGGGTGTGGAGCACGGCGCCGGCCGGCTTCTCCTCCACCCAGCATCCGGGCGCCACCTGGGCGACCTCCTCGAGCACCTGATGGACCTTCTCCAGCAGCGCTCGCTGGGCCGGGTCCAGGACCAGGCCCGTGCTGCCGGCGCCCAGCCAGACCTCCGCGCCGTGGCTGCCGACAAGCAGGGTCTCCGGGGCGGGCTGAGCCACGGCCCGCAGACTGGCCAGCGAGCGGCCCGACACGAGCGCCGTCGTCGTGCCCTCCAGCGACGAAAGGCGGCGGAAGGCGGCGGCCGCGCGGGGGAGCGGTCGCGCCTCGTCGGCGTGGGCGACCAGAGGGGAGAGCGTGCCGTCGAAGTCCAGCGCCACGAGCAGTTGCGGGGCGTCGGCCAGATGCTCGACGGCGCGGCGCAGCTCCGCGTTCAGGCTGCCGCGCGTCTGTTCGGGCCAGATGGGCTCACTCATGACGGTGGCCCTCCGCCCGCGTGAGGTCCGACAGCCGGTCCAGGAACGCCGTGGACCAGCCCTGGACGTCATGGGTGAAGACCTGCCGGCGCATGGAACGCATCCGGCGGGCCGCGTCCGGCCGGGACACCGTGGTGGCCGCGAGGATGGCCGACTTGAGCCCGTCGATGTCGTGGGGGTTGACCAGGAAGGCCTGCTTGAGCTGGTCCGCGGCGCCGGTGAACTCCGACAGGACGAGGGCGCCGGTGTTGTCGACGCGGGCCGTCACGTACTCCTTGGCCACGAGGTTCATGCCGTCCCGCAGTGCGGTGACGAGCATGACGTCCGCCGCGAGGTACAGCGCCACCATCTCCTCGACGGGGTAGCTGTGGTGGAGATAGCGGACCGCGGTGCGGCCCAGGGTGTCGAAGGCGCCGTTGATGTGGCCCACCGTGCCTTCGATCTCCTCGCGGAGCCGGCGGTATTGGTCCACGCGCTCGCGGCTGGGGCTCGCCACCTGGATGAGGCACGCCTCTTCCACGGTCAGGTCGCCGTCCGCGAGGAGCTCTTCGAACGCCTTGAGCCGGTGGCGGATGCCCTTGGTGTAGTCCAGGCGGTCCACGCCGAGCAGGATGGTGCGCGGGTTGCCGAGTTCATGCCGGATCTGGCGGGCCCGGTCCACGACGGCGGGATCCTTGGCGAGCGCCTCGATCTGGCCGACGTCGATCGAGATGGGGAACGCCTCGGCCACGCAGAGGTGCGCGGTGGGCAGGCCCGGGTCGACCATCAGGGACTGGGACTTGCCGGTCTGGGGCTTGCCCTCCACCGTCACGCGGGCCGAGGAGGCTCCGGTCAGGCGGAGCGCGGCCCGGACGAAGTTCCGGGCGTCGCTCGTGCGCTGGAAGCCGAGCAGATCGGCGCCCAGGAGGCCTTCGAGGACCTCACGGCGCCAGGGCAGCTGGGCGAAGATCTCCGGCGGCGGGAACGGGATGTGGTTGAAGAAGCCGATCGTCACGTCCGGGCGGATCTGACGGAGCAGCCGCGGCACGAGCTGGAGCTGGTAGTCCTGCACCCAGACCGTGGCGCCCGGGGCCGCCACCTTGGCGGTGGCCTCGGCGAAGCGACGGTTCACCCGGCGGTAGGAGTCCCACCAGGTGCGGTGGAACTCGGGGCGGGCCGTGACGTCGTGGTAGAGCGGCCAGAGGGTCGCGTTGGAGAACCCCTCGTAGTAGAGCTCCACGTCCTCCGTGCTCAGGGCGACCGGGACGATGTCCGTGTCCCCGTGGGTGAAGGGTTCCACCGTCTCGTCCGGTGCGCCATGCCACCCGACCCAGGCGCCGTCGGCGCCCTGCATGACCGGTGCGAGGGCGGTCACCAGGCCGCCGGGGGAGCGGCGCCAGTGCGCGCCGCCGTCGTCGTCGACCACACGGTCCACGGGCAGGCGGTTGGCCACCACCACAAACCCGAACTGACGCGAGGATTCCCCCGCGGTACTGCTGTTGTCCTCGGCGTGCACGGCGCCCCCTCAGAGGTTGGCTTCTCGATTCCTGCTTCCAGCCTAGTCGCACGTCGGGCCGGGGGTGGATGTGTGACCGGCGGGGTCGGCAGAGAGGGGTGAGGGCCGGTCTGCGGACTCTCTTGTGCCACCGACCAGCGGTTTCCCAGACATCTGGCCTAAAATCGTGCTGAATGAGGTAGCCCAGGGCCCCGAGGCCCTCTATCCCCCTGAGGAAGCATGAGCCCTTCTAATGAACCGCGCCCCAGCAAGGCCGAACGTACCGCGCAGGCCCGTGAGCAGGCCCGCATCATCCGTGAACAGCAGGTGAAGAAGGAGAAGCGCAACAAGCTTCTGCTCATCTGGGGTGTGGTGGTCGCCGCCGTGCTGGTGGTCGCCATCGTCATCTGGGCCATCATGGCCAACAACGCGAACAACGCGCCCATCCCGGATTCCGGCAGCACGCCTGCCAACGCCAACATCCATGGCGGCGTGATCCTGACGAAGGACGGCGTGAGCGCTCAGCCGGCCGCCCAGATCAACACCGCGACGCTGCCCCCGCAGCCGACGGCCGCGCCGAGCCAGGGCGCCGAGGCGAAGGCCCCGGGCGTCGAGGCGGAGTCCGGCAAGCCGGTCAAGGTGGTCGCGTACATCGACTTCATCTGCCCGGTCTGCAAGAACTTCGAGACCACTTACGGCTCGCTGCTGGACGAGAACGTGAAGAGCGGCAAGATCACGGTGGAGTACCGTCCGATCGGCCTGCTCGACTCCCGCTCGACCACCAACTACTCCTCCCGCGCAGCCGCCGCGGCGGCCTGCGTCCTGAACGTGTCCCCGGACAAGTACCAGGCGTACTTCAAGGCCCTGTTCGACCAGCAGCCCGCCGAGGGCAGCGCCGGTCTGAGCAACGACCAGCTGAAGAAGATCGCCCAGGATGTCGGCGCCAAGGACATCGCCAACTGCGTGGACGAGCGCACGTACCGCCCGTTCGTGAAGGTCGCCACCATGGAGGCCACCGCGGTGGGCGTGAACGGCACCCCGACCATCTTCGTGGACGGCAAGCAGTACGGCGTCGGCGAGAACGCCAACGTCCAGTTCCCGGACATGATCACCAAGGCGATCGCCGCGAAGACCGCGAAGAAGTAGATCCGCCGAGAAGTAACCGCGGTGCTCCCGTCCTCCGAGGCGGAGTGAATTCCCGACGACGGCCCGTCACCCTGAGAGGTGGCGGGCCGTCGTGCTGTCCCGGGCGGGTGCGGTGCGGTTTGCGGGCCGCCCGTTTGGGGAGTCCTCCCGCTCTCGGCTACGCTTTAAGCCGCGCCGCCGTGGCTTCACGCGGCGCCTGCCTCCTTAGCTCAGTTGGCCAGAGCACCTGTCTTGTAAACAGGGGGTCGCCGGTTCGAATCCGGCAGGGGGCTCCACGAGAAGGCCCCCGGAATCCGCGCGATTCCGGGGGCCTTTGTTATGCGCTGAGTCCGCTGTCCAGGTGGTGAATCCGCTACATCTGATAGCGGATTCACCACCTGGACAGCGGACTTGGCGGGTGGGGCGCGGCCCGTGTGGTCCGGCGCCTTGTCAGTGATCTCACAGTCGCCGGGAATTGCCATTCCCGGCGGACCGGCTTAGCCTGAAAAGGCAGCGCTTCGTTAGGCGAGGTTCCTGCACGAATACAGGCCACTGATCTGACGACGTCGAGAGACGCCCAAGGTTAGGACAGGTCCTCCCGGATTAAGGGTTGACCCAAAGTGGCTTCCAGTTGCCGAGGGCAGCGGATACGTCGTGCAGTGCCAAAGCTCTTACGTGGAGGCGACAACGGCACCACCGGAACATCCATGGCACGCGCCATGACCCTGTCCGGTCACGCCCGTCCACCAGCCCGGGACCAGAGCGCCTGGGACCTCCCCGTTCGTGAGGCGCGCACGAGCATCACAGGAGGTGAGTCCCATGTCAGCGGACAGTTGCAGTCAACCCCGTCCTATCCAGGGGACCGCCTCCGCGCGCCGCCTCCGCTCCTGAACCCCTCCTGTCCACGGCAGCCCCGTCCACCGCACCGGTGACGGCGGGCGCCTGCCCGTGGCCCGCCGTCGTGCGCTTCAGCACGGGCACACCAGGAGCGGCCGAGCGTCGAGCCGGATCCCCTTGCCCCGCCGCCCGTCGGTCACCGTCCGGCCGTGCGGCAGCCAAGGAGTACCTCATGCTGACCTTCCTCACCCGCGGCGCCGAGCGCACCGCGTTCTCCGAGACCACCCGGCAGGCCACCGCCCGCCGCTCCACCGCATTGCTGGACGTCGCCCGGATGACCCCGGAGGCGGCCCTGCGCCACCTGGGCAGCGCCCCCGAAGGCCTGACCGTCCACGACATCCGCGAGCTGACGCAGCGCTTCGGCCCCAACGACATCCGTCACGACCGTCCGGCCCCGGCCGTGGTCCAGTTCGTGAAGGCGTTCGGGAACCCGTTCGTGCTGATCCTGCTGTTCCTGGCGGGCGTGCTGTTCATCACCGACGTCGTGATGGCCGATCCGGCCGACGGCCCCGACTACAAGGGAGTTCTGACCGTCTCCGTCATGGCGACCATCAGCGCCGTCCTCCGCTTCTGGCAGGAGTACCGGGCAGGGAACGCCGCCGAGAAGCTCCGCGCCATGGTGACCACCACCGCGGCCGTGACCCGGTGCGTGAGCGGCAAGCCGGTGAGCGGCGAGCTCGACATCCAGGAGATCGTCCCCGGGGACATCCTGACCCTGGCCGCGGGGGACATGCTCCCCGCGGATGTGCGCTTCCTCCGGACCAAGGACCTTCAGCTCAACCAGTCCATGCTGACGGGCGAGGCCATGCCCGTCGAGAAGAGCGCAGGGCCTCTGCCGCCGGCCCCGGCCGGGGCGGACGGTGACGCGTCCGACGATGTCGACCCGCTGAACGCCGACAACCTCGGCTTCATGGGCACGTCGGTGGTGTCCGGGTCGGGGACCGCGGTGGTGGTCGCCACCGGGAACCGCACCGCGTTCGGCTCCCTCGCCGCCTCCCTGTCCGGCACCCGCCCCGAGACCTCGTTCGACGTCGGCATCCGGAAGGTCAGCACCACGCTGATCCGGTTCATGCTGATCATGGTGCCCGCCGTGTTCGTCATCAACGGGCTGACCAAGGACTGGACCAGCGCGTTCCTGTTCGGCGTCACGACGGCCGTGGGCCTGACGCCGGAGATGCTGCCGCTGGTGGTGACCGCGAACCTCGCCAAGGGCGCGAATCTCATGGCGAAGCACCGGGTGATCGTCCGGCGCCTGAACTCCATCCAGAACCTGGGCGCCATGGACGTGCTCGCCACGGACAAGACCGGCACGCTGACCGAGGACCGGATCGTCCTGGAGCAGCACCTCGACAGCACCGGCCGCCGGAGCGAGCGGACCCTGCTCTCGGCCGCGGTCAACGCCCACTTCCAGACCGGTCTCCGCGGCCTGCTGGACCGGGCCATCCTCGACGCGGCGGGTGACGAGCTGCCCCGCCTCACGGGGGCGTTCACCCTCGTGGACGAGATGCCGTTCGACTTCGCCCGCCGCCGGCTCTCCGTGGTGGTGGAGGACCTGGACGGCCACACCGTGGTCACGAAAGGCGCGGTCGAAGAGGTCCTCTCGCTGTGCACCCACGAACTCGTGGGCCGGGTGCCCGGGGGACGTGCGGCGCCACTTGCCGAGGACCGCCGCCGGGAGATCGAAGAGTTGGTGGCCGCCCAGAACGCCCTCGGGCTGCGGGTCCTGGCCGTCGCGGTCCGGGAGATCCCCTTCTCCGCGGACGGGCCGCGGGCGGAGGAGGATCTGCCGCGGACCGAGTACACCGTGGATGACGAGCGGGACATGACGCTGCTCGGATTCCTCACCTTCCTGGACCCGCCGAAGGCGAGCGCCGGGCCCGCCCTGGCGAGCCTGGCCCGCAACGGCGTGGCCGTGAAGGTGATCACGGGTGACGGCGCGCTCGTGGCGCAGAAGGTCTGCGCCGACGTCGGGCTCGACACCGGCCACGTGGTCCTCGGCCAGGAGACCGAGTCCCTGGATCTGCAGCAGCTGGGTGAGCTGGCGGAGCGCACCACGCTCTTCGCCAAGGTCAACCCCGCCCAGAAGGCCCGCATCCTCGAGGCCATGCGCGAGCACGGCCACACGGTCGGGTACCTGGGCGACGGCGTGAACGACGCCCCGGCGCTCCGCACCGCGGACGTCGGGATCTCGGTCGACACCGCGGTGGACATCGCCAAGGAGTCCGCGGACATCATCCTGCTCGACAAGGATCTGACGGTCCTGGAGGCCGGAGTGATCGAGGGCCGCAGGACGTTCGTGAACACGATGAAGTACATCAAGATGACCGCGTCCAGCAATTTCGGCAACATGTTCAGCGTCCTCGTGGCCTCGGCCATGCTGCCGTTCCTGCCCATGATCCCCGTGGTGGCGCTCATCCAGGGGCTGGCCTACGACGTGTCCATGCTGACACTCCCGTGGGACCGGGTGGACCGTCAGGAACTGAGCCGTCCCCGGGTCTGGGAGGCCGAGAGCCTGTCCCGATTCATGACCCGCATCGGGCCGCTTTCCTCGATCTTCGACATCAGCACCTACGCCCTCATGTGGTTCGTGTTCGCGGCCAACACCCCCGAGCACGCCGCACTCTTCCAGTCCGGCTGGTTCGTGGAGTCGATCATCTCGCAGACCCTGATCGTGCATTTCCTGCGGACCCGGAGGGCGCCGTTCCTGCGCTCGCGGGCGAGCCTGCCCGTGCTGATCGCGACCCTGGCGGTCTGCGTGTTCGGACTGGTCCTGCCGTTCACCGGCTTCGGCGCGGGTCTCGGCCTGGTGCCGCTGCCGTGGACGTACTTCCCCTGGCTCGTGCTCACCCTGGCCGCGTACTGCGGCGTGGTCCAGCTGGCGAAGCGGCTCTTCATCCGCCGCTTCGACGCCTGGATCTGAGCCCTCGCCACCCTCTCCGGAACGCACGACGGCGGCGGCCGGCAGCGCGCCGAGCCGCCGGCCGCCGTCGTCGTGCGCTCCGCCGTCCTGCGGCCTTTCGCCGCATCGCCACCGAAGACAGGGAGGAACCCCATGGACGCCCTCGACCTCACCCTGCGCATGGTGGCCGGGCTGGGCCTCGGAGCCGCGATCGGCTTCGAACGCCAGCTCCGGTCCCGCACCGCCGGCCTGCGCACCAACGCCCTCGTCAGCCTCGGGGCCGCCCTGTTCGTGATCATGGGCGCCTTCAGTTTCACGGGGGAACGCGCGGACCCCACCCGCGTGGCCGCGCAGATCGTCTCCGGCATCGGCTTCCTGGGCGCCGGCGTGATCATGAAGCAGGGCGCCTCGATCTCGGGACTCAACACTGCCGCCACGCTGTGGGCCTCGGCCGCGGTCGGGGCGCTCGCCGGGGGCGGGATGCTGCTGCCGGCGCTCGGCGGGACCCTCGCCGTCGTGCTGTCCAATCTGCTGCTGCGGCCCCTGGGACGTCTGCTGGACCGCCGCGGAGGTCCGGCCGCCCGGGAGGCCGTGGCCACGGAGTATCACTTCGTGGTCCGGTCCAGCACCCTGGCGGAGGTCGCTGTCCGGACCGCCGTGGTGGAGGCCGTGCAGCGCCCCGAGTTCACGGTGCACTCGGTGGAGGCCCGGGACATCCAGGAGGGGCAGACCGAGCTCACCGTGGTCCTCAGCGCGGCCGAACGGAGCGACGCCGCCCTGGAGAAGGCCATCGCCACCGTGGTGCCGATCCCCGAGGTGACCGCCGTCCGCTGGCATGCGCTGGAGCTCGGCGGGGACGACTGACCCCGCCCGGATCACTGTTCGGACTCGGCCTTCCGGGGTGGTTAACGATCCAGTGCTCATCGCGGCTCCGGCAGGATCCCGCGGACCGTAACCGGCGTAGCGTGGGTCTATCAGCGTTCGTTCTGTGGAGGAGCGGTCATGAAAAAGATCCGTGCGCTGCTGATGGCGCTTCTCCTGCTGGCCGGACTCGGTCTGATCGCCCCCGCAGGGGCGCAGGCCAGCCCGTACTGCGGCATCACCTGGGGGTCGCTGGCGAAGAGCGCCGGCGGCATGTCCACGGCACCCGTGACGAATGTCCGGACAGGCCAGCAGACCTGTTACGACCGCCTCGTGGTGGACCTTCAGGGCAAGGCCAAGGGATTCACCGTCAGCTATGTCACTCAGGTGCGGCAGATCGCCAGCGGGCAAGTGGTCCCGCTGCGCGGCGGGGCGTTCCTGAACATCGTGGTCAACGACCCGGCCTACCGGGCGGACGGGACCGCGAGCTACACCCCGGCCAATCCCCGGGAACTGTCCAACGTCTCCGGCTACTCGGCCTTCCGCCAGGTGGCGTTCGCCGGATCCTTCGAGGGCAGGACGTCGATCGGCCTGGGTGTGAGGGCCCGGCTGCCGTTCCGGGCGTTCATCCTGGACGGACCGGGGGGAGGATCCCGCCTGGTGGTGGATGTGGCGCATTACTGGTGAGAGCAGGGTGTGAGTGGACGAGGGGACGGCTTCAGGCCGCCCCCTTTTCCGTGTCCGGAAGCCGGGTCACGGAGCGACTTTCTCCGTCACGAACTGCCGCCATCGGGCGGCGCGGGGTGCGGCAGGTATCGCGCAATGCGCCGTGATCCGGCTTCACACGGCGTGATCGTGCGCCACGGAGCGTCACACCGGGCCTGCCGGTGCGCCTCCTCCGAGTGCGGTGCGCCGCGCCGAAGCTCACGGGGCGACGCCGGGCGTCATCCACCGTCGCACGCCCGGCCGGCGCGCAATGTTGAGCCGCCTTTCCTCCCGTGAACGGACCCGCGAATTTCCGCTCCGCTTCTGCTCAGATGATTCCCACACGGCGGGCCACCGGGTCCGCCAGAGCAATCGAGGAGAAGCCCCGTGGGCCAGCGCACCAGCAAGAGAACCGTGAGCAGGACTGTGATCGCAGCCGCGATCATGAGTGCCACCGCACTCGTGCTGAGCGCCTGCGGCGGGGCCGCCACGGCCCAGAGCGCGAAGGACCAGGTCAAGACCCTCCGCTACGAAGGCAGCGCCAACAGCGTGACGCTGCCCGAGCTGGCGGCGGACCTCGGCTACCTGGGGGACCTGAAGCTCGACTGGGTGGGCAACACCATCAGCGGCCCGGCCAGCATCCAGAATGCGGCCACGGGCAACACGGAGTTCGGCGGAGCGTTCGCCGGGGCCGTCGTGAAGCTCCAGGAGGCGGGCGCCCCGGTCAAGGCCGTGATCAACTACTACGGCTCCGACGCGAAGTCCTTCTACGGGTTCTATGTGAAGGCGGACAGCCCGATCAAGACCGCGAAGGACCTGATCGGCCGGAAGATCGCCGTCAACACCCTGGGCGCCCACGCGGACGCCGTGATCACCACGTATCTGCAGAAGAACGGCCTCAGCAAGGACGAGATCAAGCAAGTCCAGCTCGTGGTGGTCGCGCCGAACGACACCGAACAGGCGATCCGCCGTGGACAGGTCGACGCCGGCGCACTCAGCGGCGTCCTCCAGGACAACGCGGTGGCCACGGGCGGGCTGCGGTCCCTCTTCAGCGACTACGGGCTGTTCGGGGCGTTCGCCGGAGGCCAGTACGTCTTCCGGAACGACTTCATCGCGAAGAACCCGGACACGGTGCGCACCTTCACCACCGGCGTGGCCAAGGCGATCCAGTGGGCGAGCACCACGCCGCGCGCCACCGTCATCCAGCGGTTCACCGACATCATCACCAAGCGGCACCGCAACGAGAGCACCGCGACCCTCAAGTACTTCAAGAGCATCGCCATCCCGGCGAACGGCGCGATCCAGGACGAGGACTTCCAGCGCTGGAACACCTGGCTCAAGGACACCGGGATCCTCAACAAGGATGTGCAGCCGTCCAAGTACTACACGAATGAGTTCAACGCGCTCGCGGGCACCGGGACGGAGGGCAAGAAATGAGCACCCCGAAGATCAGCCTCCGGAACGTCAGCAAGTCCTTCCGCTTGCGGCCCGGCAAGGGGGCGAAGTCCGGAGAAGGGGTCCGCCTCACGGCGCTCCAGGACGTGAGCCTGGACGTGGCCGCCGGGGAGTTCCTGACCCTCGTGGGGCCGAGCGGTTCCGGCAAGACCACCCTGCTGGACATCCTGGCGGGCCTGGCCTCGCCGGATAGCGGGGAGGTCCTCCTGGACGGCCGTCCCGTCACGGGTCCCGGTCCGGACCGGGCCGTGGTGTTCCAGCAGTACGCCCTCTTCCCGTGGCGCACCGCCGCGGAGAACGTGGCGTTCGGTCTGGAGGACCGTCAGCTCGACGGCAAGTCCCTGAACCGGAAGGAACGTCGGGCGCGAGCCCTCGAATATCTGTCCCTCGTGGGGCTGGAAGGGTTCGAGGACCGGTACCCGCACGAGCTCTCGGGCGGCATGCGGCAGCGCGTGGCGATCGCCCGGAGCCTGGCGTACGAACCGGACGTCCTCCTGATGGACGAGCCCTTCGCGGCGCTGGACGCCCAGACCCGCGAACAGCTCCAGGACGAACTCGTCCGGCTCTGGCAGCGGACCGGCAAGACCATCATCTTCATCACCCACGGGATCGAGGAGGCCGTGTATCTGGGGCAGCGGGTCGCCGTGCTGAGTTCGCGTCCCGGACGGGTCAAGACGATCGTGGACATCGACCTGGGGGACCGTGACGCCGAGGGCGATCTGCGCTCCAGCCCGGCGTTCGTCCGCCAGCGTCACCTGCTCTGGGAACTCCTGCACGACGAGGTCCGGCGGGCTCAGGCCTCCGGCCACGCCAAGATCCGCCCGGACGGCTCAGCACCGGACGAGGTTCCGGCGGTAGCGGGCGCAGTCCCGGCCGGTGTCTCGGCCAGGGCGGGCGCTTCCCGTGAAAGGAGCGCGGCCTGATGAGCACGAGCACGGTGAACGACGAGATCATCACGACGGCGGCGACGGAGCCGGGCACCGGTCCGGTTGCCGGTGCGGCGGGAACGACGACGGCTCCGGCCGGGGTCGCGGACCACACCGGGGGGGGTGCCGGCTCCGCGGCGTCCACACAGCTCGCCACCGCGGCGGCCGACGGCACTCCTGGTGGGGTGACCACGGCTGACGGTCCCACGCCGGGTGGTCCGGGAGAGCGGGCGGGGGCGCCGGCGTCGTCCGCAGGGGCGAGCGTGCGGCGGGTGGCAGGCGCGATCGGCAGGGTCTCGGGCCGCGTGCTCTGGTCCACCGGAGCGATCGTGCTGTTCCTGCTCCTGTGGGAATTCGGCCCGGGGCTGTTCCTTGACGAGGCCACGCGGGTCTTCCTGCCGCCCCTCCACGAGGTGCTCGCCGCACTGGGCAAGCTCATCGAGTCCGGACAGTGGCAGGAGCACGTGCTGGCCAGCCTCGGCAGGTCGGTGAGCGGCTTCGCCATCGCGGTCGGCCTGGGCGTCCCTCTCGGTCTCCTCATCGCCTGGTACCGCGGGCTCGACCGCTTCCTCAATCCGCTGCTCGAGGTGTTCCGCAACACCGCGGCGCTCGCACTGCTGCCGGTGTTCACCCTGCTGCTGGGCATCGGGGAGGTCTCCAAGATCAGCATCGTCGCGTACGCCGCGTTCTTCCCGGTCCTGCTCAACACCATCCTGGGCGCCCGGAGCGTGGATCCGCTCCTCATCAGGGCCGCGAGGACCCTGGGTCTAGGAAGCGGGCGGCTGTTCCTCAAGGTCATCCTGCCCTCCGCCGTCCCCACCATCTTCACCGGCGTGCGGATGGCGGGCACCGCGTCCGTGCTCGTCCTGATCGCCGCCGAAATGGTCGGAGCCAAGGCCGGGTTCGGATACCTGATCACCAACGCCCAGTCGAGCTTCCTGATCCCCGACATGTATGCGGGCATCCTGACCGTCGCGGTGTTGGGATTCACCGTCAACTATCTTCTGGTGGCCCTGGAACGCCACTTCTCCCGTTGGCGCCTGGCCGAGTCCAGCCGCTGAACACTCCACCTGTCTGAAGAGGAAGGAACACCATGCCACGCCAACTCATCCTGAACGCGTTCCTCATGAGCAATGGGCACCACGAGGCCTCCTGGCGCCTGCCGGAGAGCGACACCCGGGCCGCCACCGACGTGAAGCACTACCAGCGGCTCGCGCAGACCGCGGAGCAGGCGCACTTCGACGCCGTGTTCTTCGCGGACTCACCGCTGCTGCACGGGGACGTCACCCAGCGCCCCTACGGCGTGATCGAACCGACCGTTCTCCTGGCCGCCATCGCCGCGGTCACCGAGCGGATCGGACTCGTAGCCACGGCCTCCACGAGTTACAACGAGCCGTACAACCTGGCCCGCCGGTTCGCCGGGCTGGAGCAGATCAGCGGCGGACGGTCGGGCTGGAACGTGGTGACCACGGCCGGCGACGCGGCGGCCCGCAACTTCTCCCTGGACAGCCAGCCGGCCCACGCCGACCGCTATGCCCGGGCCGAGGAATTCCTGCAGGTCACGGAGAAGCTCTGGGACAGCTGGGAGGACGAGGTCCACGTGGGGGACAAGGACCGCGGCGTGTGGGGCGACTCCTCCCGGGTCCACCCCGTGCTGCACCGTGGCGAGTTCTTCCAGGTGGAAGGCGCCCTCGACGCGCCGCGCTCGCCGCAGGGGCGCCCGGTCATCATCCAGGCGGGCTCCTCGGAGAGCGGACGCGACTTCGCCGCCCGCTGGGCCGAGGCGATCTTCACGGCGCACCAGACCGTCGTGAGCGCCCGGGAGTTCTACGCCGACCTCAAGCGCCGTGTGGCGCTCGCGGGGCGTGACGCCGACGCGGTGAAGATCCTGCCCGGGATCGTCCCCGTCATCGGCGCCACCGAGGAGGAGGCCCGCGCCCTCGACGAGGAGCTGAACCGTCTCATCCTGCCCGAACACGCGCTGCGGCACCTCGCCGGGGTCATCGGCGTCGACCCGTCGCGCCTGGCCCTGGACGAGCAGCTTCCGGACGACCTCCCCGAGGAGTCCCAGATCGAGGCCAACAAGAGCCGCCGCACCCTGATCGTGGAGCTGGCCCGCAGCGAAGGCCTGACCGTCCGGCAGATCATCGGCCGGCTCGGTGGCGGCCGGGGGCACCAGACCTTCGCAGGGACGGCCGAGCAGGTGGCGGACCGCATCGAGCACTGGTTCACTACCGGCGCCGCCGACGGTTTCAACATCATGCCACCGGTCCTGCCCTCCGGCCTGGACGTCTTCACCCGGGAGGTGGTTCCGATCCTCCAGGAGCGCGGGCTCTTCCGCACCGAGTACACCGGAACCACGCTGCGGGAGCACTACGGCCTGCCGCGCCCGGCGAACCTCTTCGCCGCCCGCCGCAATCCGGAGGAGCGAGACGACGCCGCCTCACCCGGCAGCCCCGGCGGCACCGCCGTGGGGGAACAGCCCGTCCTGCTCGGGGGAGGTGCCGCTCGTGCCGCTCGTCAGTGATCCGGACAGCACCCAGCTGCGCCACGCGTTCGCCAAGGTGCCGAGTGGCGTGGCGGCGCTCGCGGCCCTCGTGGACGGCGCCCCGCAGGGACTCGTGGTCTCAACGTTCACGGTAGGGGTCTCGCTGGACCCGCCGCTCGTGATGTTCGCGGTCCAGAACTCCAGCCGCACCTGGCCTGTCCTGCGCGGGTCCGCCCGCTTGGGCGTCTCGGTGCTCTCGGCCCATCAGGAGCACGCGGCTCGGCAGATCGCGTCCAAGGACGGGGACCGTTTCGCCGGGCTCCCGGTGAGTGTCAGCAGCGAAGGTGCGCTGCTCCTGCCGGGCGCCGCGCTCTGGCTCGACTGCTCGGTGGAGCAGGAAGTTCCGGCCGGGGATCACGCCGTCGTGCTGCTGCGCGTGCATGGGCACGAAGTGCGCGAGGGGCACGTGGACCCGCTCGTGTTCCATTCCTCGACCTTCACGGGGCTCCGGCAGCCGGCGCTGGTCTAGGTCCGGATCGTCTGGACGCGCCTGGGTGCGCTGATCAGGGGAAGTGAGCCCTCCGCTCACTTCCCCTGATCATTTCCCGGTGATCGTGTTCAGCGCCAGGACGATGATGAAGCCGTTGAAGAAGAAGCTGAGCACCGAGTGCCAGGTGACCAGCCAGCGTCCGCGGGAGTCGAGCACTTCACAGTCCGACGCCGCGAACGTGGTCCCCATGGTGAAGGCGAAATAGACGAAATCCACCATCCGGGGCGTCGTGGTCCCCGGTACCCGCAGGAGCGGCCCGGTCTTCCCGTAGTGCCGCTGGAAGTAGATCTGGGCGAATCCCCACTGCATGAGGGCCCAGGAGAGCAGCATGCTCCACACACCGACGGTGTCGGCCAGGAGTCGCAGGTCCGCGTCCCCCGAGTTCGGTGCGAGGAGCACCTGCGCCGCCGCGGTGAGTCCGATCAGGCTGGCGAGCGCCGTCCCGACGACGGTGAGGATCCGGACCGCGGGAGCGATCTCAGCCGCGGCCGGGACCGCTTGGGACGCCGGCGGGATGACGCGGGCCTCCCGGCTGAGGCGGAACAGGATGATGACCGCGTAGATCGACCCGAGCAGGCACCACAGGGCCAGCAGCTCCAGGATGCTGGAGTCCTTCTCGGCGACAACCACCGGGAAGAAGCCGAGCACGCACAACCCGAACTGGGCGACCAGATGCACGATGAACCCGACGCTCACCGCCCTGTTCTGCGGACGTCGCTCCGTGGCGCTGCGTGATCTTCTGCTGCTCCGGCCCATAACGGCAATGCTAGAGCCCCACACGGCGCTCCGTGGCACGACGGCGGGGCGCCGCCGTCGCACCGGAAACCGCATGCGCTTGACCTTGACGCTGCGTCAACTTCTACGCTGGTGATCATGGAGGAGATACGGGACTGGAGCATCCAGGAAGTGGCCCGCATGGCCGGGACCACCAGCCGCACGCTGAGGCATTACGAACAGGTGGGGCTGCTGAAGCCGAGCCGGGTGGGGCACAACGGGTATCGCCATTACGACCGGAATGCCCTGCTCACCTTGCAGAGGATCCTCCTGCTCCGCGGCCTGGGACTCGGACTGGCGGCGATCGGTGACGTGCTGGCACGGCAGACCGACCCGGCCGAGGCGCTCAGCCGCCACCTGGACCTGCTGCGGCAGGACCAGGAGCGGCTGGCCCGTCAGATCCAGGCGGTGGAGCACACGATCAGGCAAGTGAAAGGAGGTGGTCGTCTCATGGCACAGGACATGTTCGATGGATTCGATCACACGCAGTACAAGGAAGAGGTCGAGCAGCGCTGGGGCGCCAAGGCCTACGCGGATTCGGACGCCTGGTGGCGCGGCCTGGGCGAGGACGGGCGGCGAGCCTGGCAGGAACGCCAGCAGCGCTTGGGAGCCGACTGGACGGCCGCGGCGGCCCGCGGGGTCGACCCGGCGAGCGACGAAGCGCAGGCTCTCGCCGCACGGCACGACGCCTGGCTCTCCGGGATCCCGGGAACGCCGGGACATCCGGACGGTGCTCCGAAGGAGTACCTGCTCGGCCTGGCCGAGATGTACGTGGCGGACCCGCGATTCGCGGCGAACTACGGCGGGCAGGGCGGAGCGGAATTCGTGCGTGATGCTCTGCGCGTCTACGTGGAGCGCCGGGACGCCTGAGCGGCGGCTTCCGCCGCGGGTACGGCGCTATGACGACGGACGGGCGCCCTCCCGAACCTCAGGAGGGCGCCCGTCCGACGTTCGGGTCGCGGCGTGCCGGCGGCGCGTGCCGTGAAGCGCTCAGGCCCGTCGCAGCGAGATGTTGTTGCAGGCCTCGCAGACGCTCTCCGGGATGACACCGGCGTTCTGGAGCTTGCCGAAGATCCAGCAGCCCAGGCAGAACCCGGCGAAGGATTCGAGGGACGCCGCCACGATCAGCAGGCCCAGCAGGACCCACGCCACCGGGGCGAGACCGACGGTCCAGAAGATGGCCGCGGCGGTCGAGAGCACGGCGCCGATGGTCTGGGCGAACCTCTTCGGAGGGCCGGGCACCAGGCGCGGCGCACCGAGCCGCGGGGCGATGACGTGCACGGCGAGTCGTCCGGCGGGGGAGTACCGCGGGCCGCCGGCCACCCGGAGCCAGAAGCCCAGGGCGATGAGCCAGAGCAGCCAGCCCCAGCCGGCCGTCAGGCCGAGGACCAGGGTGACGACGCTCAGCACCACGATGATCCCCGCGGTGGAGCGGGCAGCGTATTCGTTCACCGGATTCGGGAAGGCGAACAGCCGCTTCACTCCGGAGCTGGTTGAGGTGGTCACCTTGCCAGACTACGGACGGCCCGCCCCCGCACGGAAGCATTGTTGCTCCGTGCGACGGACGGGCCGCCACTCGGCACGGGCCAGGGCCCGGGCCGCTCGGAAGAAGAGCTCAGAAGAACAGTTCAGAAGGACAGCGGGACGTGCAACTCCTTGATCCACTGCCGACGCCGGTAGTCCCGGGCCCGGAGCAGCACGCCGTCGTGGGAGACCTCCACCTGCAGACCACTGGCTTCCAGGGGATCCAGGGCGCGCTCGCCGCCGTGGCCGTCGTCCTCCCAGAGGGTCTGGATGGCGCCGGTGTTGACGGTCATGAAGCCTTCCGGGTTGCCGGTGCCCGGCACCACGCGGCGCACGGCCCAGTCGGACAAGTTCAGGTCCCAGTGGGTGTGCCCGCTGAAGAAGAACACGTTCTTGTACTGGCCCAGGATCCTGAGGAGCCGGTCGGCTTGCAGGTAATCGCTCTTGTAGAGCGCGTTCCGGGTGCCGGAGACGGTGTTGGGGAGCGGGTGGTGGCAGAACACCATCACGGGCTTGCGACGGCGGGCGTAGGAGGCCAGGCGCGACTCGAGCCACGCGAACTGCTCATCGCTCAGCCACACCTCGTCCCAGAGCTTGCTGTCGTGGTAGTGCATGTACTTCTCGGTGCCGAGCAGGAGCGCCGGGACGCCGCCCAGGTCCACCTCGGTGTAGACCTTCTTGCGGCCCGTGAAGTCGTAGAAGTTGTTGTACAGCTTCTCTTCGGTGCACCCGTTCGGCCAGGTGTCCTGACGGAGCGTGGTGGGGTTCAGCCACTTGGGGACGTAGAACTCGTGGTTGCCGATCACCCAGTGGGCGTTCCGGGGGTGGGGATTGGAGTCCAGCACCTTGCGGACATCGGTGTATTCGAAGTCGTAGCCGCGCGGGGTGATGTCACCGTTGATCACCAGGCCGGCGCTGCGGGTGCGGGGGTTGGTGGTCTCGATGTCCTGCAGGGCCATGGCGAAATCGTGCAGATCGCCCTGGATGTCGCTGATGACCGAGAAGACGCTGCGGGCCCGGCCCCAGCCGGACGTGGTGGGTGCGGAGCCGCCGGCCGCCTGGGCTGCCGTTGCGGTGCCCACGGCGGCCAGGCCGGCCAGGGAGGTGGCGATCGCCGTGCGGCGGGAGAGGGGTTTCATGGTGGAGTGGATCCTTCACGGGGGGAGTGGGACGGTCCCACCGTAGGAAGGCGAAGTGAAGGGCATTCGCTTCTTGACTGCACTTGTCTATACAGCCGGGTGAACAGGACGTGAATGGCCCGGCGGACCGGTTCCGGTTCAGGCGCGCGAGGCTCCCCCGGGTCCGAGTGCCGGGAGCCCGTCGAGTGAGTTGAAGGTGTACAGCTGCACGCTGTCGATTCCGGACTGCGCGCCGAGCCGGCCGATCATCTCCTCGGGGGCGTACCGGTTCCCCGGCAGGAGGTTCCGCGCCAGGGACGTCTTGCCGCTGAGGAAACGAAGGGACGACCCCACACCGATCTTCGCGGCGAGGGACACGAGCCGTGCCGTGGGGACCGCCCCGGCCACACCCGCCCGGACAGGAAGGTCCACCCCTTCACGGCGGAGACCGGTCACGTACTCGCCGATCCTCTCGGCCGAGAAGCACATCTGTGTGACGATCCGCCTCGCGTGCTCCTGTTTGCGTCGCAAGGACTCCAGGAGCACGTGATCCGGGATCCCCGGGTGCCCTTCGGGGTACCCGGCCACGCCGAGCGTGAAGCGGCCGCCGCCCAGCTCCGCGATGTCCCGCAGCAGCGCCTCGCCGTCGGCGTACGGTCCGGCGGGAGTGCCGGCGTCGCCGCCCACCGCGAAGAGCTCGGTGACGCCCGCGTCCGCGCATTCCTCCAGGACATGGCGCAGACGCTCCCGGCTGCCCAGCCCCTTCGCCGCGAGGTGCGGCACCACCCGGTAGCCGTCCCGCGCGAGCTCCGTGGCCACCGCGAGCGTGGCGTCCACCCCGTGCTTGGGCAGGCAGGTGATGCTGATCGAACCGGACGACGACGGCGGCACGACCTTCCGCACCGCCTCCACGATGCCGGCGGTCGGGATGACCTCGAGATGTAAAGACAGCATGCCGGCTTCCGCGGATTCCATGTCAGCTGATCCCGTCAGGCTTGGGTGGCGATGAGGGTGCGGGCTTCTTGGCGGGTGGTGCCGGAGTCTTGGATGCCGTCGGCGATGTGGGCGAGGTTTTCGGGGATGTCGCGGCCTTTTTTGCGCATGGCGGTGGCCCAG
>Ga0308165_1001923_pt1 | contig 27026 bp, 22 predicted proteins | sample PhyWR2_FD_201032 | JGI IMG/M metagenome (GOLD analysis project Ga0308165, IMG submission 201032) | Phyllosphere microbial communities from UC Gill Tract Community Farm, Albany, California, United States - DLSLW.R2 | ecosystem: Host-associated > Plants > Phyllosphere > Unclassified | place: USA... | reverse complement strand
CAACGCGTCGTCAGACATCTTCTGCAGCACATCTTTGGCAAAACCACACGCTTCGCAGCGATACGCGTAAATCGGCATGAATTACTCCGGCAAAAATCGTCCAAAACCCTGAATTATAAAGGTTTTTCAGCCGTTTTTACGAGTCTGCTGCGCGCAGGCGCGCGCAAGGCCGACGCCGAGGGCCACGCGAGGGTGCCGGAGAACAACAAAATCCTTCGATTATTCACCGAATTTACTACAAACAAGGATTTTTAACGCGATTGTTCCAGCGTTTCAAGGAAACTATTGCACCACCAGTGCACGTCGTATTTGCGGATCGTCGCCAGCAACGCGGCGTGGCGCTCCTTGCGCTCCTGCAGCGGCATCTGCAGCGCATGCTGGATGGCCTGCGCGGTGCCGTGGGTGTCATAGGGATTGACCAGCAGCGCTTCTTTCATCTGCTCGGCGGCGCCGGCAAAACGCGACAGCACCAGTACGCCGGGGTCTTCTTCATCCTGCGCCGCGACGAATTCCTTCGCCACCAGGTTCATGCCGTCGCGCAGCGGCGTCACCAGCGCCACCGCGCAGGCGCGATACAAACCCGGCAGGCGTTTGCGGGCCACGGTGCGGTGCATGTAGCGGATCGGCATCCATTCGAAGTCGCCGAAGTCGCCGTTGATGGCGCCGCACAGGCTTTCCAGCTCGCGCTGGATGTCGGCGTAGGCGTCGACGTCTTCGCGGCTCGGCGAGGCGACTTGCAACAGCGTCGCGCTATGGCGGTTTTCCGGATATTGCTGCAATAGTTCGCGGAAGGCCCGGATGCGGTGCGGCAGGCCCTTGGAATAATCAAGCCGGTCGACGCCGATCAGCAGCCGTCGCCGCGAATATTCCTTGCGCGTGTTCTCGAACGTCTCGCGCGCCTCGCGGGCGCGACCGAGGCGCTGGAAGTCGTCGACGTCGATGCCGATCGGGAATGCCTTGGCCTGCACCGTGCTGTTGAAGGCGCGGAACTGGCTCACGCCGACGGTCTCGGCGGTGGCCTCGGCTTTGACGTAATTGGAAAAATGCTGCAAATCCGCTTCGGTCTGAAACCCCACCAGGTCATAGGCAAACAAGGCGCGCATCAGCCATTCGTGCGAGGGAATCGCTGCCAGGATCTGCGGTGGCGGCAGCGGAATGTGCAGGAAGAAACCGATGCGGTTGCCGCAGCCCATGGCGCGCAATTCGGCGGCCAGCGGGATCAGGTGATAGTCGTGGATCCAGATCAGGTCGTCCGGCTTGAGCAGCGCCATTAGCTTGCGCGCGAACAATTGGTTGACGCGGCGATAGCCGCCCAGGTGACCCGATTCGAAATGCGCCAGGTCGAGGCGGTAGTGAAATACCGGCCACAGTACGCCGTTGGCGTAGCCGCGATAGTAGGCGTCATGGTCTTCGGCGCACAGGTCGAGCTCGGCCAGCGTCACCGGCCCGGCCTGGTTGACGTGCAGCGCGCCTTCGCCGGGGGTGCCGTCTTCGACGACCTTGCCGCTCCAGCCGAACCACAGGCCGCCGGTGCGTTTGAGGGTTTCGCCCAGCGCCACCGCCAGTCCCCCGGCCGCCGGCTTGCGCGGATCCGCGAGACGATTGGAAACTACGACGAGGCGGGACATGATGACGCTCCTTTTTTGTTGTGGTGAAAGAAAAGATTCAGCGGTAGCGGTGCAACGATCAAATTACCGTCTCCCACGATACCGACAACCTCATTGCGCAGTTGATGATCCCGACCATCGAATAGGTCTGCGGGAAGTTGCCCCACATCTGGCCGGTGACCGGGTGGGTGTCTTCGGACAGCAGGCCGACGTGGTTGCGCGCCGCCAGCATGGCTTCGAAGATTTCGCGCGCCTGCTCCTTGCGGCCGATGCGCGCGAGCGCGTCGATGCGCCAGAAGGTGCAGATATTGAAGGCGGTCTCCGGCCGTCCGAAATCGTCGGGGGCTTCATAGCGGCGCATGTAAGGACCGTCGCACAGGTATTTTTCCAGCGCGTCGACGGTGGCGATGAAGCGCTTGTCGGTCGGCGCGATCAGGCCGACTTCGACCATCAGCAATACGCTGGCGTCGAGGTCGCGGCCACCGAAGCTTTCGGCATAGGTCTGGCGCTCCTCGTTCCAGGCTTCGGTCAGGATGCGCTTGCCGATCATCTCGGCGCGCTCATGCCAGTAACGGGCGCGTTCGTCGAGTTCGAGCCGCGCGGCGATCTTGCCGAGGCGATCGCAGGCGGCCCAGCTCATCAGCGCCGACGACGTATGGATGCGCGAGCGAGTGCGCAGCTCCCACATGCCGGCGTCGGGGCGGTCGTACATCTCAAAGGCGCGCTCGCCGACGGCTTCCAGGTGCTTGAACTGTTCGGCGCCGGCGCGATGGTGCAGGCGCGCGTCATGGAAGGCTTGCGCCGCGCCGAGGATGATGTTGCCGTAGACGTCGTGCTGGAAATGCTCGTAGGCCTGGTTGCCCACGCGCACCGGCGCATGGTGGCGATAGCCGGGCAAATGGTCGAGGATCTGTTCCGGCAGCGCTTCTTCGAGGCCGATGCCGTACAGCGGCTGCACGTGACCGCCGGCCGAGCGCACCACGACATTGGTGAGCCAGCGCAAGTAGTCTTCCATGGTGCCGAGTTCGGAAATGCTGTTGAGCGCGCGCACCACGAAGAAGGCATCGCGCAGCCAGCAATAGCGATAGTCCCAGTTGCGCGCACTGCCCGGCGCTTCCGGCACGCTGGTGGTCATGGCGGCGATGATGGCGCCGGTGTCTTCATATACCGACATCTTGAGCGTGATGGCGGCGCGGATCACGGCAGCCTGCCACTCCAGCGGCGTGGCCAGGCTGCGGCTCCAGTTGCGCCAGTAGGTCACGGTTTCCTGTTCGAAGCTGCGCGCGGTGTCGCCGATGCCGCCGGTCAGGGTTTCGTCGGGACCGAGCAGGAAGTTGAACGGCCGGCTGATCACGAAGGCGGTCTCGTCCAGCAGGTAGCTGATCGGCGCATCGGTATTCAGGCGCAGCGTCATCTCCGAGCCGACGTAGCGCACGTGGTTGCTGCCGCGCGTGATCTCGGGCGTCTCGCGGCCCCAATCGAAGCGCGGTCGCAGCAGCACGCGCAAACGCGGCGCACCATTCAGCGGCAGCACGCGGCGCACCAGCGTCTGCGGCCGGAAGAAGCGACCGCGACTCGGGAAGCGCGGGGCAAAGTCGGTGATCTCGACGCCCTGCCCCAGCGTGTCGTACAAGCGCGTTTTCAGCACGGCGGTGTTGGGTTCGTACCATTGCTCGCTGTGCGAAAAATTCTCGAGCTCGAAACTCCACAGGCTGCCGCTCTCGCCGGGATCGAGCAAGGCGTTGAACACCGGGTCGCCGTCGAAGCGCGGCAGGCAGCACCAGACGATGCGGCCGAGCTTGTCGATCAGCGCACTGTAGGAACAGTTGCCGATCACGCCGAGATCGAGGGATGACGTCGAAGGCCGGTCGCCGTCATTGCTGACGCCGGTGGAGGTGTCGTTGCTGGGGGTATCGATGGATGAGGTGCTCATGCTGCCTTTCCTCTCTTTACTTTTCTTGTTGTCGCCGGAGCGGCGGTGTTAGTGCATTGGTGGTGTATGCCCTGAAAAATTGCGCCGACGTCAGACGCGCGGCGCGGCCCGGAGCGCCTGCTCCAGCCATTGGTGCAAGGCTGCCGGATTGTCCAGGCGCATCTGCGCCCGGCTCTCGCCTTCGCCGATCTTGACGCCGAGTCCGCCGCCCAGTGTCTGCACCCAGTTGAAACCGGCTTCGTCGGTGACGTCGTCGCCGACGAACACCGGACGACGTCCGGCGAACGGCGCCTCCCGCATGAACGCCGCGATGGCGTCGCCCTTGTCGGCCAGCGCCGCCTTGGCTTCGACCACCATCTTGCCGAGCAGGACGGTGAAGCCGGGCATGTGCGCCTCCACGTGAGAGACCGCATAGTTCATCGCCTCGATACAGGCCTGCTCCAGATGCGGCGCCTTGCGGAAATGCAGCGCCAGCGCGCCGCGCTTGGGTTCCAGCAGCAAGCCGGGGTGACGCGCGACGAACGGCGCGAGCCGCTCCATCAGTTGATCGGTGGCAGGCGCGGCGAGTTGCACCAGCCGCCCCGACGCGTCGCGGCGCTCGAGGCCGTGCACGCCGGCGGCCGGCAGGCGCAGCGGCGCCAGGTAATGATCGAGCTGCGCCACCGGACGGCCGCTGACGACCGCCAGCGCGCCGTTCGCGCGTGCTTGCAGCTGCTGCAACATCTCGATCAGGTCCGGCGCGGGGACCACGCTTTCAGGCTCGGGAGCCAGATTCACCAGGGTGCCGTCGAAGTCGAGAAACAATGCATCAGCGGCAAAATCGTATTCAGGAGTTTGCAGGGACATGCTCAATGAGGTCGATTTAATACTGATAAGTTCCAATTGGTTTTTCGACAACAACTCCCCATGAGTGCAAGGAAGCGACCCGGTTCAGCAGGAGGAAAATGCGAGGCGAACGGCCGCGACGACCGTTGCAAGACAGGACAGGAATAGAACGGAGAAGCTGGTGCGCCGCCTGCGCGATCCGCAGAAAATGCGAATCGCGCAGGGATGAAATCAGGAAGGGATCAGTCGGTGCGCAAAGCACCCGCCGCCGGCGCCTGCGGAATCGGCGCCACCAGTTGCGGCAGCAGCGAACCGAACACCATGCCGCCCACGCTCATCAGCAGACCGGCCAGCTGCGGCGGCCACAGTCCTTCCGGCGCGACGTATTCGAGCGTGATCCAGGTCGTCAGGCCGAGGATCATGGCGGCCAGCGCGCCCTGGCGGGTGGCGCGCTTCCAGTACACGCCGAAGGCCAGCGGCACGAAGGCGGCGACCAGCGTCACCTTGTAGGCGTTTTCGACCATCTGGTAAATGCTCGACTGGCTGTTGAGCGCCAGAGAGGTCACCGCGACGGTGAACAACAGCACCACCACGCGCATCGAGAACAGGAATTCCTTGTCGCTCTTCCAGGGACGGATTTCCTTGATGACGTTTTCGGTGAAGGTCACCGACGGCGCCAGCAAGGTGGCGCTGGCGCAGCTCTTGATCGCCGACAGCAACGCGCCGAAGAACATCACCTGCGCGAACACCGGCATCTTCTCCATGATCAGCGTCGGCAACACCAGTTGCGAGTCCGTCTCGAGCAGGCGCGCCACCATGGCCGGATCGATCAACGTGGCCGAGTACGCCAGGAAGATCGGGATGAACACGAAGCCGAAATAGATCACGCCGCCAAGGATCGAGGCGTTGCGCGCGATCTTCTCGGTCTTGGACGACATCACGCGCTGGAACACGTCCTGCTGCGGGATCGAACCCAGCATCATGGTGATCCACGCGGCAAAGAACCACATCACCTCCCTGAGCGAGGGCGACGGCCAGAAATTGAATTTGCCGGCGTCGGCTGCATGCTGGATCACGACGCCCGGGCCGCCGACCATGCCGGAGACTTCCCAGCCGATGTAGAGCATGCCGACCACCACGATGATCATTTGCAGGAAGTCGGTGATCGCCACCGCCCACATGCCGCCCATGAGCGTATAGACCAACACGCTGGCGGCGCCGATGATCATGCCGGCCTGCATCGTGATGTAGCCGCCCGAGACGACGTTGAAGACCAAGCCGAGCGCCTTGATCTGCGCCGCCACCCAGCCGAGGTAGGAAATCACGATGCAGATCGTCACCAGCATTTCAGCGGCGCGGCCGAAGCGTTTCTTGTAGTAGTCGCCGATGGTCAGCAGGTTCATGCGGTACAGCGGCCGGGCGAAGAACACGCCGACCAGGATCAGGCACAACGAGGAACCGAAGGGATCGGCGACGATGCCGCCCAGGCCTTCCTTGAGGAAGGTCGACGACACGCCCAGCACTGCTTCCGAGCCGAACCAGGTGGCGAACACCGTCGCCGTCACGACCGACATCGGCAAGGCCCGGCCGGCAATCGCGAAGTCCTTGCCGCTCTTGACGTACCTGCTTGCGTAAAGGCCGATACCGACTGAAATCACCCAATAAAGTATGACGAACCAGATCAGGGCATTCATGCATGTTCCTTGCGCAAAAAGGGGCTGAAAAAGAGGCTGAAAATGAAGGGGACCACGGGCGAAAACGCGCATTATAGCGGCATTAGCGAGGGATTTTGTGGTCCTGACAGCAGCGTGTCAGCAAATTTCGCGCCACCGGCGGCAGCGCCAAAACGGCGATATTGAATTCCGGCAAGCCCGCACTCCCAAGCCGGGATCAGCCGGGGACGGGAATGACGCCGCGTGGGAATTCCTGCACGGCCGCTGCGTTGCCGTCGCGATCGACCCATCGATAATCCGTTGGCGCGACCTGCCCCTTGCGCAAGGGATTGCGCGTGCAATGGCGGGCGTAAGCGGGATCGACGAAGCGGTAAGGGAGGTGTTCGTCGCGGCCGGGGGGGATGCCCAGCCGCGTGGTTTCGATCAGCACCGGCGGCGCCTCGCCGACGTCGTCGACAAAGAACATCGCGGGATCGAACTCGCCCGCATCCCAGTCGGGAACGCGCAAGGCCAGCGATTTGCATAGCAAGGTCTGGCCGGCGCAGAGACGGTTCAGGGGCCGTACGCCCCCTTGGGCGTCGGGATTTTCCGCCTGCATCACCGCCAGTGCGGCGGGACCGGCGATCGGGTCGATCCAGGGATAGGCCGACTTGATCAGGACGGCGTTGCCCGGACCGGCGGCGCTGATATTGAGCGAATCGCCCCCGCGCGCGTAATACATGTAGATGGTGCCGCCCTCCATGAAGAGGGCACGGCGTTTGTGGGTATAGCCCAGCGAGGCGTGACTGCCGCGCTCTTCCAGGCAATAGGCTTCGGTCTCGATGATGCGGGCGGACAGCCACTGGTCCTTCCAGCGGCGCCGCAAGACCTTGCCGATCAGGGCGCGCGCCAGCGCAGGGCTGTCCTGATCGAAGAACGCCTTGTCCAGCATCGTGAACCGGGCCGCGTCAACTGTAGCCATGCGACTCATGGGCTTGCCCGGCGATGCCGATATCAGCCGGCGATGGATTCCAGCGCGAACAGGTCGGCCGGATTTTCGCGCTTGCGGATCAGGTGCGCCTGGTCGCCGTCCACCAATACTTCGGCGGCGCGGCCGCGCGTGTTGTAGTTGGAGGCCATGGTCATGCCGTAGGCGCCGGCCGACATCAGCGCCAGCAAGTCGCCCGGTTCAATCGCCAGTTCTCGGCTGCGCGCCAGCCAGTCGCCGGATTCGCACACCGGGCCGACGACGTCATAGGTCCTGGCGGCGTCCTGGCGCTGTTGCACCACTTGCACACCATGCCAGGCTTCGTACAAGGCCGGACGCATCAGGTCGTTCATGGCGGCGTCGACCACCGCGAAATTCTTGCTCTCGCCGTGCTTCAGGTATTGCACTTCGGTCACCAGCACGCCGGCGTTGCCGACGATGGAGCGGCCCGGTTCGAACATGACCTTGATCGCGCGACCGGCGTATTTTTCCTTGCGCCAGGCGTCGACGCGGGCGAACAGGCGGCCCAGGTAGTCGCCGACCGGGACCGGCTGTTCGTCGTCGTAAGTAATGCCGATGCCGCCGCCGATGTCGAGGTGGTGGATGGCGATGCCTTCGGCTTCGAGCTGGTCGATCAGTTCGATTACCTTGTCCAGCGCTTCCAACAGCGGCGCGTCGTCGAGCAGTTGCGAGCCGATGTGGCAATCGATGCCGACCACCTCAATGTTCGGCAATGCAGCGGCGTCGCGGTAGCAATCCAGCGCGTCTTCGTAGGCGACGCCGAACTTGTTTTCCTTGAGGCCGGTGGAGATATACGGATGGGTCTTGGCGTCGACGTTCGGATTGACGCGCAGCGAGATGCGCGCGCGCTTGCCGGCTTCGCCTGCGACTTCGTTGAGGCGATGCACTTCGGGAATCGATTCGACGTTGAAGCACAGGATGTCGTGTTGCAGCGCCAGGCGCATTTCATCGCGGCCCTTGCCGACGCCCGAGAAGATCACCTTGCGCGGATCGCCGCCGGCGGCAATCACGCGCAGCAGTTCGCCGCCCGAGACGATGTCGAAGCCGGAACCGAGCTTGCCCAGCACATTGAGCACGGCAAGATTCGAGTTGGACTTGACCGAATAGCAGACCAGCGCGCCGCCGTTGCCGGCATGCTCCGTGCGGCCGGCTTTCTTGCAGGCATCGGCGTAAGCCGAGAAATTGGCGGTCAGCGCTGCCTTGGAATAGACGTACAGCGGCGAACCGAATTGCTTAGCCAGCGCGTTCAGGGGCAGGTTTTCGGCATGCAGGACGCCGTCGCGGTAAGAAAAATGGGACATGAGAGTTGGGAACTGCGTAAGAATTGAAAACTGCTTAAAAACCGCGAGAAATACAGCGAGAAATTATTTGGCGCTGCCGGCCGGCGCCGGCAAGGACATCGCCGGTACGCCGGCGTCATCCGGCGTGACCGGTTTGCTCATGTTGTCTGCAGGTGCAGTGCGTACGCGCTCCGCCGGCGGCTTGCCGATGTAGAGCGGGCCCTTCTGGCCGCAACCGGCCAGCAGCAGAGCCAACAGGGCGGCGCCAAGCAGCGGACGGGCAGGAGAAAAATGAAATGGAGACTTCACGATAGAATCACGGGTTTACATCAATGTCTCGGAGTGTAGCATGACAGAATCAGAATTCCTGGCCCTCGCGGATTCCGCGCTGAACGCGATCGAAGCCGCACTGGAGCAGGCTACCGACGACACCGACCTCGACGTCGAATGCAGCCGCAGCGGCAATGTCCTCGAAATCGAATGCATCGATAACGGCTCCAAAATCATCGTCAACAGCCAGGCCCCGATGCAGGAATTGTGGCTGGCCTCCAAATCGGGCGGCTACCACTTCAAATACGACGGCAAGCAATGGCTGAGCGCGCGCGACGGTTCCGAACTGTACGCCACGCTGTCGGCCTCGGTCACCGAACAGGCCGGCGTCGCCGTGACGCTCAGCGCGCCCTGAGCCGGAAGCAAGTTCTTCAACCGGCGCTGACCTGTTTGATGGCGCGCTCCCAGGTCTGGATTTTGGTCAGCGCTTCATCGCGACTCATGGTCGGCAGGAAAGTGCGTTCCATGCGCCAGTGTTCCGACAATTCCACCATGTCGCGATAGACGCCGGTCGCAAGGCCCGCCAGGCTGGCGGCGCCCAGTGCCGTAGTCTCCGTGACTTGCGGGCGGATCACCGGGATGCCGAGCAAATCGGCCTGGAATTGCAGCAGCAGGTTATTGGCCGAGGCGCCGCCGTCGACGCGCAGTTCGGTGATAGGCGACACCGCGTCGCGCACCATCGCCGTCAACAAGGCAGTGCTCTGGAAGGCGATCGATTCCAGCGCGGCGCGCGCGATGTGCGCCACCGTACTGCCGCGACTGAGACCGACGATCGCGCCCTTGGCCGAAGGGTTCCAGTACGGCGCGCCGAGCCCGGTAAACGACGGCACGAACACCACGCCGCCGGAGTCCGGCGCCGAGGCCGCCAGTTCCTCCACGTCGGTTGAATTCTTGATTGCCTTGAGGCCGTCGCGCAGCCATTGCACCACCGCGCCGCCGATGAAGACGCTGCCTTCCAGCGCGTATTGCTTGCGCTCGCCGACCTGGCAGGCGGCGGTGCTGATCAGGCCGTTGTGCGACTGCGCGCACTGGTCGCCGGTATGCAGCAGCATGAAACAACCGGTACCGTAGGTATTCTTGGCCATGCCGGGCTGGAAGCAGGCCTGACCGAACAGGGCCGACTGCTGGTCGCCGGCGATGCCGCCGATCATCACCGCCGCGCCCAGATGTTCGGCGTCGGTGCGGCCGTACAGATATGACGAAGGGTGCACCTCCGGCAACATCGAACGCGGCACGTCCAGCCATTCCAATAGTTCGTCATCCCAGCTGCCGGTATGGATGTTCCACAGCATCGTGCGCGAGGCATTGGACACATCGGTCACGTGCAGGCGGCCTGCAGTGAGGTTCCAGATCAGCCAGGCGTCGACGGTGCCGAACGCCAGTTCGCCACGCCGCGCACGCGCGCGCAGACCGGGCACGCTGTCGAGGATCCAGTGCAGCTTGGTGCCGGAAAAATACGGGTCGAGCACCAACCCGGTCTTGGCCTGGATAGGATCGGCCAGCCCACGCTCGCGCAGCCCGGCGCAGATGGCCTCGGTGCGGCGGTCCTGCCAGACGATGGCGTTATGCACCGGCTTGCCGGTAGCGCGGTCCCATACGACGGTGGTCTCGCGCTGATTGGTGATGCCCAGACCTGCCAGATCGGCTGCCTTGATGCCGGCCTGTGCCAACACCTGGCGGCAGGTTTGCAACTGGCTGTTCCAGAGATCCATGGGATCGTGTTCAACCCAGCCGGGCTGTGGAAAAATCTGGCGAAACTCTTGCTGCGCGGTGGCGACGATGGCGCCGGTTTCGTCGAAGATGATGCTGCGCGAGCTGGAGGTGCCCTGGTCGAGAGCGAGGAGATATGCCATGACATTTGCCTTACAAAATACGTCGCCGTGAAGACCACAGCGTAACAATGATTGCGCCGTGCTGGAAGAAAAAACGTCATCCCGGCAACTGCCGGAATGACGTTCAGGATTGCGAGACCTTCAAATCATCCTAGCGAACTTTGCCGTCCTTCCAGGCTTGCAACAACTTGTCGTAAGGGATGGTTTCACCCTTCGGCTTTTCGTTGGCCAGCTTGGTCCATGGCGCGCCTTTGTCGGACATCCAGCTCGCAGGGTCCTTCTTCTCGTTGAGCTTGGGGGCGCAGTTCTTCATGCCGGCGCGCTGCAGGCGCGCCATGATGCCATCCATCTCTTCGGCCAAATTATCCATCGCGCCTTGCGGTGTCTTCTCGCCGGAAATCGCGGTGGAGATATTCTTCCACCACAGTTGCGCCATCTTCGGATAGTCGGGCACGTTGTTGCCGGTCGGCGTCCACGCCACGCGCGCCGGGCTGCGGTAGAACTCGATCAGGCCGCCGTACTTCGCCGCGTTCTTGGTGAAGTATTCCGAACGGATGTCGGAATCGCGGATGAAGGTCAGGCCGACGATCGACTTCTTCAGCGACACGGTCTTGGAGGTCACGAACTGGCCGTACAGCCAGGCGGCGGCCATCTGGTCAGGCGGCGTGCTCTTGAGGAAGGTCCAGGAACCGACGTCCTGGTAGCCGTTCTGCATGCCTTCTTTCCAGTACGGACCATGCGGGCCCGGCGCCATGCGCCACTTCGGCGAGCCGTCGGTGTTGACCACCGGCAGGCCCTGCTTGGTCATGCCTGCGGTGAAGGCGCTGTACCAGAACACCTGCTGCGCGATATGCCCTTGCGCCGGCACCGGACCGGCTTCGGAGAAGGTCATGCCGAGCGCTTCCGGCGGTGCGTATTTCTTCATCCAGTCGAGGTACTTGGTCAGCGCATAGACCGCCGCCGGCGAGTTGGTGGCGCCGCCGCGCGACATCGACGCGCCGACCGGCGTGCACTTGTCGGCCGCTACGCGGATACCCCACTCGTCGACCGGCAAGCCGTTCGGCAGGCCCTTGTCGGCGGCGCCGGCCATCGACAGCCAGGCATCGGTGAAGCGCCAGCCCAGCGACGGGTCCTTCTTGCCGTAGTCCATGTGGCCGAAGATCTTCTTGCCGTCCAGTTCCTTGACGTCGTTGGTAAAGAAGGCGGCGATGTCTTCGTAAGCCGACCAGTTTTGCGGCACGCCCAGCTCATAGCCGTACTTGGCCTTGAACTTGTCCTGCAAGTCCTTGCGCGCGAACCAGTCGGCGCGGAACCAGTACAGGTTGGCGAACTGCTGGTCGGGCAGTTGGTACAGCTTGCCGTCCGGCGCGGTCGTGAAGCTGGTGCCGATGAAGTCCTTCAGGTCGAGGCCGGGATTGGTGTATTCCTTGCCGGGGCCGGCCATGTAGTCGGACAGCACCACGGTCTGGCCGTTGCGGTAATGGGTGCCGATCAGGTCGGAATCGTTGACCCAGCCGTCGTAGATCGACTTGCCCGATTGCAGCGAGGTCTGCATCTTTTCGACCACATCGCCTTCCTGGATCACGTCGTGCTTGACCTTGATGCCGGTGATTTCCTCGAAGGCCTTGGCCAGGGTCTTCGATTCATAGGCGTGGGTATCCAAGGTTTCCGACACCACGTGGATTTCCTTGACGCCCTTGGCCTTCAGTTTGGCGGCAGCGTCGATGAACCATTGCATTTCGCTCAGTTGCTGCGTGCGCGACAGCGTGCTCGGCTTGAATTCGCTATCGATCCACTTCTCGGCCGACTTGGTGTCGGCCCAGACATTGCCCGCCACGGCAATTGCAGCGGCCAGCACGGTAAGTTTGAATTTTTGCATCACGTCTCCTCGTCACCTTCCCAAAGATGGTCGCGCCGGAGAGGGAAGGACATTCCCCGAGCGCGTCATTTCATTCCAGGTTTTTTTATTCTGAGCAAACCGGAAATTGAATCCTGGCCATGCACACAATCAGCCCTTGCGCATGACGATAAACAAGGCCGCAAAACCGAGCACGGCGGCGTACCACTGGTCGATGTCGGTCACCGCGACCCAGGCCAGATTGATGTAGGCGGCGCTCAGCAGGCCGATGAACAAACGGTCGCCGCGGGTCGTGCGCAACGGCAGGAAACCCTTGCGCTCCACCGTCGGCGAACGGATTTCCCAGATCGTCATGCCGACCAGCATGAGTGCAATGCAGACGAAAAAGACGGCGATCGGCGGCGTCCACGACATCCATGAAAAAGCAGCCATTGTCACACCCTCCCCATCGCGAAGCCCTTGGCGATATGGTTACGAACGAACCAGATCACCAGCGCTCCCGGAATGATCGTCAATACCCCGGCCGCTGCCAGGATGCCCCAGTCCATGCCGGCCGCCGACGCGGTGCGCGTCATGATGGCGCTGATCGGCTTGGCGTTGACCGAGGTCAGCGTGCGCGCCAGCAGCAACTCGACCCAGCTGAACATGAAGCAGAAGAACGCCGTCACGCCGACGCCCGACTTGATCAGCGGCAGGAAGATGCGGAGGAAGAAACGCGGGAACGAAAAACCGTCGATGTAGGCGGTCTCGTCGATCTCGCGCGGCACGCCCGACATGAAACCTTCCAGGATCCACACCGCCAGCGGCACGTTGAACAGCATGTGCGCCAACGCCACGGCGATGTGGGTATCCATCAGCCCGACCGTCGAGTACAACTGGAAGAACGGCAGCAGGAACACCGCCGGCGGCGTCATGCGATTGGTCAACAGCCAGAAGAACATGTGCTTGTCGCCGAGGAAGCGGTAGCGCGAAAATGCATACGCCGCCGGCAACGCCACCAGCAGCGACAGCACCGTGTTGATGGCGACATAGATGATGGAATTGATGTAGCCGGAATACCACGAGGCATCGGTGAAGATGACCTTGTAGTTATCCAGCGTCGGCTGGTTCGGCCACAGCGTGAAGACCGCCAGCGTTTCTTCGTTGGTTTTCAGCGACGTGTTGAACAGCCAGTACAGCGGGACCAGCGTGAAGGCGATGTACAGCCCCAGCGTCAGCACGCGCGGCCAGTTGCTTTGCTTGTTTTTATTCATGATTGGCTCCTGTCGCCTGGTTGCCATTGCCTGCGCTTTGCATCCAGTTGTACAGCACGAAGGACAGCAGCAGGATGATCAGGAAGTAGATCAGCGAGAACGCCGCCGCAGGTCCCAGGTCGAACTGGCCGACCGCCTTTTGCGTCAGGTACTGGCTCAGGAAGGTGGTCGAGTTGCCGGGACCGCCGCCGGTGAGCACGAACGGCTCTGTGTAGATCATGAAGCTGTCCATGAAGCGCAGCAGCACCGCGATCACCAGTACGCCGCGCATCTTGGGCAACTGGATGAAGCGGAACACCGCCCAGCGGCTGGCGCCGTCGATCTGCGCTGCCTGGTAATAGGCATCGGGAATCGAGCGCAAGCCGGCGAAGGCCAGCAAGGCCACCAGCGGCGTCCAGTGCCAGACGTCCATCACCAGCACGGTGATCCAGGCGTCGAGCGAGTTGGAGGCGTAGTTGTAATCCATGCCGAGCCGGCTCAATACATAACCGCCCAGGCCGATGTCGGCACGGCCGAAAATCTGCCAGATGGTGCCGACCACGTTCCATGGAATCAGCAGCGGCATGGCCAGGATCACCAGCGCCGCCGACGACTTCCAACCCTGCGCCGGCATCGACAGCGCCAGGCCGATGCCCAGCGGGATCTGCACCAGCAGCACGCAGAACGAAAAGATCAGCTGGCGCAGCAGCGCCGAATGCAATTCGCTGTCGCGCATCACCGCGCGGAACCATTCGAGGCCAACGAACACGCTCTGCTCGGGACTGATGATGTCCTGCACCGAATAATTGACCACCGTCATCAACGGGATGATCGCGGAGAACGCGACCGTCAGGAACACCGGCAGGATGAAAAACCAGGCCTTGTTGTTGTATGGCTTGTTCATGACCTATTGCCCTATCCTTTCGTCATTGCTGAAGAAGATCGTCTCCGGCTTCGCCAGGCGCAGCCATTGAGGGCCGCTGCCCAGCTTGACAGATGCACCGAGCCTGGCCTTGACGATCTGCCCCCCGAATTCCGCCGTGAGCAGTTGGCTGGTGCCGAGATGCTGGACCTGCACGATGTTGGCGCTGACCGCACCGGGCGCGCCGGCCGTGGTCAGCTCGACGAACTCCGGCCGGATGCCGAGCTTGAGTTCACCGTTGGCATGCTTGAGCGCCTGCAGTTGCGCGGCGTCGATGTCCACGCGCTGCTGTCCGATCACGACGGCGTCGCCGTCGATCTGCAACGGATAAAAGTTCATGCCGGGGCTGCCGATGAAATAGCCGACGAAGGTGTGATCGGGGCGTACGAACAAGGCTTCCGGCTTGCCTTGCTGCACCACCTTGCCGTTGGTCATGACCACCACTTCGTCGGCGAAGGTCAACGCCTCCACCTGGTCGTGGGTGACGTAGATCAGGGTCAGCTTGAGCTGATGGTGGATCTGCTTGAGCTTTTGCCGCAGCTGCCACTTCATGTGCGGATCGATCACCGTCAAGGGCTCGTCGAACAGGATCGCGGCGACGTCCTTGCGCACCAGTCCGCGCCCCAGTGAAATCTTCTGCTTGGCGTCGGCGGACATGCCGCTGGCGCGCTGCTTGAGGTCGCGCGTCAGTTCGAGGATCTCGGCGATTTCGTGCACGCGTGCGCGTACTTCGCTCTCCGCCACCTTGCGATTGCGCAGCGGGAACGCCAGGTTGTCGAACACGCTCATGGTGTCGTACAGCACCGGAAACTGGAACACCTGCGCAATGTTGCGCTCACGCGTGGGCATCTGCGTCATGTCCTTGCCGTCGAACAGCACCTGCCCTTCGGACGGCACCAGCAAACCGGAAATGATATTGAGCAGCGTCGACTTGCCGCAGCCGGACGGGCCCAGCAAGGCGTAGGCGCCGCCGTCTTCCCACACCATGTTCATCGGTTGCAAGGCGTAGTCCTGCAGCGACGCCGGATTGGCTCCATAGGCGTGGCCGAGATTGCGGAATTCAATGCGTGCCATGTCAGCCTCCCTGCGGGGCGCTCAGCAAGCTGCCCTCGGTATCGAACAGAAAAATCTGTGCGGCATTGATGTGAACCTGCACCGCGCTGCCGATCTCGAGCGCATGCACGCCGGGCAATTGCGCCACCAGCGCATCGCCGCCGTGACGCAGGTGCAGATAGGTTTCGGAACCGCTCAGCTCGGCCAGCCCGACCGTGCAGGCGAGCGTGACGCCCGCTCCCGCGAGCGCTTGCAGGCGCACATCGTTGCAGCGAATGCCGACCTGGCAACGCTGGCCTGCAGTCAGCACCAGATTGCGGCCGGCCACCGTCAGCACGCTGCCGTCGTCAAGCTTCACGCTGGTATTGTCGACGGCAGTCGCCGCCAGCATGTTCATCGGCGGATCGTTGAAGATGGAAGCGACCTGCGTTGAGGACGGCGCGTTGAACAATTGCAATGTGGGGCCGAACTGCAGCAACCGGCCGGCGTGCATCACGGCGGTGTGGCCGCCGAGCAGCAGGGCTTCCTGCGGTTCCGTGGTGGCGTAGACCACCGTAGTGTCACCGTTGGTGAACAGGGAAATCAGTTCCGAGCGCAGTTCTTCGCGCAGCTTGTAGTCGAGATTGACCAGCGGCTCGTCCAGCAGCACCAGCTGGGCGCGCTTGATCAGCGCGCGCGCCAATGCCGTGCGTTGCTGCTGGCCGCCGGACAGTTCGCCCGGCAGGCGCTGCAGCAGGTGTGCGATGTGCAGCTTTTCGGCAATCTCGGTGACGCGCTGGTGGATTTCCTGCTGCGGCAGTTTTTTCAGGCGCAGGGGCGAAGCGATGTTTTCGTACACGCTCAGCCCGGGATAGTTGATGAATTGCTGGTACACCATGGCGAGGTTGCGCTCGCGCACGCCGACGCCGGTGACGTCCTTGCCGTCGACCAGCACGCTGCCGCTGCCGGGCTTGTCGAGGCCGGCGATGATGCGCATGAGCGAAGTCTTGCCGGCCTGCGTGGGGCCCAGCAAGACGTTGATGCCGCCCGCCGCCAGCTTCAGATCAAGCGGATACAGGTGCGTTTCGGCACCCACCGTCTTGGTCACTTGTCTTAATTCCAGGGTCACGCTGTCTCCTTGCTGCTGTTCTGTTTTTTACATGCGCAGGTCTTCAGGACTAAGTCTGCGCCTTCAACCATTGCTGCAATCGTTCCACGTGCTGCGGCCGGCAATACAGGCCCAGCTTGCTTCGGCGCCACAGGATGTCGTCTGCGCTGCAAGCCCATTCGACGTCGCGCAGATAGCGCGCTTCCGACTCGTAGAGCCCCGGCGCCAGTTCTTCGCCGAGATCGGCGAGAGCGACGGCGCCCTTGAGCAGGCGTTCGGCACGGCTGCCGTAGCTGCGCGCATAGCGCTGCGCCAGTGCCGCCGGCAACCACGGATGGCGTTCGCTGAAACCCGCCAGGAAGCGCGCGAAGTCGTAGCGCCTGACCAGCTTGCCGGCCTGTTCCAGATCGCCGCCGGGCAAAGGCGCATCGGCAGTCCAGGACGGCGCCTTGAGTCCCAGTCGCGGCGACAGGATGGCCAAGGCTTCCTCGGCGAGCTTGCGGTAGGTGGTGATTTTTCCGCCCCAGACGTTGAGCATGGGCGCGCCGCTGTCGTTGCATTCGAGCAGATAGTCGCGCGTCACGGCGGAGGCGTTGGCCGAGTTGTCGTCCAGCAGCGGACGCACGCCGGAATACGTCCACACCACCTCTCGCGCAGAAATCTGGCGGGTGAAATAACGGTTGGCCATCTCGCACAGATAGTCGATTTCCGCCGCGCTGATCTCGACCTTGCCGGCGTCGCCGGTGTATTCCAGGTCGGTGGTGCCGATCAGCGTGAAATCATCCTGATACGGGATCGCGAAAATGATGCGCTTGTCCGGATTCTGGAAAATGTAGGCGTAAGGATGATCGAACAGACGCTTGACGACGATATGGCTGCCCTTGATCAGGCGCAGGCCGTAGCTCTTGCCGGCGCCGGGAACAGCGTCGGCGAACTGGGCGGTCCAGGGACCGGCGGCGTTGACGACGGCGCGCGCCTGCACCTGGATGCGACCGTCCTGTTCGTTCTCCAGGGTGGCGCGCCAGAACTCGCCTTCCCGGCGTGCGTCGGTACATTTGGTACGGGTGAAAATGCGAGCGCCGCGTTCGCTGGCGTCGAGTGCGTTGAGCGCCACCAGGCGGGCGTCGTCGACCCAGCCGTCGGAATACACGAAGCCGCGGCGATAGTTGCCCTTGAGCGGTTTTCCGGCGGCATGTTCGTTGAGTTTCAGCCCGTGCGAGGCGGGCAGGATTTCGCGTTTGGCGAGATAGTCGTACATCAGCAGGCCGGCGCGGATCAGCCAGGCCGGACGCTGGCCGGCGTCGTGCGGCATGACGAAGCGCAACGGCCAGATGATATGCGGCGCCGCGCGCAGCAGCACCTCGCGCTCCTGCAAGGCCTTGCGCACCAGCTTGAATTCGTAATACTCGAGATAGCGCAGCCCGCCGTGGATCAGCTTGGTGCTGGCCGAAGAAGTGTGCTGCGCCAGATCGTGCTGCTCGCACAATATCACGCGCAAGCCGCGACCGACCGCGTCACGGGCAATGCCGACGCCGTTGATGCCGCCGCCGACCACCAGAAGATCACATTCAAGAAGTGTGTTCAACTTGTCTCCGGATTTTATATTTGCTGCATGGTATTTTTTGGCTACGATACGCGACAACGTGAAAACAAATCAACAATTATTTTGTTGTTTTCAATTCGATTATGTTTTTTAATGTTCATATGATCATTAACCAATTCTCATGATGCTCAATCCACGGCAACAAACCTTGCTCGACTGCGTGCGCAAGCACATTACGATTTCGGTGGAAGAACTGGCGCAGAAGCTCGATGTGACCACGCAGACGGTGCGCCGCGACGTCAAGGCGATGGTCGACGCCAAGTTGCTGGCGCGCTACCACGGCGGCGTCGGCCTGCTTTCCTCGACCGAGAACATCGCCTATCCGCAGCGCCAGGTGATGAACGCCGAGGCCAAGCAGCGCATCGGCAAGGCGGTTGCCGCACGCGTGCCGGACGGCTGCTCGTTGATCCTGAACCTGGGCACCACCACCGAAGAAGTGGCGCGCGCACTGCACCAGCACAGCAACCTGCATGTGGTCACCAACAATCTCAACGTCGCCAGCATGCTGGCCAGCAATACGGCGTCGGAAGTGATCGTTACCGGCGGCGTGGTGCGCGCGCGCGATCGCGGCATTGTCGGCGAGGCAACCATCGACTTCATCCGCCAGTTCAAGGTCGACATCGGCATCATCGGAATTTCCAGCATTGAACTCGACGGCGTGTTGCGCGACTTCGATGCCCGCGAAGTCAAGGTAGCGCAAACCATCATCGAGCAATCGCGGCAAGTCTGGCTGGTCGCCGACTCGAGCAAGTTCGGCCGCCAGGCGCTGGTGAAGATGGCGCACCTGTCGCAGATCGATGTCTTGTTCACCGACGCGCCGCCGCCGCCGGAGCTGGCGAAATTGCTGCAGGAAACCGAGGTCGAGGTGGTGCTGGCGACCTGAGGCGGAAATAGTATCCGGAAGCAAAATCCGCGAACGGAACTTTCAGGCAATCCGACTCCTTGGAACCCGTTCTAAATACCAAAGCCGACGCTTCGGCTTTATACTCTCGCATCTCGCTTTACTGGAAAGAAAGTCCGATGCGCCGCATAGTTACGCGACACGTTTCCCCTACGCAACTTCTCCCGCAATTTTTTTCATTGCAACGCGGCCTGAGCAAATTACAGATGTTGACTGCACTGGCAGTCATCGCGGTGGTGGCCGTGGTCGCCGTGCCGCGCCTGATCAATGTCGTCAACCACGCCCACAGCCCGCAGATCGTCACGGCCGAACAGGATATCGCCGAGATCGAAAAGGGCTTGGAACAGTACAAGCAGGACAATGGCCGCTACCCCAGCACCCAGCAAGGCTTGCTGGCGCTGATCGTCAAGCCCGGCCGCGCGCCGGTGCCGAAGGAATGGAGAACCGGCGGCTACCTCGACCGCCTGCCGCGCGATCCGTGGGGCAACCCGTATGAATATCGTGTATCCGCCGACGGCGACAGTTTCGACGTGTTCTCCTTCGGCGCCCACGGACCGGACGAAGGCGACGATAGCGCCGGCGTGATTCGCGGCAGGCACTGACTTCGTCCCACACCTGTCGACGTAAAAAAGCCACGGCATGCCGTGGCTTTGTTCATTGCGCCGGAGCGCTCAATCCTGCTCCGGTTCATCCAGTTTCTTTTTGACCTCGAGCCGTGCCGACTGCCGCAAGGCGGAAGCGGTCTTGCGATGCGGACCGGCGGCGCGCTGCTTGGCGGCAACCGCGACCGGATTGCGCGGCTTGGCAAGTTTTTGCGAAGGCTCGACGCGAAAGCTCATCTTCTGCCTCGTTGCCAATGCCTTGTTTGCCATGACCGCATTCTCCTTCCGTCTTCGCGCGCTTACAACACGTAACGCGACAGGTCTTCGTTGACTGCCAGTTCGCCCAGGCGATCCTTGACGTAGGCAGCATTGATCTCGATGGTTTGCGCACCGGTTTCGCCGGCCGAGAACGAGATCTCCTCCAGCAGTTTTTCCATCACGGTGTAGAGGCGGCGCGCACCGATGTTTTCCGTCTTTTCATTGACCGAGAACGCGATCTCGGCCAGTTGCTGGATGCCGCTGTCGTCGAACTCCACCTTGACGCCTTCGGTCTCGAGCAAGGCCTGGTATTGCTTGGTCAGGCAAGCGTCGGTGCCGGTCAGGATGGTCTTGAAGTCATCGATCGACAAGGAATCCAGTTCCACCCGGATCGGGAAGCGGCCTTGCAATTCCGGAATCAGGTCGGACGGCTTGGCCAGATGGAACGCTCCCGACGCAATGAACAGGATGTGGTCGGTCTTGATCATGCCGTACTTGGTATTGACGGTTGTGCCCTCCACCAGCGGCAGCAGGTCACGTTGCACGCCGGCGCGCGAAACGTCGGCGCTGCCTTGCGAACGGGTAGCGATCTTGTCGATCTCGTCGAGGAAGACGATACCGTTCTGCTCGACATTGGCGATGGCCTTCTGCTTCAGTTCTTCTTCATTGACCAGCTTGCCGGCCTCTTCTTCGATCAGGAATTTCATGGCTTCCCTGATCTTGATCTTGCGCGTCTTCTTGCGGTTGTTGCCCATGCCTGAAAACATGCTCTTGATCTGCTCGGTCATTTCTTCCATGCCCGGCGGCGCCATGATTTCCATTGCCGGCGAGGCATCCGACAATTCGATCTCGATTTCGCGGTCGTCGAGCGCACCTTCGCGCAGGCGCTTGCGGAAAGTCTGGCGGGTGGTGCTGCCTTTTTCTTCCACGCCATCGCCAGAAGCGGCGTTCTTGTTGCCTTCGGGCGTGAAACCGAAATCGCGTGCCGGCGGCAGCAGGATGTCGAGCACCCGGTCTTCCGCGGCATCTTCGGCACGTGCACGGACCTTGCGCACTTCGCCTTCGCGCGTCTGCTTGACGCCGATGTCGATCAGGTCGCGGATGATGGTGTCGACGTCGCGGCCGACGTAGCCGACTTCGGTGAACTTGGTGGCTTCAATCTTGATGAAAGGCGCGTCGGCCAGCTTGGCCAGGCGACGGGCGATTTCGGTCTTGCCGACGCCGGTGGGGCCGATCATCAAAATGTTCTTGGGCGTGATTTCGTGACGCAGCGGCTCGGCGACCTGCTGACGGCGCCAGCGGTTGCGCAGCGCGATGGCGACCGCGCGCTTGGCGCGACCCTGGCCGACTACATGTTTGTCGAGTTCAGAGACGATCTCTTTGGGAGTCATGTTCATGGTGATGTTCTTTGCTCTTTATGGTTCAACCTGTTCACGATCTGTAGCGAGGGGTCGTCAGCCGGTGGCGGACGGAGCGGAGCTCAGTTGAAACCCTTGGAATGTACTTCAGTACATGAGGATTCCGAGCACCGCCCGACGCCGGATCACGGCCTCGCAGCAAGATCGTGGACAGGTTAGTCGAGGGTTTCGATAATGTGGTTCAGGTTGGTGTAAATGCAGAGCTCGCCTGCAATCACCAGCGATTTCTTGACGATGTCGGCCGGCGACAACTCGGTGTTTTCCTGCAGCGCCTTGGCCGCAGATTGCGCGAAGGTTCCGCCCGAGCCGATCGCGCCGATGCCGTCGGTCGGCTCCAGCACGTCGCCGTTGCCGGTAATCACCAATGTCGTGTCACGGTCGGCGGTCAGCAACATCGCTTCGAGGCGGCGCAACATGCGGTCGGTGCGCCACTCCTTGGCCAGCTCGACCGATGCACGCATGAGGTTGCCCTGGTGTTTTTCCAGCTTGGATTCAAACAGGTCGAGCAAGGTGAACGCGTCGGCGGTGCCGCCGGCGAAACCGACCAGGACCTTGCCGTTGTAGAGCTTGCGCACCTTGCGCGCAGTGCCCTTCATGACCACGTTGCCGAGCGTCACCTGACCGTCGCCGCCCAGCGCCACGGTATTGCCGCGTCGGACGGAGAGGATGGTCGTGCCGTGAAATTGTTCCATGCTAATGCCTCAATGAATGTGTTGCGCGGATTCTGCTTTGCTTGTTCTGGTGAAATGGGGACAGCCGCGCGGATTGCAAGGAGATTGCGGAGTGCGTGGCGGCGCCCTGTGCAGAGGCACTATTTTACGCCGTGGGACCGGGCGAAACAGCAGGGAGAGAAAACGGCAAGCGGACAGATGACAATCTGTCTACATGGGAACGAGAAGGAGCGGCGCACCAACAGACATGCAAAAACCGCCGTCGTCCGTCCAGCCGGGACGACGGCTTCTTCAAACTCAGACCGACAAGGTCATCAGGCTCGCATTGCCGCCCGCAGCCGTCGTGTTGACGCAGAGTGCCCGCTCGGCCACCAGGCGCCACAGATCAATCGGCGCGTCTTCCGCCGTCGGCACCAGCGGCACCAGAGCCCCATCGCGCGCGGCCAGCACGTTGCGCCATTGCGTGATGACCGGCGCGTCGACCAGCGCCAGATGGATATCGGCCGCAGCGATGTCGCCGCTGACGTCGATCGCCTGATGCACCACTTGCGGCAAGCCGGCCGGAATCAGCTTGCTTTGCAGCGCCGGCACCACCGCCGTATTGCCGGTCGCCAGCACCGCCGCCAGTTGATTGAGCAGAGCCGAGACGTCGTCGGCCGCGCACAGGACCTTGCCGCGCGGCGCGAACGACAGCGTGTTGCGTTCGCCGGTCGGGCCGGGCAGGGTCAACGTCTTGTAGAGCAGACTTTCCTGCACATAGGTCGCACCGACTTGCGCCAGCTTCGCATGGCCATGGGTAGCGGCCCAATCCAGTAATGCCTTCAACGGCGCGGATGCAGCGCCCTTGTCGTTGCTGAACAGTTTGACTTCGGCGTGACGCTGCAGGCGCTTGAGGTAAAGCGGACCACCGGCCTTGGGACCGGTGCCCGACTTGCCTTCGCCGCCGAAGGGTTGCACGCCGACTACCGCGCCGACAATATTGCGGTTGACGTAGATATTGCCGACATGCGCACGCTGCGCGACGAAATCGATGGTTTCATCGATGCGCGAATGTACGCCCAGCGTCAGGCCGTAGCCGCTGGCGTTGATGGTGTCGATCAGTTGCGGCAACTGATCGCGGCGATAGCGCAGCACATGCAGCACGGGCCCGAAGACTTCGCGCTTGAGCTGCGCGATGGAGTCGATCTCGATCACCGTGGGCGCAACGAAGGTGCCTTGCTCATGGCGCTCGTCCAACGGCAGCTGATAAACCTTGCAGTTCTGTCTCATCTGCTCGATGTGCGCCAGCAATTGTGTACGCGCTTCGATATCGATGACCGGGCCGATGTCGGTTTCCAGGCAATCCGGCCGACCGACGCGCAACTCCTGCATCGCGCCCTTCAGCATGGCCATGGTCTTGTCGGCGATGTCTTCCTGCAGGCACAGCACGCGCAGCGCCGAGCAGCGTTGGCCGGCGCTGTCGAAGGCCGAACTCAGCACGTCCTGCACCACTTGTTCGGGCAAGGCGCTGGAGTCGACGATCAGCGCGTTCTGGCCGCCTGTTTCAGCGATGAAGGGAATGTCGCCGTGCTCGTCCTTGATACGTTGCGCCAGCGTGCGATTGATCAACTGCGCGACTTCAGTCGAGCCGGTGAAGATCACGCCCTTGACGCGCATGTCGCCGGTCAGCGTGGCGCCGACGGTCTCGCCGCGACCGGGCAGGAATTGCAATGCCGCGCGCGGCACGCCGGCTTCATGCAGCAATTGCACGGCGCGATGCGCGATCAGCGGTGTCTGTTCGGCAGGTTTGGCCAGCACGACGTTGCCGGCAGCCAGCGAGGCGCTGACTTCACCGATGAAAATCGCCAATGGGAAATTCCATGGGCTGATGCAGACCACCGGCCCCCAGGCCAGCGCGTTGCCGTCGTGGCGTGTTTGCAGCGCGTAGTAACGCAGGAAGTCGACCGCCTCGCGCACTTCGGCAATCGCGTTCGGCAGCGACTTGCCGGCTTCGCGCACGGCCAGCGCCATCAGTTCGGGCTGATGCGTTTCGAACAGGTCGGCGGCGCGCTCCAGCATTTGCGCGCGATCGGATGCCGGGACGGACTGCCATTCAGGGGCAAAGGCGGTCGCGGCTTCCAATGCGCTTTCCACGTCGGCGCGCGAGGCTTCGACAACCTGACCGACGACATCGCGACGATCGGCGGGATTACAGATTTGCTGCAGTTCCCCTGTGGAGTTGACGCCATCGTGCAGCAACGGCGCGGCCTGCCATTGATGCGTCGACGCTTGCACGAAAATGCGGTCAAGTTCGCGCAGGCTGTCTTCGTTGCTGAGATCGATGCCGGTGGAATTCTTGCGTTCTTCGCCGTACAGATTGCGCGGCAAGGCGATTTGCGGATGCGGCTCCCCGCCTGACCTTTGCACGACAGCGATCGGATCGGTGATGAGCGTGTCGATGGCGACGTTTTCGTCGACGATCTGATTCACGAAGGAGGAGTTGGCGCCGTTCTCGAGCAGACGCCGCACCAGGTACGCCAGCAAGGTCTGGTGCGAACCGACCGGTGCGTAGATGCGGCAGGCCTTGCCGAGCTGGTCGGTGCCGACCACCTGGTCGTACAGGGTTTCGCCCATGCCGTGCAGGCACTGGAATTCGTAATCGTCGATCTTGTGTTGCTGCGCCCAAGTGTAGATGGCCGACAGCGTGTGTGCGTTGTGCGTGGCGAATTGCGGATAGATGGCGTCAGTCGCAGCCAGCAGTTTTTGCGCGCACGCCAGGTAGGACAGATCGGTGTGCACCTTGCGCGTGTAGACCGGATAGCCGGACAGGCCATCGACCTGGGCACGCTTGATTTCGCTGTCCCAATAGGCTCCCTTGACCAGACGCACCATCAGCTTGCGGCCGCTGCGGCGCGCCAGGTCGGCGAGGTAGTCGATCACGAAGGGGCAACGCTTCTGGTACGCCTGCACCACGAAACCGATGCCTTCGAAACCGTCGAGGTCGCGGTCGAAGGCCAGCGCCTCCATCAGGTCCAGCGACAGCTCGAGGCGATCGGCTTCTTCGGCATCGATGTTGAGGCCGATGTTGTAGGACTTGGCCAGCACCAGCAATTGCTTCAGGCGCGGCAGCAATTCGTTCATCACGCGGGCATGCTGCGCGCGCGAATAGCGCGGATGCAGCGCCGACAGCTTGACTGAAATGCCGGGACCGTTCTTGATGCCGCGGCCGTTGGAGGCGCGGCCGATGGCGTGGATCGCGTCCTCGTAGGATTGGTAATAGAAAGCCGCGTCGTGTTCGGTCAGCGCCGCTTCGCCGAGCATGTCGTAGGAATAGCGATAGCCGCGCTTTTCGTTGTCGCGGCTGTTGTCGAGCGCCTCGGCGATGGTCTGGCCGGTGACGAACTGGTTGCCCAGCATGCGCATGGCGAGGTCGACGCCCTTGCGGATCAGCGGTTCGCCGCCTTTGTTGATCAGACGCGTGAGCGCCGAAGCCAGACCGCTTTCGCTGTTGGTGCCGACCAGCTTGCCGGTGATCAGCAAGCCCCAGGTGGCGGCATTGACGAACAGCGACGGCGACTCGCCCAGATGCTTGCGCCAATCGCCTTTGCTGATCTTGTCGGCGATCAGGCGGTCGGCGGTCTGGTGATCGGGAATGCGCAGCAGCGCTTCGGCCAGGCACATCAGCGCCACGCCCTCTTCCGACGACAGCGAGAATTCATGCATCAAGGCATCGACGCCGGACGAGCGTGTGCGCTTGGTGCGCACCGCCTGCACCAGCTTGCGCGCCAGTTTTTGCGTCGCCTCGGTCCAGCTCGCATTGCTTTGCACCTGCGCCAGCAACCACTGCACGGCGCCACGCTCATCGCGACGGTAGACGGCGGTGATCGCTGCGCGCAATGGCGTTTGTTCTGCCATCACTTCATGATGAAACCTGGCGAAAGCAGGGAGGAAGGTAAAAGCGCTGGACGAGTGGGAAGCGTTGTTCATATTGGTTTGTCTCGGAAAAGTCGGCAAAACACGGTTTTTGCTTGCTGCGATTCTATTCGGGAAGCACCAATATTAATTCTGCATTTAAGGCATTTTTGTAAAATTTAATTTTGCATGATGGTTTTTATAAAAATTAAATTCGGAACCGACAACTGAGGCGCAGACAAAAACGCCCGCCGGATTCAGACGGCGGGCGCATCGATCAATCAATCCAAACTTAATTGTTGAGGAGCAATTGCAGGATGATGCCGGTGCCGATTGCCGCCAGTACGTAATCGCCGCCGGTCTGCACCCACTGGTAGCCGCGCGGCGGCGCGCTCAGGCGATGCTCGCGCCAATTGTTGACGACGTATTGGCGGTTGCGGTATTCCGGCGGCAGGCGGTCGCCGCGATGGAAGGCATGGTTGGGACCGGCGCCGCGCTCATCGCGACGATCGGGACCGCGATGGTCGTCGCGGCGATTGTCATGTCGATCATCACGGCGATCCGGCGGACCGCGACGATCATCCTGGCCTGGTGGCGGACGGCGGTCGTCGCGACCGTATTGTTGCGCCTGGGCGAAAGGCAAGGCGCCGACGGCGAGCGTCAGTGCGAGAACCGAGGAGACGATGGATTTCTTGTTCATGGAGGGCTCCCTTGTAACCTTGTAATAGTGACAGTCTGAAATCCGCCGCATGCATTGCTGATTACTGCTCCGATGCGGCGGGACCATACAGTGGATACCTTAACAAGTTCCTTCGTTCCTTAAAGGATGTATCTGAATGCTACCTGACGTCGTTGTCAGGACCTGCGCTCACTCAGCTTCCTTTAGCCTTCACCCAGATACGCCGCCTTCACGCGCGGGTCACTCAACATTTCCTTGGCGTTGCCGCTCATGGTGATCAGCCCCGACTCCATCACGTAGCCGCGGTGTGCCGCCTCCAGCGCCAGCTTGGCGTTTTGCTCCACCAGCAGGATGGTGATGCCCTGCGCCGACACATTGCGGAT
>Ga0308165_1001922_pt1 | contig 27042 bp, 16 predicted proteins | sample PhyWR2_FD_201032 | JGI IMG/M metagenome (GOLD analysis project Ga0308165, IMG submission 201032) | Phyllosphere microbial communities from UC Gill Tract Community Farm, Albany, California, United States - DLSLW.R2 | ecosystem: Host-associated > Plants > Phyllosphere > Unclassified | place: USA... | reverse complement strand
ATAAAAAATATAGTACTGGCGGTAATGGTAATTTCTCTGGACAAGGAGCAGATATCATCAACTATCCACAGACAGGATCAGTAGATTTTATTGCATACTATCCATATACAACAAATCTTGAAGGAGCGATATTGCCTGTCACCGTCGCAGATCAGAGTGCTCCAGCTGCTATTGATGTGCTCTACTCCAACAATGCAACAGGCTTGACAAAAGCTAGTGGAGCTGCTAATCTTACTTTTAATCATAAACTGACTAAAGTCGCATTAGCTGTTAAACCAGGAAATGGTTTGACAGATGTAAATGGACTACAGGTGGTCTACCGTAATGTCAATACTACAGCAGCATTAGATCTAGCGACCGGTATATTGAGCGGAGCTGCTGCTGTGCAGAATGTTACAGCAAAAACTACAGCACAAACGGATGCACTGTTGGTGGAAGCAATCCTGCTTCCTGGTGATTTTTCTGCTAAAGAGTTGGTTTTTACATTAGCATCAGGCACCTTTAAATGGACTTTGCCAGCTAATACGACCTTTGAAGCAGGTAAGAAATATACTTACGATATTGTTTTGTTGAAAAATGATGGAGTTAACCAAGTCGCAGTAACCGGCAATGGTACTATTACAGACTGGACAACTGTACCTGGGGGATCTGTAAATGTAGACATCGATGGCAGTCAGACTCCTACTGATCCAGGAAAAGAAGAGACAATTTTCTTGGAAACTTTTGGTGATCCTGATCCTAAAGCATCAAAAAAGGATAGAATTGGTACCTATGCAGGTTATACTGCAACAGGCGTGACATATTCGGATCTCTACACAGCTACATATGCAGATGTGCGTGCTACTTCAACAATAAATGGACATGTGTGGCTACCAGCAAACAAAGATACCGGGTTTAAAATCGAAGGAATTAATGCTGCCGGCGTTACCAATCTGAAGTTATCTTATAAATTAGCTGGTAACGCAGTGAGCTTGCCAATGACAGGGGTAAAAGTTCGTGTTAATGGTGTAGAACTCGCTGTCCCTACAGGAGTACTGGGTGCTGAAGCAAATACATTTTCAACTATTGATATCTCAGGCATTGCAAATAGTAACAGCATCACACTCGAATTCTATAGTAAAGAAACAGACAATACAAATGGTTACCGTATTGATGACATCAAACTTGTCGGTACAAAATAATAGGGTTGATTAATACATGAAGTTGTAAACAAGAAGAGGATCCCTTTCTCTTCTTGTTTATTTTTTATCCGTAATTTAGGTATTCTCAATATTTTTCCTACCTCGGTCTATTTTAAGATTTATATTAGATTTTATTTTAACGTTACACATGCGTAGTTTAATTTATTTATATAGTTGTATTGTTTTACTTTATGTCACGAGCTGCGCAAAGAAAGAGGATGATACCATTGCTCCGATAGCTTCTCGTACGGTGATGGTCTATATGGCTGCAAACAATAGCTTATCATCTGAAGCATATCAAAATCTCAATCAGATGGAAGAAGGATTTGTGGGTATCGACGGTAAATTGTTGGTCTATGCCAGATTATTTGGTCAGCAGCCCAAAATATATGAAATTCAGTACGATACTAGTCCAGAGGTTAAAAGTAAGGTTCTTAAAACATATAGTGATCATGATTCTTCCGATCCAGAGATGATGAAAATCATATTTGCGGATATGAAGGGTCTCTCTCCGTCGCATTCGTATGGAGCTATTTTATGGTCTCATGCAACCAACTGGGTTCCTGCGAATCTTGGTAAATTGGGTACTAGGTCTTTTGGCGATGATCATTTTAGCCGTATGGATGTACAGCAGCTTCAATCAGCTTTACCTCAAGGGTTGGATTTTCTTATTTTTGATGCTTGTTCTATGGCATCTGTAGAAGTGTTATATGAACTTCGTGAGGCTGCACCCTATATCCTCGCATCGCCAACTGAAGTATTAAGTGTCGGCATGCCATACCATCAGATCAACTCCTTATTATTTGATCGTGATGTTAAACATGGATTGACCGCAATCGCAAAAGCATATGTCGGGTATTATCAACAAAAAATAGGTTTGGAGCAGTCTGCTACCTTTTCGCTGGTAGATACTAAGCAATTGCCCGGGCTGGCACACAAGACCGCGCGATTGTTGTCGCAAAATCCACAGTTCTTGTCGGCGATAAACAGAAATAATGTACAGCGCTTAGATCTAGATCCTAATACTCCTGTCAAAGCATATGATTTTTTAGATCTATTTGAGAAACATCTTCCATCGGACCAGTTATTGTCTTTTAAGTCTGCGATCGACAAGGCCATTATATTTAAAGCGAATACCCCCACTTTCTTAGGTAAACCCATTACTAATTTTTCAGGGCTGTCAAGCTATATACCTGCCCCCGAAGAAAGTTATCTTTTTCCCTTTTACAGGACGCTAGCTTGGTACGGTGATGCGGGATATAATAGCTTATTTTGACAAAATAACCATAGACGTAAAAATATCGATTAGTGGTTTACTTCTTCAAATTTTCCTAACTTGCATGATCAAATTAGAGAAACAATGACGCATTCAGAAAAACTAGCGGCAATAAGAAGTCTGATGAAAGATCAAGGTGTTGATGGTTACATTATCCCTTCTTCTGATCCGCATATAAGTGAATATTTACCAGATCGTTATAAATGTATTGCGTGGACTTCGGGTTTTACGGGTTCAGCAGGAACATTAGTGATCACACAAGATTTTGCAGGTTTATGGACGGATGCCCGTTATTTTGTTCAAGCAAATGAACAATTGGCTGGGACTGGATTTGAATTGGTAAAATTAAAAGTTCAGGGCAATGCCGAATATGCAGAATGGTTGGGCGAAAAATTAGCGAAAGGAGCAAAGGTTGCATTTGATGGAAATTTAGCTTCTTTATTAGTCGCACAATCGGTAAAAGATATATTAAAACCTATTGATATTATTGTTGACGGTCACGTTGATTTATTATCATCGCTTTGGGAGGGAAGACCTTCTTTACCTACTGCAAAAGCATATTTATTGGCTGATACAACAACAGGACAATCAACAGCATCTAAATTAGCTGCAGTACGTGCTGTCATGGTCAAGAATAGAGCGCAGGCGCATCTTATATCTTCTCTAGATGATCTCGCTTGGCTGCTCAATATCCGTGGTCGTGATGTTCCTTGTAATCCAGTTGTTTTAGGTTTTGTTTATGTAACAGCTGATGAAGCTATCTTATACATTGAGCCTGTTAAATTGGATGAGGCTACAAGAATAAGTTTACAATCTTCGGGGGTGCAGGTGAAACCTTATGAAGACGTATATACTCAGGTTAGCCATTTAGCGGTCGATTCCATATTGATCGATCCGAAGAGAACCTGTTTTGCGATCTATGACGCTATACCTGCTGCGGTTAATATTATTGAAAAAATCAATCCTTCGACGTCTTTAAAAGCAGTGAAGAATGAAGTGGAAATTGCACATACGCGTGAAACCATGATCAATGATGGCGTTGCGCTGACCAAATTTTTTAAATGGTTGGAAACGGCGGTACCACAAGGTGATCAATCTGAAATATCTATTGCAGCAAGATTACAGGAGTTTAGAGAGGAACAACCTGGTTTTAATGATATTAGTTTCAATACCATCGCTGGTTATTTAGACCATGGTGCATTGCCACATTATTCTGCAACTATTGAGAGCAACTATACGTTAAAATCAAAAGGATTGTTACTCGTGGACTCTGGAGGCCAATACCAAACGGGTACCACAGATATCACACGTGTCGTGTCGTTGGGTGAGATCACGCAGGAAGAAAAAGAAGATTATACCATCGTATTAAAAGGAACTATAGAAGGTAGTCAGGCCATATTTCCGCAAGGATCTAAAGGTTATCAGATTGATGCGATCACTCGTCGCCCGATTTGGGCCACACTTCGCAATTATGGACATGGAACTGGACATGGTGTAGGATTTTTCTTGAATGTGCACGAAGGACCGCAAACTTTCAACTCTGCAAATATTGATGTTGCTATAGAATCGGGGATGATCAGCTCTATTGAACCTGGTTTATACCGCGAAGGAAAGCATGGTATCCGTATCGAAAATTTGGTTTTATCGCGAAATGCGGAGTCTTCTATATTTGGTGATTTTATGGATTTTGAGACGCTGACTATCTGTTATATCGCTACAGATCTAGTTGATAAAACCTTATTAGACCAACAGCATATCAACTGGTTGAACCAGTATAATCAATGGGTTTTCGATAAACTGAAGAGTCGATTAAATGAGGAAGAGCAAGCATGGTTAAAAGATAAAACGGCAGCGATTTAATAGGTCGGCATAACTACTAGCATAAAAAAGGAGATTATATGATCTCCTTTTTTGTTATAAAATAGATGTGCTATAACGTTTTAATTGTTTGAAAATAATCCTATTTTTGTTGAAAGACCAAATCATATCATGCGTAAAATCCTATTTTTAAGTTTTATCTTCTTCTGTTCTTTATCTTCATTCGGACAGCAATATATCATTCCGATGCCGCAACATGTGGAAGTACTACAACAGCCTTCATTTTCTTTGCAAGGTAATCTTGTGATCGGAACGGGCTCATTTGAAACACAGGCTAAATATTTAGCTGATCAACTGGAAGGTGTATTGCGATCAAAAGTTAATCTTAAAAAATCGGGAACGATACGTTTTCAGAAAATAAATCATCAGGTGGCAGGTCAGCACGATTATTATGAATTAAAAATCGATGCTAAAGGTATTGTCATTTCTGCATCTACAGAAGATGCAGCTTTTTATGCTGTGCAGTCCTTACTACAGCTTGTACAGGAGCATCGGGCAAAAGGTAGTATACCGGCATTGGAAATCAAGGATTATGCTAAATTTACATATAGAGGGGTTCATCTTGATGTGAGCAGACACTTCTTTACTGCCAATGAGGTCAAATCATTCTTGGATTATTTATCGCGCTATAAAATGAATAAATTTCATTGGCACCTAACCGATGATCAGGGATGGCGTATCGAAATTAAAAGTCATCCAAAGCTAACAGAAATTGGTGCTTTTCGAGCGGTAACACAAGATGTGAAAGATTCCAAATTGACAAAAGATGGTCGCTATGGCGGATTTTATACACAGGAACAGGTAAAAGATGTGGTGGCCTATGCAAAAAAGCTGCATATCGAAGTCATTCCTGAAATTGAGATGCCAGGTCATGCGCTAGCAGCTTTGGCGGCCTATCCTGAACTTTCTTGTACCGGTGGACCGTTTAAAGTAGGAACATCTTGGGGTGTCATGGATGATATCTACTGTCCAAAGGAAGAAACCTTTTCCTTATTGGAAGATGTAATCGATGAAGTCGTTACTTTGTTCCCGAGTCATTATATCCATATCGGTGGTGATGAGGCTCCGAAAACACGATGGAAGGCCTGTGCACACTGTCAAGATCTCATTAAGAAGGAGGGATTGAAAGATGAATTTGAATTGCAATCGTACTTCATCAAACGGATGGAGAAATATATCAATGCAAAAGGTAAAAGTATCATCGGTTGGGATGAAATTTTAGAAGGCGGCTTGGCTCCCAATGCTACGGTGATGAGTTGGACAGGTATCGAAGGTGGTATTCATGCTGCTAAGACGGGACATGATGCGATAATGACTCCTGTAAGTCATATGTATTTGGACTATTATCAAGGAAATCCACAATCTGAACCGTTAGCTTTTAATGCAGAACTGCGTTTGGATAAAGTATATGCTTTTAATCCAGTTCCTAAAGAATTGAGTGCGCAAGAAGCGAAACATATTTTGGGGCCACAGGCGAATATGTGGACCGAATATATTACAAATTTTAAGCACGTCGAGTACATGCTTTTTCCTCGATTGCTAGCTTTATCCGAAGTGGCTTGGGGTACATCTAATCCTGACCAATATAAGTCTTTTGAGAAAAGAGTCATCCATGAGTTTAATTATCTTGATCGTAAGAGCATCAATTATAGTAAGGCTATTTTTGAACTAAATGGCAGCATTGTTTCTAAGGAGGGAAAGATGTACTACGAATTGTCGACAATAAAGAACGATGGAACGATACGTTATACAACAGATGGAACTGAGCCGAATATCCAAAGTCCAATTTACAAAAGTCCAATTTTAGTCGATAAAACAGTAACCATCAATGCGGCAAACTTTGCTGTTAATCGGATGATTGGATCGGTATTGAAACAGGATTTTGTTATCAGTAAATCGACTGGAAAATCGATCCAATTGCTGCATGAACCAAGTGAAGCGTATTATGGAAGCGGTGGTGCGACCTTGGTCGATGGTGTTTATGGAAACAAGCAATATTTCAAAAAAAATTGGCTAGGTTTTAATGCCAAAGATTTAGTAGCAACGATTGATCTTGGTACAGCAACGACATTTTCAAATGTTGAACTGAATGTCGTAGATCAAAATGCGAGCTGGATTTATTATCCGCAGTCGGTAAAAGTTTATGTATCCAACGACAATCAAAATTTTACGCTTGTAAAAGAGGTGGGAAAAGAGTTGATTTCCGAATCGAAAGGAACCATCAAATTACAGTTTGATCAGCAGACGGCAAAATATGTAAAGATTGAAGTTCAGCATTTGAATCAAATCCCATCAGGATCAACAGGTGCGGGATCTGCAGCTTGGTTATTTGTTGATGAATTGTCGGTTTATTAATGTACGTTTTGTGCGCATCAGTTGGTACTGAAGCGTGTAAGTTGGTATAACACTGATACCAAGTCAAGCGTCAGCTAGTTAAAAAAGAGACCAGAAAAATAATTTTTCTGGTCTCTTTTGAGATTATTAAGCTGGTGGATATATCAATTTAACATCAACAAAAACTATTTTGTGATGCATTTTTTTGGAGGCAGCTGATTCTATTGAGTAACGTTTTCCTATACTTCGGAATTTAGTTGACGAATCAATTCGTACAGTTTCGATTTATCTATCGGCTTCAATAAATACCCGTCGATAAAAGGATAATGTGCTATCTGTTCCTGATCGCTTCTACTGGTTGATGAACTGATAATATATATGTTCATTTGACTTAAAAAATCCGAACCATAATGTTCTAATTTATCCATCATTTCCCAACCTGTCATAAATGGCATGTTGATATCGACGAATATGATTTCTGGAGTCATATCTTGTTGTTGTTTTTTATTTTCAAAATAATCCAATGCATCGAGTGCATTTTCAAATAGGTTGATCTCAAGTGGGAAATCTGGAAAGCTTTTAATCATGTTGTTAAAAATAACACGTAGAATGGCATTATCGTCCACTACCGTTATCATGCTCTTTTTTGTGGAATTAGAAGTTTTCATGTTGTTGTTTTTAGAAATCTCACTAAAAAAGTAGTGCCTTTACCTGGAGCGCTTTTAATGTCTATTTTACCACCTAGGGCTTCAACTTGATACCGTGTGATAAATAGACCGATACCTTTACTATCAAAACCACGATGAAATACTTTTCGAAACATGAAAAGTTGTGACTTATACTTAGGTAAGTCAATTCCTATGCCATTGTCTTCTATGCTGAAAATGGGGGTGTTATCTTCAATGTAGGTTCTGATATGAATCTGAGGTGCTATATTTGGATCTGTAAATTTTAAAGCATTACTGAGTAAATTATTGAAAATACTTTCCAAATACTTTGTAGGATAGTGGATGTTTTCAACTTGGAAATCGGCTGTTAGTTGGGCGTTTTTACTTTGGATCTCGCCGATAAATTGACTGTATATCTTTGTGTAAATCAAAGAAAAATTACAGTTATCTTTTAAAATATTTGTATTTTCTCGTAATTCCAATATCTCCGATAATTCTTCTAATGTATCGGTCAAGCTATCATTGCTGGTTTTTAAAAGATCTAAATATTCATTTTTAACATCAATGTTACTTTCATCTTTCAATTCGCTAAGGAGCATATGTATATTGCTAACAGGTCCTCTTAAGTTATGGGCAACAATCTGATTGAAATCTTCCAGCTGTTTAACTTTTGTTTCCAATTCAATTTTTACAAGCTCAAGTTCATGTTTTTGTCGTTCGAGAATCTCGCGGTTCTTTTTAGCATCGGATATATCCTGTAGCTGAACGATAAAAAAAGAGAGCTCGTTAAATTGATTGTGAACCGCTGAAATTGTAACAGAACACCAAATGTAATGCCCTAGCTTGTGTTGATAGCGTTTTTCTAAAGTAAAGCTATCAATTTCTCCTCTGGCAAGTCTTTGTCTTTGTTTATAGTCAAATTCAAGATCGTCGGGGTGTGTATAATCTAAAAAATTAATGGTAGACAATTCCTCTTGTGAAAATCCCAAGATTTTGCTTAGGGTTTTATTTGCTTCAATGCAATTGCCTTGTAAATTGGTCAGAGAAATGCCTAGGCCGGAGAAATGAAATGCTTGATTAAATTTATGCTGGTTAAATCTTATTTTTTCTAGTGATTCTACTTTTTCAGAAATGTCGGATACCACAATGGCAACACGGTCTTTGGTTAAATGAATAGGCATTACTTTCATTTTGTACCACTTCCCCTTATGGGTGTCGAAGTTGGATATGAACTCCATTTTGCAAACCTTATTTAAGGTAAGTGCTTTGTCAATCAATTCTAAGGCTCTCTTAGAAATCGGTAGTGGAAATAAATCCTTTAGGTTTTTGTTTAAAAATTCATCGGGTTTGTAAAATAATAGATCTGAATTACTCGTCCAATAGTTTGTAAAAACACCTTCTTTCGTTACTTCAAATACAAGATCGTCGAGCGAAGCGACAAGAAGCTGAAGATGCTTTTTTTTCTCGAGCAGGTCTTTATTTTCTGTTATTAATCTGGTCACATCGCCAATGGCGATAATCATATGCATGTCAGATCTTTCGGGTACTATTTTAGAGCTAAAAGAGAGCCATTTAAGATGTCCTTCTTCTGTCATTATGCCATAATTATGATCAATCTGTTTTTCACCGGTTTGTAATGTATTATAAAAAGAGAGTTCTTCAGTAGGGATGATACGCTGATCTTCTACAGCATAAAAAATCAAGGCCTCTTGAAATTTTTTATTACCAATTTTGTCTATAGGTAATAAAAGCTTGACTTGCTCATTGTAGGATAGCATATAACCATCTTTATCAAGCGCTAATAAGCCCTCAATCCCTAAAGTTATCGGGTAGGAGTACTGTTCGTTCAATGCGTGGTAGTCAGGTTCCATTCGTGGATCAAGTTAGAAAGCCTTTTAATATTGAAGCATGCAAAAGTGCACATTTTATTCAATTTAATGATTAAAATTGAGCATTTCGGTATTATATTTAGATGTTGTATTGATTTTTTTTAATTTTTCTTTTCTATCCAGATGCTATTCAGCCAAAGATGTTCACTTCCTTCTTTCTTGAATGATATCTTTTGCGGGCCCGTATGATCGATTTTAATAGACCCTAAACTGGTATTGACAAATTCGTCTGTGTAGTTGTTTTCATTGGGTTCAACGACCATTTTTCCATTTGAATCTAGTTTTTCAGTTATGGATTGTGTCCCTATTTGAATTGAAATAGTCGAGAAGATTTTATTAGGATTATGTGCAGATATATCCACTTTATAAACACCTACTTCAGGAAAATCAATCATCCATTCGATCGTCTCATTGTTAGTCTGAATATGCTGTGGCCTCTTGCCGTCATATTTGGTTATTTGTAATTTATCTTGATGAAGTGCATTTGTACTATTTAAAGCAAAGCCTCCAAATGTAGATTCCGCTACGATCTCTTTATCGAGCTGTAAGGGTTCATTGTAGGTCAGCGAAATAGTCGATACAAAAGGATCAGGTTGTTTTGCTGGCAATTGTATATGTAATAATCCACTCTTCTGTTTAAACTTTAAAGAGGTTTCAGATGCACCAATTCGAACGGAGACTTCTGAAGGTTTTGATTTTATTCCAGATATCCGCAATATCCGATCAAGGGGCCAATTAAAAACCTGTGCATACACCTGTGTTTGCTTGCCATGTGTTTTTGTTGTGAGGTAGCCCCAATCGTGCTGATTGACTCTTAAATCCAATCCAGTGGCACCATAAATGCTCTCTCCTTGTCGTTGGAGCCATTTGCCTATATCTTCAAGTCTGGAGATGCTCTCATAGGGTAGTGTTCCATCTGCACGTGGTCCGATATTTAAAGTATAGCCACCGTTGAGACTGACATTTGATATCAATGAATTGAAGATCTGGCTTGTCGATTTCCACTCGTTCTCTTGTCCATTGTATCCCCAAGAGTGAGCGATTGTACCGGGAGTTTCCCATGGATGGTCAACATAGGTAGTTCCAAACTGATTGTCACCGAATGTTTCAAAATCTATATTTTTTTCGTCTGTTGGTAAACCTAGTCTGGAATTGATCAAGCACTTCGGTTGCAGGGTATGAATGAGTTGAACGACTTGTTGCAGCTGTTGCTTTTTAATAATTGATTTTTCATATGGAATCCACATATCAAACCACATCAGTGCGATATCGCCATAGTTGGTTAACAGCTCGCGCAATTGTGGGATTACTTTTTCCTGCCAGTATTGATTATATTGTTGGTCGGTAACATGTCCTGTCAATTCTTGGTTATGATTCCATGCATACGGATGTTCCCAATCGATCCAATGTGAATAGTAAAACCCAAGTTTCATATCATGCTTCTTACATGCTACAGCTAATTCTTTGATGATATCTCGATTTGTTCCGTTTAATCTACTGAGGCTGTAATCACCGATCTTAGTATCCCATATGGCTACTCCATCATGATGTTTGGCCGTCATGATGATGTACTTCATTCCAGCTTTTTTTGCGAGTAGTACCCATTCTTCTGGATCGATCTGATCCCATACAAATCGCTTTGCCAGTTCACCATATTCCTCTTTGGAGACCCGATTACGATAGCGTAGCCATTCTGCATAATTGTTTGCATAGCGCAGTTTTTCACCTTTCCACAAGCCTTCGGCTGCACTATAAAGTCCCCAATGAATAAACATGCCAAAACGGTCGTGGCTAAACCATTGTGTTTTTGAATTCTGCTGTGCAAAAAGTGCAGTCGTAAATATGAAAAATAGACAAAAAGCAAATAGAATTCTTTTCAAGGACTTCATCATAGCGGTTACGGTCTTAAGATAGACGTAAGATAGTAAAAATATTCCATGTAGCGCAAAACAGTTTTTAAGTTATTTTATATCATAATAGGCGAATGAATTAAGTGTCAGCATAAATTTTGATGTGAGAATGGGGCGAGATACGAAATTTATATTAGATTAAGATCTCAATTTGTATGTCTACATCATCATCTAAGGGATACCTACTAGGGATTGATCTGCTCCTTAAATTTAGCGATGATAGCTGTGCTTTAGCGATCATCGCTCATGGTGTCTGGTCGATGCTGACTTTCATGCTGATACAAATCCATTATCATGTTATATGTTTGTTGCTAGTCCAAATTTTAGACTGCAAATGCGCCTATGATGGCCGTTGGATGTAATTCTTTATGATTTAGCAATATAAATCTGTCCGCGATCACTCCATAATATTCAATACTCATCGCTACAATAGCTGACTGGGCTTGTCTTGCAGTGCAGTTAATTAAAAATTGATGTTTGTCCTGTACTTTTGGTCCGTTAACAAGATCAAGATCCAAATGCTTTTCTACGATATTAAAGACCGTATGGGTATCGAAATTATAGATCCCTACTCCTATTTTGATACGAATGGAATGGGTGTAAGGAGGCCTATACAGATCATTTTTTATATTAAAGCTCGGAAATTGTATCTGTAGCTGATGATCAACTTGCATATTCAAGGTGGGATCAAAGTAGAGAAAATCATGCATATGGCACTTTTCATTAAATTGGAAGTTCAGCAAACGGTCTAGTTTTCCAAGATGTATAGTTTTTTGCCCCAGGTATTGCCCATTTGCACGCATGACACGTTTAAGATAAGTGATGAGGCGATTATGCATCGTACTGTCATGGAATCCCAGATGGAGGCCATTAAATGTGCGTCTTATTAATGAACCCGCTTTGCTGGCTTTTCCAAAGTCAATGGAAGCTGCTACTGTCCACCTGCTTTGCCTGGTTTTGGAGCTGCTCTTAGTTTGGACGATATTTTTGTTATTTACTTTGCGATGTACGAGTCCTCCAAGTGACCCACGTAGATAGCCGTCGTCAATATATCCCATAATTATAACTAATAAAATGATTCATATTGATGAAGTTAATGAAATAAATAATTAAAAATCAGACTTTTAATTATTTTTATAAAAATTGAAATGATGAAGTATTAATCATTTTTAAATTTATAAATAGAGAGTTCTGTCCATTATAAAATTGTTAATGGAGCTCCTTTTTATTGTTAGTTAGAGCAAATGCAATTAGCGGATATCCCTATAGGCCAATATTGCTGCATATCGGTATCGTATGTCGAGGTAATATGATCATGGTACTAGGGAAAAGTACGATCTAATCATTAGATACGCAAGGTCCCTCCGTTGTATATGCGTGTTAGATCCGTGGTAAGTCCGAGTTAAACATGGAAATAATATGTTTACATCATTCTGTCAAGATTCAAATACCTACTGTTACATACCAAGAGGACATATACTATCATTGGTCTTATGATAAACATGTACTGAATATGTGCATAAGACACGGATGTGATATAGTTTAAATCGTTTTATGTAAATAATTTATGTGTATTTTGGTTTATTAAATGAACAAATGTATGTTAAATCTATATTATTTATTTTTTATTTTCAGTATTATTTTTACATTTGTATAGAATATCTGTACATTTTAATAATTTTTATAAAACTTGATTATGGAACTTAACACTCAGTTTTTAGTTGATCGATTGGTTCAGCGGATGGACGTCGATCGCATTTTTTTGTTTCAATTTTTAGATGAGGGCCGTAAAAGCCCCCATCTACTGTTAGTTATCAACCCGATCAAAGGTGTTTCTGTCAGAAGCGTTTCACCTATTATTCATCTTTGTATGGCGGATATGCCAGAGATTCCTTTTACTGTTATTTGGACTAGTGATTGGGTCAGTCAATTGAAAAAGGGAAGTTTATATTATACTTATGCTTCGCTGCCTTCGCATCAGCTTTATCAATCGGGAAAGAAAGGTTATCCAACGGTATCCAATAAGCTTGTAAATAGTTTAATGGAGATGTTTGTGTTGGACTATGCTCAAGGAAAAAAGGTGGCCGACGAATTTATGGTTGCTTGTTATTCTTTTAGATCAAAGATGGACTTTTTTCAGGCGACTGTCATGTTGCATCAGTTTGTTATGTTGCGGTTAAAGGGGTTTCAAAGCATGGTAGGAGGGGCTATTGGGAAGTCGCAAAATCTGGAACATCTGCTGAAAGTGATGCGCGGAGCAGTGCCCGGACTTTTCGAAATTTTTACTTATGATGTCCATAGTACACGTCTGCTCAGACTGCTAGATAGCAGTTATCTATATTCGAAAAAAAAGGATCGTATCGATATTTTGGAAGAGGAATTTGAGTTTTTATTGGTACAATGTCAAGCTTTAGGAAAAGCTATGGATGACATGGTTGATTTTATGAATGATGGTGTAGCTGCCTATCGTAAAAAGCAAAGTGATCGCATCGCACAGGCTACTCAGTTGGGGGGTAGTGTTGATAAAATCTCTGTTGTAGATCGCAAGCAGAATAACAATATAGCTGTAGATTCTCCTATTTTAAAAGATTTTTCTGGTTTTCCTTGGCCGCAAAAGTACAAAGATGATGCTCATATCATTATCGATAAGATCTTTTCGAGCTATCGGCCCGAACAAATTTTATTGGTTAACTATCAAAGTGCTGGATTATCAAAAGGCAACCCTTTTCAAGACGAGGAAGTTCATCAATCTGATGGTGTCAAAATTCAGCTTTATCTGGTCGTCCTGACCAAGAAGAACTTGCCATTTTCTTTTCGACAGCGAAATTTTGGTGATGTTGGAGCTTCTATGGTGTTTTTGGATTTACCTCATGTGGAAAAGCATCTGGCACTCGGAAGTCGGTTTGTGAATATCGTTTGGGAAAAATCTTGGATTTTAAGGCAAAAGTCTACTTTCCATACGCATTTGAAAGCTCAACAGATAGATTGGAGCGATCAACTGGAACACGTTAAAAGCTGTTCTGAAAATGCTGGTTCTGTTATGCGCAATTTGTTGATGACGATGACAGATGCGCCTCAATTGATTCCTGACACGGCTTTGCTATTGCTACGTGAACTTTATATTATCGGTATACAAACTTATGTGCAGTGCGCCATTGGATATATTCCTAAAAATATGGATCTCTCGGATCTTATGGACTGGTCTGCTGTTGCAAGTACAGATGTTATAGATGGCATTATGAATACTCATGATCTGAATAAGCTGATTCTGTCAATTATTTTAAAACCTAAAGATATATGGTGGAAAAGTCCTGCTATGGATATGGATGAAAAGCACAAAACTTTGATCATAAATCAGGCCCGTGCTATTGTTGAGCTGTACGAAAGACTGCTTAAAGGTGTCGTTTTATCTATTGAACAACGAATTGTGGAAGCAAGTTAGGGACTGCGAAAATTTTTCGAGAATATTAATTTAAATTTTTTGAAGATTTTCGCTAGGGAAAAAGCGTTTTGAGGAACCTTATTATATAAGGATAAATGGAAACTTGTTATCTCAAGAAACCAAAGCCTGTTGGCGTAAATACGTATATCCGGGATCGATGCATAGTTGCTTTGTATCTATTATATATCTCAAAAGTATTTGACATGCTTAGGAGCTGTTTCATTAAGACGTAGTAGCGCAAGGAGTTTTTGTTTATTGGTAGATCCTGTATCACTAAAATTCTTATTACATAAAATCAAAGCATGATGAAAAATACGGATTCGGAAACTATCGTAATACCAACAAGTTTTAGATATGCTTGTGAACTTTTTGGTATTGCGATACCGGATTTTTTGCAACTATATGTGAATCATTTTTCTTATATGGATCAAAATTTCCATGATCATTCGGTTTATAATTTGGTTACTAAATCTTTTGAATATGTGCGTCAGGAAGATGAAGGTCAAAATCAAGTCCTACAGATTAAACTGAATAAAGAAGATCAAGATAAGGGTGTGAAGCTCATTCAAAGTCAAATTAAATTGTCCATAAACAAAAATTACAGCAATGCGCAAAAGAGAAGCAAAGGTAAGTTGTTGACTCATCGACTTTATGATATCTTTTCGAAAGGTCTTGAATTAAAGGAAGTTATTTATCTTGATGAGGAGAATACGATTACGTTGAATAAAGATTTACTGTTTAAATCTATTCTTACCGGCATTTCAGTGACGCAGTTTTTGAACCGAATCATGGAATGTGTGGCTATACCTGAGCATTTGGCAAGATTACATCTAAATAAAGCTGTATATAATCCAGTTTTAGGAGTGTATATGCGTGTCTATGACGGCTATGGTCATATCTGTGATCAACAATATCAAAAGTCTCCGAAATGTCGATTACTTATTATGGAAATTCAGGAATTGGATAAGCGTTATTTCTTTTGTCGTGATTTACAGCAACGAACTGTTTTTTATCAAGAATGGTTAGATCACTATGTGAAAATTAATGCTTCAGTTTACTAGCCTTTAATGGTTGATAAGTCTCCATTTGTTTGCCGCTGGACTATACGAATTTTGTAGTATATCGTTGAAATTATAACCTCTTTTAAAATTTATTCTTATGAAAAACTTAGAAACTATTAAGCTTACACAAGAGTTTAAGCAATTTTGCGATATTTTTAATTTTACTCCGCATGAGGTGCTTCAGGCATTTATCGATCAGGTGGATATTGCACAGTATATGTGTTTTCCATTGGATCCTGATCGATGGGCTAATCTATTTATGATGGAATATCTTCTGAAGTATACAGATTCGGAAGATACGTTGAGAGCATACGGTGAATTTGGTGAAAAGTGGGTGAGGATAATGGAAGCTGGAGGTAGTGATGTCGTTGCGCATACTAAAAAACTTTTAGAGGATTGGCATCAATCTGTTTTGGAGGATCGTATTAACAAGATTATGAATGGTGAGTTGGATGATGATCAATGAAATTCTGCGTCGTGCTATTGTAGCTTCATAAGAAGGTACTTTTGTGCTTAGCCATCTTTTTTGTAGCAATTTGTGCAAGAGTGACGTTATCATAGGACTAACACGATAAACTATGATAAAAAAAATGATGTATGCGATTGTTCTCTTCTCTTTATTGACAAATTGTGCAAAAGATAAGGGTACGCCAATTTATGATGATCCGAAAGACTTTCAAAAAATATTATCTACCTATATCTGGCAACCCATACATGTCAATGAGGGGTCTGAAAACCAGCTGGTCAACTATAAACCGGATGACTGTGAAATGGACAATAGCTATCTCTTTTTATTTCAGGACGAATCCAATGAAATGTGGTTGGATAAAGGTGCTAAAAGTTGTACGGCGCAAGAGGGTATGTTTGAACTAGGTATTTTTAAAGGAAAAAATACAAATGGTTTTACTTTCAACAAAGAGAAAGCTACCATCAAATTTTCTGATAGCGATCCGTATTCTTCTTATCTCGTAGCGTTTGAAGGAAATCGATTGATCATTACCTCTCAAAATAATAATCCTACCGCCAATTATATCCCCATTAAATTTTATTTTAAAGGTGTAAAAAAGTAGTTGAATCGATTAGGACCGTATTGTATAAGAAATACTGGCTTAGCCAGATAATATGGCATAAAAAGGATTTTGTGTAAACTGCTCTAAAAAGTTAGAAATTGTTTGAAGGTCGTGTAGAACTATCATCTTTTTTATGTCTTGTATTTTTGTTGATATTATTTCATAAGACTGCTTTTTTTTAAAGCTAAAACGTTATTTTAGTAGTTTACAAACCGACTACTTATTGTTTTTATACATTTAGAATGAAACTTAGCAGCATTTTTTTTAGTGGAATGATATTTTTGACCATTCCTAATCTACAAGCACAGCAAATCCCTTATAAAAATAGTAAAATCCCTGTTGAGAAACGGGTTCAAGATCTTTTGGGCAGAATGACAACTGATGAAAAAGTTGGTCAGTTGTCTAAATTATTGGGCTGGGAAATGTATGATAAAGGCACTGATGGTATATCGGTAAGTGCTAAATTAAAAAAAGCGGTAAAGGATCAACATATTGGTATGCTATGGGCAACATTTCGTGCTGACCCTTGGACACAGAAGACTCTTTCAAATGGATTGAGTCCAGTTGAAGCTGCTCGTGCTACGAATGCGATTCAACGTTATATGTTGGATAGCACACGTTTGGGTATTCCTTTGTTGTTATCGGAGGAGGCTCCACATGGTCATATGGCTATAGGTGCTACTGTTTTTCCAACAGCTATTGGACAGGCAAGTACTTGGAATCCGAATTTGATTCAACAGATGGCGGCTACTATCGCACAGGAAACCTATGCGGTGGGGGGTAAAAATGGCTATGGTCCTGTCTTGGATCTCGCTCGCGATCCGCGCTGGTCACGTACCGAGGAAACGTATGGTGAGGATGCTTACCTGATTGGTCAGATGGGAAAGTCAATGATAAAAGGATTTCAGGGTGATATGCTTGGTCAAGAGGATAAGATCATTGGGACACTTAAGCATTTTGTGGCCTATGCTGTTCCTGAGGGAGGGCATAATGGTGAGGCTGTTTCTATTGGGGAAAGGGCCTTAAGACAACATTATTTATATCCTTTTGAACAGGCTGTAAAATCTGGTGCTGGTTCGGTCATGACTGCTTATAATAGTATTGATGGTATTCCTTGTTCGTCAAATCCTTGGCTTCTGAAAGATATATTACGTGAGGAATGGGGATTTAATGGATTTGTTGTTTCGGATTTATTGAGTATTTCGGGATTGAATGGTGGACATGCTACTGCCTCTAATGGTGCTGAAGCTGCTTCACAGAGTTTACATGCGGGTTTAGATGTTGATTTGAGTGGTACTGGGTATGGTGCTAACCTGCAGCAGGCAATAAAGGATGGACTTGTTGAGGGTGCTGTGCTCGATACTGCCGTAGCTCGGGTACTGCGAATGAAATTTAATTTAGGCTTATTTGATCGTCCTTTTGTGGATGAAAAATTGGTTGTTAAGAAGGTGGGAACGGAAGTGAATCGGGCTATGGCTCGAAAAGTTGCGCAAGAATCTATTGTACTGCTTAAGAATGAAGGTAATCTTTTGCCGCTTAAAAAAACAATTAAGCGTATCGCTGTTGTAGGGCCTAATGCCGATAATGTCTATAATCAGTTGGGGGATTATACTGCGCCTCAAGCGGATGGTAAGGTCAAGACCGTATTGGATGGTATTCGTGCTGCGGTGGGAAAAGGTACTCAGATTGATTATGTGAAAGGATGCGCTATTCGGGACACTTCGAATAGTCATATTCAGGAGGCAGTTGCAGCAGCTAAATTGTCTGATGTTGTGGTCGTTGTGCTAGGCGGTTCTAGTGCTCGGGATTTTAAAACTTCTTATCAGGCGACTGGTGCTGCTAATGTGGATGTCAATGCGGTGAGTGATATGGAAAGTGGTGAAGGTTTTGATCGCGTATCATTGGATATGATGGGTGATCAATTGCGATTGATCCAAGAATTAGAACAATTAGGTAAACCTGTGGTTTTGGTTACGATCATGGGTAGACCTTTGAATCTCAATTGGGCTTCGGCTCATGTGCCTGCTATTGTGAATGCTTGGTATCCTGGGCAAGAAGGCGGATTGGCGATTGCTGATGTGCTCTTTGGAGATTACAATCCAGCAGGGCGCCTACCCGTGTCTATTCCTCGTTCTGTAGGACAGTTACCGGTTCATTATAATCATAATAAACCAAAACATCATGATTATGTCGAGATGACGGCTAAACCTTTATATGCTTTTGGCTATGGATTGAGCTACAGTAAATTTGAATATTCTAACCTTTTGGTTGATGTGAAAGAGGGAGCTAGTGATTTTGTGTGTACGGTTTCTTTTGATGTGGAAAACAAAGGGCTACTGAAGGGTGATGAGGTGGCTCAATTGTATGTGGTTGACGAAGTTAGTTCTGTTGTTACTGCTGTAAAGCAATTGAAACGTTTTGAGCGTAAGAATATTGGAGCGGGAAAGCGTGAGCAAATTTCTTTTCAGCTCACGAAAGAGGATCTAAAATTATGGGCTGTGGATAACAGGTGGAAAACGGAGAAGGGAAAATTTAAATTACTGATCGGGTCTGCATCGGATGATGTGCGCCTTGAAGGGGTTCTTGAATTGAAGAAAGATTATTTGTAATAAAAAAAAAGATGTTTCGAAATGGCAAGGGTATTTTAAAGAACTGCCTAAATACTTTGCTTCTTTTCGATGAAGTAAGTGTGGCACTTTTGGCCACACTTACTTTTTTATTTTAAAACGATGTGCTTTATACTTTTTCTGTTCCAAGTATAGGTAATGTGTATCAAACCTTGTGGGTCTTGTATGATGGTCGGGTAGGAGTATTCATCGCCAGTTTGGCCGTCTTCTAATATCAATTCGTCGTTCCACTTGAGACCATCTTTTGATAATGCTACTCGAAGCTTAGTACGCCCCTCCCACCAATCTTTTCCGGCAAGATCTGGATTATAAACGATCATAAACTGACCATTTTTTAAACGTATGGCATCTGTTGCAGCATTTGGATTAAGCAGATTTGTACCTTGCCAAGGTTGCCATGTTTTTCCATTATCATTGGAAAAGGAACTCATGACTTTGTTTTCTTTACTACGACATAATACTTGAATTTTTCCATTCTTGTGTTTTAAAATGCTGGGTTGTATGACTTGAACTGGACTTTCATGATTAATTTCAACGATCGACCAAGCGGTTCCACGATCTTTGCTGATCTCTATATGTGCTTTCCAAATTTCATCTTTTGACTCGGTGCTTGACGGTGATAATATTATTCCGTTGTCTAAAGTGATTGGTTTATTTTTGATTGGCCCAAGAACTCCTGCTGGTAGGGCTTTTTGTGTTGACCAAGTATTTCCTTTGTCGAGCGAATATTTAACATATCCTTTCCATTCTCTTGGGTTTGGTCCTATTTTATAATAGAGATATAGCGTGTCAGACTGGGGATGCTGATATAACACTGGATTCCATGTTGGATACTGTTTTTCATCAAGAGCACCATCTGCGACCTGAATTGGTGTTTCCCATTTTCCATTGAGGTAGCGAGATGCCCATATGACGACATCTGGATTGGACTCGTGTGTTCCGCCAAACCAGGAGGCAATTAAGCTATCTTTACCTATCGATTGAATTGTCGAAGCATGGCATTGTTTGAAAGAAACCTGACCTTCTTTGAAAATTTGTGATGATGTTAATAATACAGGTTGATAGCTGCGACATGAAGAGAGTATAAGTAGGGTGACGAATGTGAATAAAAAGATGTTTTTTTTCATGCGAATTATGAGTTCTGCTTTGTCGCGTTTATAGTTGATTATTTACTTTGGGAGTTTGTGATATTGTTGGAAATCACTAATTATTGGTCTGATTATACCTCAGGTAAATTCTTGATTTACATTTTTTTTATATCCTGATTTTTTCTTAACTACCTTTATTCCAGTTGGAGGTTATCCAACTGGAATAAAGGTAGTTAATGACTTTGTAATCGAATTACTGTGGAAAAGCTCAATTTGGTGTTTGGACTTTTTAGTGTAACCTGATTTTTATGTTGAGACCAGGTTAATTTTCCTCTGTGTCCTAAGATGGATATGTTTTTTACTTTGAAATTTTCAGGTATCTGAAAGACATATTCATTCGGTTGTTGATAGGTATCTCCTTCTGACAGGTGGAATACATTGACGATTTTACTATCCTTACTTCGGGTATAATAATAATCACCTTGATGATACGGAGCTATAGTTCGTGTTGAATACACGGCGGTCTGGTTGATCTTCATCCATGTCGCCAATTCATTTAAACGGTCGTATGCAGCTTGATCGTAATCACCGTTGGGGCCAGGAGCGATGTTCAGAAGATAGTTTCCACCACGAGAAATAATTTTGACGAGGGTTTCGACGATTTTCTTTGTTGGTTTGTAATTGTCATTAGGAACATAGCTAAAGGAATCTCCCATGGTGATACAACTTTCCCAAGGTATATCTAAGGTCTGTTCGGGTATTGCCTGTTCTGGCGTAACATAATTTTCCCATTTACCGGGTACGGTGCGATCAACGACAATAATACCGGGTTGATTTTTGCGAGCCATAGTACCTATGCGATCCATATCTATATCTTGCTCCACTTTAATAGTGCGCTGCCATTCGACAGATGGATCAATCGTTTTAAATGGTCTTACCCATCCGCCATCTAACCACAGAATATCTACTTTTCCGTATTCTGAGGTGAGTTCGTTAAGTTGATTGTACGTGTAGTTCTTAAATTTCTCCCATCTCTCTGGATGTTTTGCCGGGTCATAATTTACGTTACGATCTTTAGGCGGGAAATAGTTCCACCAATAAAAATCGGTATGCCAATCTGGTTTGGAAAAATAAGCTCCTATTTTAAAGCCATCATTTCGGAACGTATTGAAGATCTCTTTGGTGATGTTTGCTTTTGGATTTGCTGAAAATGGTGTATTGGGAGATGTGACTTTGTAATCTGACTCTTTTGTATCGAACATGGCAAATCCATCGTGATGTTTAGTCGTGAATACTACATATTTCATTCCTGCTGCTTTGGCTGCATCGGCCCATTTTTGCGGATTGAAATCTGTTGGATTAAATGTTTTTTGTAGATTTTCGTAATTCTTTACATAGTCAAAATAGTTTTTTCCATGTTCAGGTTTACGTTGCGTCCAGCCTTCATCTTCAGGACATAAGCTCCAACTTTCCACAATACCCCACTGACTGTATGTGCCCCAATGCATGAAGAGTCCGAATTTCATATCTTGCCATTGTTCGAGGTTTTCGATCACCTGTGGGTCGGTAGGTTTTTGGTAGCCACCCGATACATTGTGTGCTTGAGCAAAGACCAATGTTGTGCTTGTTGCTAGCAATGCGGTTGATATAAGGGTTTTCAGTTTTTGCATATATAAATATAATTAAAATGATAAAAAGAAAGCCACCCGAGAGTGGCTTTCTGAAATAGAAATAGGACTAATTAATTGACGTCCCAGAATATTTTGGTTGTTCTTGTATCTTTAGAACGAACAGCTTCGTAATTTTCTGAGTTAACAGATATCTCTCCGGTAGGATATAATAGTCTTAATGGAGGAGTGGCGTAATTGGCTAGCCCAGCTGTTAATACTGTGATTTTTGGATAACCAGTTCTTCTATATTCAGACCATGCATGCTGTGCTTGTAGGAATCCATAATGAACCCATTTTTGGGTCAAAATTAATTCTAATTTCGCTGTTAAATTTCCGCTATATGTGGCTGTTGAATTAGCAACAAAATCATTAACAGTCGCGTCATTGGGCTTAGTTTCAGTTTTTAAACCTGATGTATTTAAATTATTTAGATAATAATAAAAAGTAACCGACTGTTTAAGCGCTAGATCATAAGCTGCTTTTGCATCTGTATCACTACCCCATCGTAGGTAAGCTTCAGCTTTAGCAAAGTTTGTCTCTGATGCTGTGGCAACAATACCAGGTAGTTTTGCATTATCAAAGAATGTTGCTGAGTCTAAAACAGCATACTTTTGGAAGTTTGTCAATATGTCATTCTCTGTGAATGTAATCGGCATTGCATTATATTCCTTATTTGGGGTAAATTTACCATCTTTAGTTACACCGAACTTATCATAGAATACGGGAATACGCGGATCATTTGCAGGTTTCATTGTTTTATTCAACATATAATCCGTTGCATATTGATTATTGCCTTCCATTAAAGCGTCACGCAATGTTGCAGTATTGGTTGTTAATGGTTGAAGTAAAATATCTGTGCTTCCAGGTAGATAATTTGCATTAGTAGCTCCGTCTACCAGAGGGTATGTACTTGGATTATTCAACATTTCTAAAACTTCCGTTTTCGCTTTACTTTCATCTACATTTGAAATTCGCATTAGTAGTCGTAGACGTAAAGAATTGGTGTATCTTCTCCACTTATCAATTCCGCCACTATTTAGAATATCAAATTTTGAAAAATCACCCGTAGTTGCTGCCTTACTGAAATAGGTGTTAAGTGCTTTAAGGTCTTCGATAAAAGAATAATATAACTCTTTTTGATCATCGAATTTAGCTTTTTTTGCAATACTTGTTAATGGTAGACTTCCAGCTTCTGAAAATGGGATATCTCCAAAATTATCAATTAATTTGGACGCTTCATCGTACATGACCACTTTACCTGCTTTAAGAAAAATTTCTTCTTTAGCTTGATTTTCTGGACTTAATGCAGCATAAGCGGCCTCCATCTTTCTATAAACACCCAGTACCCCAGGGGCATAGAAGTCTGTCCAATATCCATAGGAATAACTATCACCTGGCTGATACATTGTGTTGCCAGGTATAAAAGAGGTCGTCTGCGTATAAATAGATTGATTGGATAATATAAATGTTCTATAATGCCAATAAGATGGTCGAACCCGATCGTTGTTTAGCAGATCCGCGAAGAATCCCGGAATACTCGCTTCAGTTGTTTGATCGGGATTGTTAAATGCATCTTCCAATTGTGATTTACATCCCGTAAATCCAAGGGTTGATAGAGCTAAAAATAATACTATATAAAATGATTTGTTCATGATTAGTTACGTTAAAAATTAGCATTCAATGAAAATCCAAAACTTCTTGTTGCAGCATTTGAACCAACGTCTACACCTTGTGACCACCATTGACTTCCAACTGGTGATTCTGGATCAAGATTTTTCAGTGTTCTATAGAAGTAAAATAGATTTCTACCCAATAGAGATACTCTTAGATTGTTTAATTTAAGTTTTTGAGTGACAGAAGATGGAATTCGGTAACTAACTGATAGTTCACGCATTTTTATGTAAGAGTTATCATATACCGCTCCTTTTTCTGTCCATGAATTGGCTCCCCAAGCAAAAGTATTCATATAATATTCAGCGGCACTTAGATGCACATCATTTTTAGCACCAGTATTCTCATTTATACCATCCAAGGTAACCCCCGTTTCTCTGTATTCCATGGTGTTTTCATAAGCGCCGGTTCCCATGGCATATTTTTGATTTTCAGAAACCATTTTACCGCCGAAACGATAATCTACTGTGAAATCTAATGATAAGTTTTTATAGTTGAATGTATTTGTCATACCACCAATTGCTTTTGGTAATATATTTCCTACATGTTTGTACTTTGTTTTATCAATGACATAGTAACCTTCATTGGAGATTAGATTATTGCCTTGTTCATCTTTAGCAATATCGTAGGCATAAATATTACCTAATTTTTTACCAACTTCTGCAACAACTTTTAAAGAGTTTTCATCCGCACTGTAGAACGTTAGCATGTCTCCACCACTATTTAATTTATCAACCATTGTTCTATTGAAGGAATAGTTAAGACGTGTATTCCAGCTGAAATTTTCACGTCGAATAGGTGTGCCTGTTAATGAAACTTCTAAACCATTATTGGAGATACGGCCTATATTTGTCCATTGAGAAGTCGCTCCTGCTGATGCTTCGGTTGTTAGATTTAGGATCTGATTATCGATATAATTGTCATAATAGCTGACATCCAAACCTAATCTGTTTTGTAAAAATTTCAATTCTAGACCATATTCCCATTCATATTTCATCTCTGGCATAAGGCCCAAATTTCCATAACTACCGCTATATGTCAATGAAGGCACAGATCCGTTGATTGTAGCAATCGCATTTTGACTGTTTGCAATATTTGCCACATAGATTCCAGCATCATTTCCAACAATACCGTAGGAAACGCGTAATTTACCGAAGTTGAAATCTGAAGATTTCCAACCTAGTGCATCGCTAAAAATAAAGCTTCCGCTAACTGAACCATACTTGTAGTTGTTGTTTCCTGGAGGCATAGTGGAAGAATACTCCGAACGATAAGTTCCATCTAAATATGCAAATCCTTTATAACCGATATTGGCCATTCCGAAATAAGCATATTTTATTTTTTTCTTACGTTCATTAGTTGTTGTCGCTGGTGCATAGCTATTGCTTAAACTAAACCAGTTTTCTTTTACAAGCCCACTTTGTGTCGTTGACGATTGGTCATCGTAGTTTTCTTCTCTAGATTGGAAGCCGGCACTTACACTATAATCCCAATCATTATTTATTTTGTTGTCGTAAGTGGCCAATACATCACCATATAATATGGAATACAATCCTTTTGATGTACTGAATCCTCCAGAACTATTTGTTGTGGAATTATAACGAGTTGCATATTCGTTGTACTGTTTGTTTGTAATCGCAGCTGAGGTAAAATCATTACCAATACGACCTCTTAATTTGAGGTGGTTCACCACATTCCAATTCAAGGTAGCGCTAGTTAACAAACGGTTTTCTGTTTCGTCGTAGCTGTTTTTGTACTGGGACCAAAAATAATCTAGCAAATTGTATGGTCGGATCGTATATTTGAAATCCTCGTCACGCCCTGTACCGAAGGCTGAATACTTATAGCCATCTGAAGTCTGATACTTTTCTTTTAATACAGACATATCTTCTGTACGGCTAAAGAAACCTCCGTAGGATCCTAAGACCTGCCCTAGTAATGCCGAGCGATTATGCGTCTTTGTGTTCGTGTAGTTAGCAACGAGATCCAAAGACAATTTTTCGTGCATTTTAACTGTACTATTTAGATTGAACGTGTTTCTGCTTTGTTTTGAGCCTGGACTCGTACTTTTATAATCCATACGCGTACCACTCAAGCGATAATTCACCTTATCCGTTTGATTGGAAATAGCAAAGTTAATGTTGGAATTGTAACCGGTATCGAAAATGTCTCTATAGTTGTTTTCTCGTGCTTCGTATTTTTTTGTTGAACCATCCCACCAGCTAACTTCTTCGCCTGTAAATTTAGGGCCGAAGTTACCATATGAGCGGAAGTATGGTCGTCTTCCTGAAGGTGATTTTGTGTCTGTAATCCAACCTTCCTCATTAGCACCATTTGCTAGATTGGTAGCTGCATCATATCCCGGGCCATAAGTATTTTGGAATTTTGGTAAGAATGCGGCACGTTCTATAGAACCATTGTAATTAAAATCAATGCCTAATCCTCTTCCTTTGATACCTTTTTTTGTCGTGATGACGATAACCCCACTTGCTGCATCAGAGCCATATAGGGCACTTGCCGCAGATCCCTTTAAGATAGACATGCTTTCAATGTCCGCAGGATTAATATCTAACATTCCATTACCACGTATCCGTTGGTCATCCCAATAGTTGTTATTATTAGCTCCTTTCGTTCCATATTGTTCGTCATTACGGATAATAACACCGTCTACAACATACAATGGCTGACGTTGATAATTTAGCGAGTTAATACCGCGAATCTGAACATTTACAGCACTTGATGCACCTCCTGGTGCTGTTGTAATTTTTACTCCAGAAACCTTACCGTATAAGGCTGATCCCACGTTGGTATTTCCAGCCTTAGTAAGCTCCTCGGCTTTGATCGTGCTTACGGCATAACCTAATGCTTTGGACTCTCTTTTAATACCCATTGCGGTCACTACAACTTCATCTAGCGCTGATGCATCTTCTGTTAAAGCGACATTAATCGTTTTAGTTGAGCCAACAATAATTTCCGTTGTTTTATAACCAACGTTAGAAAAACGTAATGTTTCTCCTTTTCCAGCCTGAATGGTAAAACTACCATCTGCTGCTGTTTGTGTTCCGCGTGAAGTCCCTTTTACGGAAACCGTTACGCCGGAAACAGGTCCTGTTGCATCTGTTACCTTTCCTGTAATAGATTGCTGTGCGAATAAGGATGTTGCACTAAATAAGGTGCATAATGCTAATCCCGCACTTTTTGTGTAAAAATAACTCATACGAATTGGTTGAATAATTTAATTAGTTGGTTTTTATTAGTGTTTGTATTAAGTTTTCGA